>Ga0070707_100002291_pt1 | contig 18295 bp, 19 predicted proteins | sample KBSK5502metaG_FD_65468 | JGI IMG/M metagenome (GOLD analysis project Ga0070707, IMG submission 65468) | Corn, switchgrass and miscanthus rhizosphere microbial communities from Kellogg Biological Station, Michigan, USA - KBS K5-50-2 metaG | ecosystem: Host-associated > Plants > Roots >... | reverse complement strand
CAGGACGATGTAACCGTTGCGGGCAGCGTGGTAGCGAAACTTTTTGCTTCAACTACTGGAAGCGACGCGGACTGGGTCGTCAAACTGATCGATGTTTACCCGGAAAAAGTGGAAGAGGATTGGAAACTTTCCGGATTTGAGCTGATGATTGCAGACGAAATTTTTCGCGGCCGCTATCGCAACTCCTTCGAAACGCCGGAAGCCCTTACGCCGAATCAAGTGACGCCATTCTCGGTCGATCTGCATTCGGCGAATCACGTATTCAAAAAAGGCCATCGCATCATGGTGCAGGTGCAGAGTACCTGGTTCCCGTTGTACGACCGCAACCCGCAGAAATTCGTGCTGAATATTTTCGAAGCGAAAGAAGCGGACTACCAGAAGGCCACGCAGACGATTTATCGCTCGAAGAAATATCCGTCGAGCGTTGAAATCGATGTTCTTGCTGCTAATGCGACATCTGAGCACAAATAAAAAGCGAGGGAATCCACGGGATTCCCTCGCCTTTTACTCGATTGAAGTGAGCCGCTACCAGATCAAGCGCAAGCCGAGCTGCATCGTTCGGCTGCCGCCGTTGAATTGGTGATTGTTGAGGAACAGGTTGCCGGAGGTTACAAAAATATAGCCGGCGCTGAGGGGGTTAGCATTTGTGGTCTGGTCAATGGTGCCGTTGTTCGTTGGCAAGCCGATGCTGAAATTCCGGTGGTTAAACGTGTTGTAGGTTTCCGCGCGGAATTGGAGCGAGAAACGTTCCGTGATCTTTGTATTCTTGAGCAGCGACATGTTCCAAATGTTCAAGCCGGGTGTCCCTACCGTGTCTCGGCCGGCATTCGCCTTAGCGCCGACCCCGGCTTGAATGAACCGCGCAGTCGGATTGTCAGCAAGGTAGCCGACAGTAAATGCTGACGCGAGTGTCGGATCCACGCACTGGTTCGGATCCGTTGCCGGGTTGCAAGACGCCGAAGGGTCATCGGCATGATTGGGATCGCAATCACCGAAGGACGTAGCTCCGCCCGGTCCGAAATTGCACACGGGCGTAACAGTTGATCCAGTCAGTCCATGTCCGTTCGGATTAATGATGGTGCGGTCGCCAGCAGCATCTCCGTTTGCGTTCGAATCGACGCCCGAGAGCGGAGTCACTGGCTGGCCGGATTCGGCCAGATATGTGCCTCCCCATTCCCATCCGTGCGCGAGGACTTTTACAAAACCATGCTCGGTTGGCACGTTAGGAATTTCATAAAGGAAGGAAAGCGCAAACTTGTGCCGGATGTCCAGGGCCGACAAGCCACGCTCGGCCGCGAAGTCAAAACCGTCCTGCGCGCGGCGCGGGTTCACGCGGCTGCTGAACAGTTCATTCGTTGAGTTGTCGATGTTCTTCGAATAAGTGTAGTTCGCCCGAAGATAGATTCCCTTTGCGAACCGATGGATGAAGTCGACCGAGCCGGAATGGTACGTGCCCGAGCCGATCGGAGGAAATGTGGTTACGCTTCCAAAGAACCCGTCACCGGAAAGAGGAAGAGGATTGAAGTTGTCGAAACTCTCGAGCGTACTGGCGGGATTCGCAACTGCCGCTGGCACGTCGCTAGCATTGATGTACGTCGGAAGAGGCGTGATGCCGCCGCCCGCAAAATGCGGGTCAAATGCCGACGCCGAATTCAACCTTCTTTGTACCGGCAATTCGAGGCTGCGCGTTCCCACATAGCGCACTTCGAAGCTGGTGTTCCGGAAGAGCTCGTGTTGAACGCCCAAGGTCCAGGTAATCACCTTTGGCGACACATGATCGGGAATCAAGGACTGAGTTGCAGCCCGCGCATCCGCTTGCGTTACGGGTGGTACGTTCACCTGCAGCAGGCCGCCAAATTGCAGGAAGCCCTGGCCCGCTGCTGGATTGGTAGGATTGGCTGGATCGAAGGTGGCACACCACTGTGGCGCTCCGGCAAGGGTGCAGGTGAGCCCTGGATTCTGTTCCGATTGCAGCTGAGGCGGCAGGCTGTTGATTGCGAAGTTGTTCGGGACGACGTCATAAGCGAGGCCCGCGCCGCCGCGAACCGCCCATTTCCCGTTGCCACGCGGATCCCAGGCGAAACCGAATCGCGGCATGAAGTTGTTGGTGTCAGGCTTCGGTGCCCGGAAGGTCAGTCCGAGAGCGGGATCATCTGAAATGCCGTTGATTGCCTGCAAATTTTCATCGCGAGGCACGCCGCTATACTCGTATCGCAGTCCGAGGTTCAGTGTAAGCCTCGGCGTGATCTTCCAGTCGTCCTGCACAAACCAGTAGAATGCATTGTAATTTTCGGCAACGCTGCCGGACCCTGCTCCGCGCAGCGCGCCGTTGGCGCCCGTTGGCACAAAGTCGTTTATGAACTGGCTGAGCGAAGCGTAATCCCATTCTCCCCGGGCACGCGGCAACGTGTTCGTCGGCGAAATATACTTCCGCGCTTCGACCCCGAACTTAAACGTGTGCTTCCCGCGAACGTAGGAAATATTGTCTACCCATTGATAGACGTTCTGCGCGTAGCCCTGCGGGGCAAGTCCGTTGGGCCCAAGGTTGCTCCCAAGTTCGTCTACTTCCACGTTAGGAAAATTTTGGAAGCCACTGGGCACCACCAGGTTTGGACCGTTAAGCCGGGAATAGGAGGTCCGGAAATCATTAATTACGTTGTTCGCGATTGACCATGCATCCGTGAAAATAACTTTCCGCGCATCCGAGCTGTTCGTTCCCAGGAATTGTGCTTGTGGTTGCGACGGATTGAAATCTGGCGCGCGAAACCTGTCATACAGAAAACGGCCGCGCAGCTGGTGTTTGCCAAGACTCAAGTCCGCGTTGACGATGAAGTCATGCTGGTTGGCAAAATTGGGTGCGATGGACTGAATTGTGCCCACTGGAATTGCCTGTCCGTTCACGACGACAGTCGAGTCCGCAGTTGCCGCGACTGGGAACTGACTCAGTATGTCGCTCACCGCACTGTCGTGCGCGAGTGACGTCAGGGTTGCCAGGCCATCGGCGGTCGGTGACGAGAAGGTCGGGCTGGACGAAGCCAGGCCATTGTTCTGGAATTCGTACGCTCCATAAACGAAGAATTTGTTGTGAACGATCGGGCCGCCGGCGCTGGCACCCGCTCGGTTGTAGTCGAAACGGTCCTTTAGACCGCGCTGCTTCTGCAAATTGTCGAACGCGTCGTAATTCCGGTTGCGGTTGTATCCCCATCCCGCGCCATGCCAGTTGTTCGTGCCGGACTTGGTCACGATGTTGAACTGTCCGCCTGCCGAATGTCCGTTCTCCGCGGTGAACTGATTCGTCAGAAGCGTGAACTCCGCCACCGATTCCTGAATAACAGGTTGTGTTGGGCCGTTTGTATCAATCTTGTTGTCGTCGACGCCGTCGATTGAAAATCCGTTAAAACGCGGCCGCGTTCCGCCAATCGATCCGCCGGATCCAAGTACGCCACCCTGTTGCGTCGTTGTGCCTGGCGCATACACGGAGTATTCCTTTACGTCACCACCGGTGGTGTTGATCGGAATGTCCTGAACTACACGACCGCTGAATGTCGCCTCCAGGGTCGACGATTCCGTCTTCACCAGGTCCGCGCCCGCTTCCACTTCAACGGTCGCAGACACAGAACCCAGTTCCAATTGAACCTTTGCTTCCGCTACCTGATTCGAGGCCACCGTTACCCCTTTTTGTACGGCTTTCTTGAATCCGTCCTTTTCCACACTTACCGTGTAGGTTCCCACCAGCAAGTTGGGGAACACGTAAGTCCCGGCGCTTGAAGCCGACGTGGTCACTGCAACTCCTGTAGCTTCGTTCTGCACGGTCACCTTCGCGTCTTCGATACTGGCCTGGCTGTTGTCTGTAACGGTCACGCGGAGCGTACCGTCCAGTCTTTGCGCTCGGGCCGCGGTGCCCAGCAAAAGACAAATCATTGCTGCCAGCGCTGTCACAATCAGTCTGCGCATTGCGATGTCTCCTTCGAAGTATCCCTTTGTGCGATGCCGCACCTCTTCTCCGTTCCGGCTTTCGCCCGCTCGTGCTGAGGTCGCTAGCTTTTGCACAATTGGTTGACATAGGAATGGCATCTCTTTGGCCAGCTAGGACAATTTGTCCCTTAATTTCGTCTCGTATTTGTCTTAGCCCGTATCCGCAAGCGTCGTAGGGGTGTTGCGAGATGAATGTTTAGTGAGGCCGTGAAAATCACTGCTCGGATTACATAGAATTTAGAACTTATCCGCCCTGCTCGACTCCCTTCCTACTGTTTTTAAAACTAGCTACGTTCTTTCGTAACCGCTCCTGCTCTTTCGTTTTATGAAACATTTCTAGGAATTATTTCGTATCTATTCCAAACACTTTCGCGTTTTCTGCGTCTATTGGTTTAAGGGCGTGTGATGACTCCGAACTTCAGCTCAACTGTGGACCCTCCCATGGACTCAGGTCTGCTCCAGGACTCCCCCAACAAAGCGCGCTACCTGCGCTTCGGTCCTTTTCATATAGATCAGCAACGCCAGCAGGTTTTTCGTGGCGGAACGCGCCTGCGCTTGCAAGGCAAGGTCTACCAGGTGCTGATCGTGCTCTTGCAAAAGCAGGGCGAAGTGGTCACTCGCGACGAGCTGAAACAGGCCTTGTGGCCGGCCGACACACACGTCAATTACGATGCAAACGTCAACACCACTGTGAACAAGTTGCGGCAGGCTCTTGGCGAATCCACGGATAAGCCGCTCTATATCGAAACGATTCCACGAAAGGGCTACAGCTTCATCGGCACTGCGGAATTTTCGGACACTCCGTTTCCGGTCGCCGCGGCGCCAAAGTCCCAAGGGTCGGGATCTGTCATTCCCGGTGATAACGCGGCAGAATCGCCGGATGGTGCGCCGCGCTCGAACAAATGGCTCACGGTTATTATTGTCGGGCTAATCCTCGCCGGCATGCTCCTGGGAGCAGGTGCCGCAACCTTTTGGATTTCCCACTTCGCGCCGCAGATGCGCCACTCGGCCGTGAAAACGGCTCAGTGCTTTCCTTCAGACACCCACGCCTGCTGACATTTATTTTCGATGAAAGGCCAGGCCTTTGGTTCGCCCGGCATTCAGTTGAAACCCGCTGACATTTCCTTTGCTATCCCGCTCGAAGATAAATTCCAGACCCTCGTCGTCAACTACAAATGTGTTCTGCCCGACGGGGCGAAGCGTCAATTGCTGCGAAGTGTGTAAAAAACCATCTCCGTTCTGAACGTTTTGCAGCATTAATTTTATGCCTGCGACGCCAAGCGTATATGTTGTGAGAAGTTCCTCGCTCCTAAAATTTCCCTCGTAGGCGTTCAATTGATCCGCGGAAAGCGGGATGGTCTCCTTTTTGTCATGCGCGCTGCCGTCGGTTTCCCCGGGCGGCTTCGGCTCTTTCATCTCCGTGGCTAGAAACACGTCCGCCACTTCGTGCGCACGCTTCTGCGGATTGGCGTTAGCCAGATTGCATAAGCACACCACCGAGAAATGCTGCTCTGGAAAACGCAATAACTGAGCCCGGTAACCACCCCAGGAGCCACCGTGGTCCACGAATCGCAACCCGCGATACTGGCCGACAAACAATCCTTTGGCGTAGTCGAGCGTTTTGCCGCTATTCAATTTTCCTGGTTCCTGAATCTCGTTTAGAAAGGACTGCCCGCCTACCTTACCCGAATAAAAATTCTCATCCCATTTCAGAAGATCCTCGACCGAGGTGTGCACCGCTCCATCTCCCGTTTGTTCGAAGTAGGAAACGTTCAACGCGTACCCGCCTTCTTTCGGGTCATACGCCAGCGCGCGATTGGGCACCAGTTGCGTGTGTTCGTTGCGAAAAACCGTGTGCTTCATTTCGAGCGGCTCGAAAATATTCTCCGCGGCAAACTCACGCAGCGATTTTCCGCTGGCGCGCTTTACGATCACCGACAGAAGAAAAAAACCCGAATTGCTGTAAAGCCAATCGCTTCCCGGTTCGAAGTTCAGCGCCTTTTGTCTTGCGATGATCGCCAGCGCATCGTCATCTGTCGTCACGCTGTCGGTGTTCACGCCGGCAAGATCAAACAAAGTCAGGTAATCCCGCAATCCACTGGTGTGGTTCAGCAGATGCAGAATCGTAATCTTGTGGCCGTAATCGGGAATTTCCGGGAGATATTTGCGAATGTCGTCCTGCAGGGAGAGCTTGCCCTGTTTTTCCAGCAGCAAAATACTGGCGGAGGTGAATTGTTTCGACGTCGAGCCGATGTCAAAAACAGTTTGTGGCGTGATCGGCACACCTTCTTCGATATTCGCGAGCCCGTACCCGTTTTTGTAGATGATCTTTCCGCCTCGCGCCACTAAAAGCGCGCAGCCCGGCGACCCCGGCTTGCTCAGGTCCGCGAACACTTCATCCGCGGCCTTTGTGGTTTTCTCCTGAGCATCAGCAAATCCGCCGTACGCCAAAAGAATTACAAATCCAATGATCCCCGCGCGAAATATCTTGGCAAAGTTTCTGGTCTGATTCATGAGCTGCGGCGCTCCTGGCTTTGAACGCCCGCGAGTCTATTCACACACCCGCCCGCGCGCAACCACTTTCCGCGCAGCGCCCGCCTCTGTTAAATTTTGTCGCCATGCTTACCGTCATCACTCGCGCCGTCAGTCCTGCTCTCGCCAGCTGCGAACTCAGTTTCATCCCGCGCCAGCCGATCGATCTCGGAATCGCACAGCAACAGCATGATGCGTACGAAAAGTTGCTCGCATCGCTTGGCGCTCGCGTCATTTCCCTGCCCGCTGAACCGGAACTTCCCGACTCCATGTTTGTCGAGGATCCCGCGCTGGTCGTGGATGAATTGGCGGTGATCTTTCCACTCGGCACGGAAACGCGCCGCCGCGAAGCCGCTACCATTGCAGCCGCGCTGGCGCCTTTTCGCAAGCTTGCTTATGTCAAGTTTCCCGGCACGATCGAAGGAGGAGACATCCTGCGCGTCGGTCGAAAACTTTTTGTGGGGCTCACCGCGCGCACCAATGCCAACGGGATCTCTCAGCTTGCCGGCATCACGGCGCCACACGGTTACGAAGTGGTTTCCGTTCGAGTGAACGGATGCCTTCACCTGAAATCGGCTGTTACCTCGCTCGGTTGCAACACGCTGCTTGCGAACCGCGCCTGGTTTGACTCGTCAATTCTTGCAGGGTATCAATGGGTGGACGTAGATCCCGCGGAACCTCACGCCGCAAACGCACTTGCGCTGGGCGGAACAATCATTTTCCCGGCTTCCTTTGGCCGCACTCGCGCGCGCATCGAAGCTAGCGGCTTCCAAGTCACATCGCTCGATATTTCTGAATTGCAGAAAGCCGAATCCGGCCTCACCTGCTCCAGTTTGGTTTTCGACGTTCGCTAATTCTATTGACGGGCATCCGGTTTCTTGATCAGCGGCGAATTCTGCTGGATGCTGCCCGGGACCAACTCCGTTTTTACTTCGCTTTCCTGGTTCGCGAGCAGATTTATTTCCGTGTCGAAGGTTCGATAACCCGGAAGTTCCACTCGTATGCGGTGTTTGCCCGGACTGATTTTCATGGACCTGAACGCGCCGCCAAAATCCGCTGCGTGCCCGACAAACTTTTCATCCAGAAAAACGGCCGCGCGTTTCGGTTTGATTTTTAGTTTAAGCGTTGAGGTGATTTCCGGTACGCTCGCGCGTGGCGCCAAATGCATGGTGACACTGACCAGGCGCTTCTGTCCCGGTTCGACCACGATTTTCTCGACGTAGTCCTGATAGCCAGACTGCCTCACGACTACTTCGTGCTGGCCGGGCAGCAAGGTTACTTTCTTGCTGCCTTTCAGCTCTTTCAGGTATCCAACATAATTTCCATCGATCCACACACCCGAATCGCGTTCCAATTTCGTTTTCCCTTCAAATTCAAGCTCTCCCACCACTTTATTTTGCGCACGCAACGTTTTCGTGCCGCTGATCATCACGAGCAGCCAGACAAAAACGCTGATTGCACGGCGCCAGCGCAAACTTTGGTTGGCCGTTTCTAACAGCATGGAGCCTCCTGGGCGTTTTGAAATTCGACTCCCTTGTTGTGCAATTGCCTCTCGCCTGTGCTAAGTGCACCCAGGTCGCCAAACCCTGCGGTCAATTCGGCCCGTAAGTTTCGCTTCTTACGTTACTTACCACCGTACAGGATTCGCTGTATGGTCAGGGAGACACGCACTTCGAGAAGTTCTTACGCGTTTCGCTGTACAGGGGCGCTACAGGGGGAATGATCTCGACTTCCGCGTCACTGCGCCTTTGCTCTGATCAGCGGCCCCGCTTCTCGGATGCTGCCTTTCGGAAGCTCGACTTTCACTTCCGTCTTCTTCGTTCCTATTACCGCGTCCACGCTCGTCTGGTAGGTTCGGTAACCAGGCAGCTCGATCTTCACGGTGTGCCAGCCTGGAGCTACTTTCATGGAATCGCCAAAATCGCTCGCCGGGCCCATGAATTTATCGTCCAGAAAAACCGCGGCGCGCCGCGGCTTCACTGAAAATTTTAACTTTGCGGATTCCTCTTGAGGCGGCAATCCCCGCGTTTTGTACATGACCACGCGTACCGTTTGCCCTTGACCCGGCTCGATCACAATCGTTTTCGCGAAATCGTCATAGCCCGCACGCCGCACAACAATTTGATGCTCTCCGGGCAAAAGCACGATTTTCCGCTTGCCCTTCAGCTCTTTCAAAAAACCGAGATATTGACCGTCGATCCACACTCCCGCTTTTTTCTCGACGTAGGTCACGCCTTCGAATTTTATTTCTCCGGTGATCTGATTCTTTTTCGCTGCCGTTCCCGGTGACAAGAAAAACGCCAGTAAGCCCCATACCGTGAAAACCACCGCCACTCGGTCCACTCTTCCTATGCTTGCCATCTCTCCTCACATCCGAGGTCGAGAGCCGGACAATTCCGCAAAGGAACTCTGTTGAATTAGATGCTCATGGAAGGCGCTAATTTCCTAGGGTTTTGTCTGTAGTGCCTGCCAGGCACCCGAAAAACGTTCTTTGTTGTAATTGCTGGTTCTTGTGCTATGCTTTCGTTGTGAATTTGTCTCTCGCCATCTCGAAGCGCTCCTCGATGTCGTCCATTTCTAAGACGACGTTCACCACTATTATTACGATTAAGACTACAAGCGCTTCCGGCGAGGGTAGAAACAGCTAGCAAGACAAGCAAAGTTTCCAACCCACCGCCTGAAGCGAATCGGGCGGTGGGTTTCTTCATTTAGGCCCCCTCCAGAGACGCTCCCGGCACAGGGTTTCAGGGTTTGTAATTGCAAACCCTGACATAAAACGTGACTAGGAGCCGTCATCATGAGCCCGGATGGACAGCAAGAACTACCCGCAGAACGAAACAATGCAGAGGCGTTTGCCTCCGCATTCGCAAAGCGTTCCGACGGATCCGAACATTCAGTTCTCGCGTTTAAGTTTGGCGGAAGCTCGCTACTCGGCGCCGAGCGCATGCTCCATGCCGCCGGCATCGTCCGCGAAGCGGCTTCTCGTGCAAGCGTCGTGGTTGTTGTTTCTGCGATGAAGCGGGTCACCGATCGCTTGCTCGCGATCGCGCGCACGCTCGAAGCCGGATGCCGCACCGATGCCCGGCGCGATGCCGAGCATGTTTTTAAGCTCCACATGGAAGTGCTTCGCGACCTCCATCTGGAATGGCAGGAGCACGATCGCGTTGCGCGTGAACTTCAGCTCCTCGGCCAAGATCTGTTGCACGATGCGTCTCCTGAAACGCAGCCGTGCTCCGCTGGTCGCGCCCCGCTGCAAGATCGTCTCGCCTCCTACGGCGAGCGATTCAGCGCCCGCCTTTTCGCTGCGGCTCTTGAAAAGACGGGCGTGCCCGCCGTTCCCGTCAGCTCCTCGGAATTTGTTTTGACTTGCGACACGTTCCGCGATGCTCGCCCGCAAATTGACGAAACGCGCCGTCGCGGACGGGAAATTCTTCTTCCGCTCTTCGATGGCGGCCTCGTTCCCGTGGTAACCGGATTCATCGGCTCGACTCGCGATGGCCGTGTCACCACGCTCGGCCGGAACAGTTCCGATTTTTCCGGCGCGCTGATCGCGAACGTGGTCGATGCCGACGAGCTTGTCATTTGGACCGACGTGGACGGCATCTACACCGCCAATCCTCACGAGTCCACAGAAGCAGAACTTCTTCATGAACTTTCTTACGACGAAGCGCACGCACTTGCCGCAGCCGGCGCGAAAGTTTTACACGCCGAGGTCCTCCCGTTGGCTGCCGAAACTGAAATGGTGGTTTGGGTTCGCAATACCTTCAAGCCGCAGTTGCGCGGCACCCGCATCGGCCCAGTCGTTCACGCAAATTCTTCGTTAAACGGAGCGGGCGCCTGCCATAATTCGATACCCAGAGGTGAAGCGTGAATCCTGCTGCAAATTCGCCGGCGTTCGATCGTCCGAGATTTGATAAAAAATTCCGCGCTGGCGTTCTCGGAGCCACCGGCACTGTCGGGCAGCGCCTGGTCGCACTTCTCGCCGATCATCCCTGGTTTGAGCTTACGGAAGTCGCCGCCTCTGAACGCTCATCCGGAAAAAAGTATTCCGAAGCGGTGAATTGGCACCTCAACACGTCGATCCCCGTCGCAGCCGCGAATTTAGTCGTGAAAAGTCTGGAACCTGCGCTTGATTGCGATTTCGTTTTTTCCGCGCTCGATTCTTCCGTCGCGGGTCCCGCGGAGGAAGAATTCGCACGCGCCGGTTACCCCGTCGTCAGCAACTCCAAAAACCATCGAATGGCGCCGGACGTTCCCCTTCTGATTCCAGAAGTAAACGCGGCGCATCTGAACGCCATTCCTGTTCAGCAGAAAAATCGCGGTTACGGCTCTGGCTTCATTGTTACCAATCCAAATTGCTCCACAGCAGGACTTGTTCTCGTTCTCAAACCGCTCGCGGATGCCTTCGGCCTGGAAAAAATCTTTGTCGTTACCCTGCAGGCCGTCTCCGGTGCGGGTTATCCGGGAGTCGCGTCGCTCGACATTCTCGGCAATGTCGTCCCGTTCATCGGCGGCGAAGAAGAAAAGATGGAAGAAGAGCCGCAGAAGCTGCTTGGCAGGTGGGATGGGTCGCGTTTCGTTGAAGCTGGCGTCGGCATCAGCGCGCACTGCAATCGCGTTCCGGTCGAAAACGGGCACCTCGAATGTCTTTCGTTGAGCCTGAAAAAAATTGCCACTCTCGCCGAGGTTCGCGAAGCACTGCGCGACTTCACGGTGAGCGAAGAACTCGCCGCTCTTCCTACGGCGGTAAAAAATCCCGTCATCGTGCTGGACGAAGAAAATCGTCCACAACCGCGGCGCGATGTGGATGCCGGAAATGGCATGGCTGCCGTTGTCGGCCGCGTCCGCGAATGTCCCTTGCTCGACGTGAAACTGACTCTGCTCTCGCACAACCTGCTGCGTGGGGCTGCCGGCGCGGCCCTGCTCAACGCCGAACTCCTCGCCTCCCGCGGCTTCTTCGCTCGTTCACGCGTGCAGGCAGATACGCAGGAAGTCCCGGCGCCTGTGTCTTCCTAGCGCTGGAGCACCTGCGACATATTTTCGGAATGTGCAGCCAGAATGAGTAGTTAGAAATCTGTATCAGCGCAAATGACTTTAACCGCCTTTAGAACCAGCAGTTATGAGAAAGGGGAGGGGCTCTGAAGGCCCGAGGGTCAGCTTACAATCTTACAATCGATCTTGTGCGCCGCGGCGTAAAGCGCCAGCAGTTCTGTCAAGCGTTTGACCGGTGTGTCGAGCGCTGACGGTCCGCCAAACGATACGATGATCGCCAGGACACGTGTTGTAGCATCGCTGACCATCGTCCGTTCGGAATCGCTTGTCGCGCTTCCGTGCGGTCCTCTGGCATCAGCAAATAACGGCAGGCTTTCGAGGTTCAAATCGTACTTTCCAATTCCTTTGTAGGTCTCGCCTGCGCGCCCCGCCCGGAACTCTACCGCGCCCTCAACATTCGCCAGATCGTAGAGTCCGATGGGCAGCCGGCTTTCGACTGACGCGAGATTGATTACGTCAACCACGTTATTAATTCGCGGAAGTCCTTTGGCAGAGATCAGCCGCCGAAGCAGGGCTTCCGCCGAACCGCGGTATCGCGCAGGGTCTTTTCCAAGCGCTTTATATCCGGCCCGTGTTGACACAACCGCCGAACTTTCCAGCACCGAGCGAGGCTCAGGAAGTTTGGCGATGCGCTCTTCACAAGCGCGAAGTTCTCCATCCAGCGCAGCCGGCGCTGCACCCGTCGTCACTTCTGCTTCCACGCAACCGAGAGCTGCTTTCGGGCACTTGGCTTTCAATTCGGCGGCGATTTTTATTTCAGTCATCATGCCACTCAATCGAACGATGCACGATTGCGGGCATGGCCAGTTACTTCAAGCTCCGGATGTACGCGACGAGCCCCTGAATTTCCTCGGGCTTCAGACTCTTTCCATAAGCCGGCATTTTGTTTTTTCCTTTTTCGATCACCGCCCGCAAGTCGGCGTCGGACTTGCCGGCAACCGCTGGATCGCTGAAGCTCACAACGCCCATGCTTTTCCCCGCCGGCGAGTCTCCCTTGCCGCTCGCGCCATGGCATACTGCGCACTTCGCCTTGTACAAGGTGGCACTCTTTTCATCTGCATTCGCTCGCGCACTCAAGCCATGCATTAGGAAAAGCGCCGCAAGCGCGACAATTCCAGTTCGGAATGAAATCATATTCGCTCCTCTTCGCATTGCGAAGTGATCGGTCACACGAATAAACACTAACTACGCACATCATATGCACACCGAACGCCGAAATAATGTTTTGAAAACGAGCCGTACCAGAACTTCTGGTCCAGTACCGTATCATCACAATAACCTTTTCCGGGGACTTCATTTAACTGGCGCGCAATTTTCAACAGCGTTCGAGCGGCAGCGGATGCTCTGTTTTGAGAACCTGGTTCAGGTCCTTGCCTTGAACGTACGCCATGGTAATGAACTTCACGCCGTCGGCTTCGCTCAGGTCGTGAATGCGCAGAATATTTCTGTGGGAAATAGGGCTGGCGAGCAGCAGTTCGTGCTTGAACCTCAGAATGACCTGAGCGTCGGTGGTGAGTTCTGAGAGGAGCACTTTGATGGCAATCTCGCGGCCCAGTTCGCGATCGGTTGCCTTGTACACGCGGCCCATGCCGCCCTCACCCAACAACTCGTCGATTAGAAAGCGCGTGCCAAGTTCGTCGCCGGGTTCCAATACCCGTGATCTTGTTCGCGAATCGTTTGAATCTTTGCTCTGGGACGGCGAATGCCCGCTCGGCGTTCGCACCATCGCCGCAGCCTGCGCGGCCGATTCCGCCCAAGAGATTTGCGTTTCGCCATGCTTTGTTGGATCGGCCGGAGTGTCCATTGTCCGGTCGTCGAGCGACGTAGGCAGCGGCACGCGGCAGGGTAGGCAGCGCACGGCGGATTCCGGGTTTTCACGGCCGCAGGAGGGGCATTTCATGATTGAGGGCTTGGCAGTACGTCCAGAAGTCGAATTATCCTTCACGCATCAGATGCCTACAAGCGATTTCTCCGCTCCAGTGTTAAACTATTCGGACTGTAGGCTCGTAGCTCAGTTGGTTAGAGCGCCACCTTGACACGGTGGAGGTCTGGGGTTCGAGTCCCCACGAGCCTACCATTCATTTCGTCAATACTGACGCGGTTTTTCTTCATTTGACGACCACCCACGCGAAAGCTGCTGGAGCACTTACTCCCTATTTACTCCTAGCCACCTCAGAGATTCTGAACGTGTGGGCCTGTGTAGGCCCATGCACCACCAGATAATCCACTACTGGATTCAAGTGCAGTTGCTCGTGGCCAGGAGGCCGGTTACGCTTGATTGATTCGTGGATTCGATTTTGGCCGAGGTTGTGCGGAGAGTTAGGGCCGAATTGCAAAACGTCTCGAAGGCTGGGCTGGTAAGTGCAGAGATTCCGCCGCCTGCGCGGGAAGAAAATCGCAGAGGGATTCGGCCACTTGCGGTGAGCGTCGATGAGGCGGGCTAAGATGCTGGGGATGAGCTCCTGCACCTTGCGACGCCATGCGGCGGACGGCGCGATCCGTACCATTCGCGTGGGACGGCGGGTCCTCGTGCCGATGGACGTTATGGAGACGGTGATGGTGGAGGAGTGGAGAAAGAGCGGAGGTGAGTTTTTTTGGGGAGGTCGCGAGAAGCTTCCTTTGAGATTTGACAAGGTAGAGGTCTGCGTTCGATCCGCACCGTCCCTACCAAAACCATTCGTTTTTCAAGGGAAGGACAATTGGACGAGCACTGCTCCGCCCTTTCGCAACTCCGCAAAAGTATGGGCCACCCGCTGCTTTGATGGCCTTCTGAGCCGCGAATCAATTCGCCACTAACGACGCATGCGTGAGGTCGTCAATCTCTTTCAGGATCGTTGTGAGAAGGGACTCAACGACGGCTTGACCTTTTTCTCGGGTGGCGAGAGTGGGATCGCCCCAGGCCCCCGTCGGTGAGTAGGTGGCGCTTCCTTTCGGATCGCGCGTTAGGCCGCCGGGTTGATGCGGGTTGAGGTCGCGCGTGGCTTTTTTCATTTGGACCGATTCAGGAGCGATGTAAAGCATCATCGAGGTTTCGATTTCGTCCGCGTGCGTGCCACCAGACTGGCGAAGCTTCTTTTCGACGGGATCATCTTTGGTCAGATCGGTGTAGTGCAAGACGATGTTGTCTTTTGCGAGTTCGGAGGCGGCCTGGGCGAGCGGCCTAAGCGTGGTGATTCCCGTGTTCAGGATGTAGAAGCGCCGCGGTCCATAGTGGGCAAGAGAGCGAACGATGTCGGTAATCATGGTGCGAGCGGTATCTAAGCTGAGTGTGGTAGAGCCGGGATATTCGAGGAAGGCTGGATAGAAGCTGTAATTGATCGTAGGAGCAACAATAACTCCCTTTGGAGCGGCTGTGAGAACCCGCCGCTTGAAATATTCGGCCATGAGGAAGTCGTTGTTGAGTTGCAAATGCCTGCCGTGCTCCTTGGATTCGGCGCCAAGCGGGATAACTACGAGAGCGTCTGGTGTTAAGACGCGTTCGGCTTCGTCCCAGGTGAGAGTTTCGAGAAGAACGGCTCCCTCTCTATAGGACGTCTGTTGTGCAACGGAATTGCTTGGGGATTGTGCCCACCCAAATGCAGCAATGCTGAGTGAGCAGAAGGATAAGGAACTAAACCATGGGTTCGGTCTCCGCATACGCTCCGCTCCTCGATAACTAAGCCCAGATGGAGCGAATGTTACGCCCACTTGTTCCTTTGCCCAATCAGAAAAAACAGATTGCCCGAAGTGGACGATCACCCTCTTCGTTCCTAAGAACATCTTCGGGCAGCAAGCGTTGCAAGAAAACATAGGGTCTGCCGTAGTCTTCTTTGGTTCTGAGGAAGGGGCAAGACTTATGCGGGGTAGCTTACAGGTGGGGAAAAGTGATACACCCCTATCTCGGAGATCCGAATTCCACTAGTCCGGTTCGCGTTTTGAGGAGTTGTGAGGATCTTCCGGTTCAGATCTATGTCGCCGATCTTTTTGATGAGGTCCGCGACATCCTTCATGTTCTCGACGACGCCAATTGCCCCGACCTCTTAACGCAAATTAAACATAGGTAGGCGGTCGCCCGCTTTCCCTGTCATAGTCGAATCCCAGAAACTTCTGTTCCCATGGTCGAGCCACCGCACTCTTCTCGCTGTTCACCCGAAGCTTGAGTTTCCTCGTGAGGAGTCGCGTCACGCTGCTCATCACTCGTTCGCCGGCTCGCCGACTGCGGACTTACCAGCCCGTTGTCCATCACTCCCGCTTGCAGGAACGCACGAAGCAGTTTCAGCAATCGTTTATCGCTGACCCTTTCGGCGATCTTCGCTAGCAATCGGTTGTGGTTGACTCGGTAGTCGGACTTTCTGCCTTGCGCTTCGCCAACACCGATTCGGTCCCTCCCACGGAGGCCATCGGGGCTGCACCCTACTCTCCTCCGCAAAGGCCAGACTGTACTGGGTTTTTCTGCTGCTTGTCGGTTGTTGAGTCGCGCCGCGTACTCATCTCTCCCTTTATCTGTTTCGGGGCCGTTCGGGCCTTCACTGCTTTCGCAGCTGTCGGGCGGTTGCCAGTGGAGTGCGCCGTAGCGGTTCAGAATGCCTCTTACAGGAAGGCCCAGCATTCCGATATTCGAACCCGTCGGCGGATATCTGGCTCCTTATCGTATTTCAATATTCAACTTGACGGAAATCGATAAATGCGTTATTGATATTCGATATACAAGGGGGGTGAATCATGTCAACGCCAGCCTCATCATCCGCCGCGCTGCCGATCGCGTACGTCGGGCTCCGAATCCTCATCGTCGTGAACTGGCTGATGGGCGCCGCGATCCTGGCCCTGCTCGTGGTCATGCCGAACGAGCAGTGGATCATGGCCGCTTTCAAACTTTCTCCTTCGCCCGACGCAGAGCGGCTGATCATGGGTCTGCGCGCGGTCGCCGTGCTCGGCCTCGTCGGAATCCCGCTGAACTATGCCGTCCTCAAGAGGCTGCTTGCGATCGTTCTAACGGTTCGCGCGGGCGACCCATTCGTCGCCGCGAACGCGTACCGTTTGCAGGCAATCGCCTGGGCGCTGCTCGCGCTACAGCTTCTTAGCCTTGTCATCGGCGCGATCGCCAAGGCCGTTTCGAGTCCGGCGCATCCGGTCCATCTCGATGCCGGCTTTTCGATCAACGGCTGGGTCGCGGTAATTCTCACATTCCTGCTGGCCCGCGTGTTCGCGGCAGGCACGCTCATGCGCGAAGACCTCGAAGGGACGGTGTGACATGGCGATCGCCGTCAAACTCGACGACCTACTCCACGACCGGCGAATGACACTGACTGAGCTCGCGGAGCGCGTCGGAATGACGCTGGCCAACTTATCGATCCTCAAGACCGGCAAGGCGCGCGCGATCCGCTTCTCCACGCTCGATGCGATCTGCGAGGCGCTCTCGTGCCAGCCTGGCGACATTCTCCAGTTTGAGTCGGAGCAAGCAAAAGGCGACCGGTCGCGGCTAGCAAAAGGGGCGCAAGCCGATGAACGCCCCGCTGAACGCGAATCCAACAAGGAAATCTTCAAATGAAACACAAGGTCACATTAACCAGCACGTCTCTGCTCTCGATCCTCTTCTTCGCATTTCACTGGGCGGACGACATCGTCCGCGGGAGGGCGACGGGAGGCGTCTCAGGCCCGTTGGGGTGCTCATCCTGGTCATCTGGCTGTACGGAACACTGGTGCTCGGGGAACGGCGATCGGCGTACGTCATCATGCTGCTCGGGTCGATCAGTGGGTTGGGTGTCCTTGTCATCCACATGAGGGGAGCGGGACTTGTCGGCGGCAGGATTGCCAATTCCAGTGGAGTCTTTTTCTGGGTTTGGACGCTGCTCGTCTGAGGAGGGCGCATGCTCTTGTCTATTCACATTGCCGCAGGCGGGCTCGCCATAGTTCTTGGCGGCGTCGCTCTATTAGTGAAGAAGGGGGGGACCATCCATCGCCGCAGCGGGCTGCTGTTCGTCTACTCCATGCTCGTTTTGGGCACCACCGCCGCGCTCCTCGGGTTTCGCAAGAGTCCCACCGACGGAAATGTGTTTGGCGGCTTGATGACGGTTTACTTTGTCGGTACAGCGCTGACAGCCGTCCGCCCAGTTTCGGCATGGACCCGCCGTAGTAATGTTGCAGCGCTGACCGTCGCCGTTGGACTCGCTCTCGTCGACATCACGGGCGGTGTGAAGGCCTTCAACAGCCCCCGCGGTTTGCTCAACGGCGTCCCGTTCGTGATGCACTTCTTCATCGCCGGGGTGATGATCCTGGCGGCGACTGGCGATGTGCGCATCATGAGATTCGGCGTGCCGCCCGGCGGGCCGCGTCTGGCGCGGCATTTGTGGCGAATGTGCTTCGCGCTGTTCATCGCGGCCGGATCATTTTTCTCGATCCGTGAGCGGGTGGCAAGAATTCTTCCCGAGCCATTCACGACAGCGCCGATGCGCGCACTGCCGATCCTCCTGGTGTTTGGTGCGATGTTCTATTGGTTGTGGAGAGTCCGCCGCCGCACGTTGCCGGTGCTCCTGCAACACGATTCGATGCCACTCACCACTCGCGCGAAGTGATTTTCTACGGAACGGCGTGATTGCTGCTGCAGCCTCTCGCTTCACTCCGTACGTGCGAATATCTAGCCAACATCTTTGCGCTGACATGACCGGCGATGGCCATGATGGTTTGGTCAGAAACTTGAGACTCTGCAAGCTCCGTTATCGCATGGTGTCGAAGATCGTGGAATCTCAGCCCTGCGAGT
>Ga0070707_100002289_pt1 | contig 18299 bp, 12 predicted proteins | sample KBSK5502metaG_FD_65468 | JGI IMG/M metagenome (GOLD analysis project Ga0070707, IMG submission 65468) | Corn, switchgrass and miscanthus rhizosphere microbial communities from Kellogg Biological Station, Michigan, USA - KBS K5-50-2 metaG | ecosystem: Host-associated > Plants > Roots >... | reverse complement strand
TCTGACCATTCTTTTCTGCTTTACTACCGCGCATGCACAGGTCGATGGCTCGACTGGCGCAAACTGGCCGCACTATGGTGGGACGCAGCTCTCCTGGCGCTACAGTGCACTCGATCAGATCAACGATTCGAACGTCAGGAATCTCGCGTCTGCATGGATCTTCCAGACTGGAGACTACGGCGAGAACCTGCAGTCGACGCCAATTGTTGTTGATGGCGTCATGTACATCATCACTCCCCGGCTTCAGGTATTTGCACTGAATGCTGCGAATGGCACTCTTATCTGGCAATACAAATATGGAAACCCGCGGCCTGGCCGCGTGGGGTTTGTGCAGAACCGTGGTGTTGCCGTTGGCGACGGCAAGGTGTTTTTCGGCACGACGGATCACTTTTTGGTAGCGCTCGATCAGAAGACCGGCCGTGAACTCTGGAAGGTCAGTGTCGACGACTCGCGGCAGTGTGGCTGCGACATCACCGCGTCGCCTCTGATCGTGAAAGACAAGGTCATTGTCGGCGAGGTTGGCGGGGATCTCGCGCATCGCGGCTATCTGACGGCGTTTTACACGAAAACAGGGCGGTTCGCCTGGCGTTTTTATGTAATTCCCGGACCCGGAGAAAAGGGTCACGAAACCTGGAAAGGCGACAGCTGGAAATTTGGTGGCGGCGCTCCGTGGATGACCGGTTCATATGATCCGGAACTCAACCTCGTGTATTGGGGCACCGGTAACGCAGCGGGAGACCTCGATGCCGAAGACCGCTACGCCGGCGGTCCAGGCGGCATCAATCTTTACACGGCGAGCATTGTGGCGTTGGATGCAGACACCGGGAAGCTGCGCTGGTTCTATCAGGAAGTGCCCAACGATGTTTGGGATTTCGATTCCTCATACGAAGTGCTCTTGATAGATCGCGAAATCAAAGGACGGATGCGGAAAATCCTTATCCACATGAACAAGAGTGGATTGACATTTGTGCTGGACCGGGCCACCGGCGAGTTTCTCGGAGTGTTTTCCGTTCCGGAAGTTCAGACGTGGATTTCGGGTGTGAGCGAAGATGGCGCACTGCTGGGGCGTCAGGAACCGAAACCGGGCAGTGTCATCAACGTTTGTCCGAGTGCGCTGGGCGCCAAGAGCTGGAACTCCATGGCGTATTCGCCGCGCACCGGATTGATCTACACGCCGACCAATGAGCTCTGCAACGATCTCACGGCCAACAGGCAGGAACCCCAGGAAGGACGCGCTTATTTTAACGGCGGCTTCACCATGAAGCTGCCCCCTGGCCGTACCACATATAGCCACCTGGACGCGTGGGATCCGGCGACGGGAAAGCGCGCATGGACCTATCCTTATAAATACGTCCTGCTCGCTTCAGTCCTGGCAACGGCGGGCAATCTGGTCTTCACCGGAAATCCGGAAGGCGAGTTCTTCGCACTCAACGCGCGAACGGGCTCGAAGCTTTGGAGTTTTCAGACGGGCGCGGGTCACCGGGGATCGGCAGTATCGTATTCCGTGAACGGCCGGCAATACATTGCGACAACGACAGGGTGGCAGCAGTCGATTGCCGGTAGCCTGACGAACGCCCTGTTCCCGGACCAATCGTGGCGTGGCGGTTCGACGCTCGTCGTATTTGCGTTGCCAGAGGTCTCGAAATGAGCAGGCCCTTCGGGCAAGCTGTCTTCACGGAGCCAGCGCGAGCAATACGTTTCCAGGCATTCCTCCGAAGCGCGAATAGCCGGAGTTGATAAAGACCATACCGTTGACCACCACAGGGCCAGGTCCATCGATGGAACCACCTCTGGCCTTGATGCCATTCACCGTTTGGAATTCGCGGGCGGTATCGAAGTCCCAGACCACTCTGCCGTCCTCGGCGGAATATCCGCGCAGATGGCCGTCCATCGAAGCGGAAAACACTACGCCCGGAATCGTGGTGACCGCGGCGGACTGCGCGGGACTGCAACCGGACGGAGCGTTCGGCGCGCAGACGATCGGCGGCGCATACCAGACTTTGGTGCCGTCACGGACACCCAGTGCCGTCAGGCCGCCTCCCTGGTTCGGATCGAGAATGTTGCGGCGCGTATCGAGCGGGTCCCTGGGCGGCGTGCGGCCGGAAGCGGAAGTCGCGGCATAGACGTTCTGGCCGTCGGTCGACATCTCCCACTGCACACCTACGCTGGGACCGACATTCGGGGCACGGCTCGCGATGCGCACACTCCACAACAACTCGCCTTTCTTTTCCGGATCGAGCGCATAAACCATCCCGGATTTCTGGCCTGCAAGGAGGATGTCGCGACCGCCAGGAAGCTGCGTCAGGATTGCCGATGAGCCAAAGTCGTAATCCGGACCGTCTTCGTTTGGACAGTTCTGCTTGTCGGTCCCGCAGGAAGAGTTGTAGGCGTCGCCGGGAGTGGTCTGCTTCGACCAGACGATGCGGCCGGTGGCGATATCGAGAGCAAGAATGGCGTCGCTCAAATCCGTCGCGGGAGAGGAATAGTTGTCGCCTGTGGCGATGTACATCACGCCGCGTCTCACATCAAGAGTCGGTGTGGACCACACGCCAACGCCGGAAGGTCCGAACTGAGGCGTGCCGCCCTTAGTCTGACCGGTTCGCTGAGGAACGGGCACAAGGTAGGATTTCCAAACCTGCTGGCCGTCGCGGATGCGGAGCGCAACGATGCTGCCCCGGAAGGTGCAGCACGCATAACGGGGATCGAGCGAGCGCGTTTCCTCCCAGGAAGCAACCGGGACGAACACGACTCCGTTGTATGCAGCCGGCGTCGCCGTAAGCCGCGCCGCGTCATGCTGCTCGACTTTCTTCTTCCACAATAATTTTCCGGTCTCGGCTTCCAGAGAATAGAACCAGCCGGTCTGATCGCCAAACAGCAGTGTGTGCTTCGAGCCTTGTGGAACCGCCAGCACGGAGGAACGGACGGGTCCGTTCGCCTGAAACGTCCATTGCAGACACCCGGTCTGGGCGCGCAGCGCGTGAATCACGCCACCAGCGCTGCCGACAAAAACCTGATCGTCGATCACCGTCGGCTGGGAAAACGCCGTCACGTCGCCATCAAAACCGAACGCCCACTTGAGCTTCAGTCCGCGAATCTGGTCGATGCTCAGTCCAGCGGCCGCGGCAGACTGGAAGCGCGCATTGTTCGGGCCGGCACTCCAGCCGTTCCATGCCGCCTTCGGCCTGGCGGAGATCGTCACACTGCGATCGTTGCAGTATGCGCCGGCGGGAAACCGGACAGGCGGAGAGTCGGTACCGATGTACGTTGCAACGGCTTCGCGCTCGTCTCGGCTCATCGGATACGCGACGGTCATCATCACGCCGAAGTCGAGTGCGCTGAGGATACGCGTCGCCGGCATCTGGCTGAGCGCCGCGCGAGAGGGAATCCTCGGATTCGTTTGCTCGTGGCAGGCCGCGCATCGCTGTTTGTAAACCGCCTCGCCCACAGCCTTAGGCCCGGACGTTTGCGAAAACCCCACGGCACTGCACGCCAGACTCAGGACGCCGGTAAGGAGAAACGTTACGAATGATCCGGAAAGACGCATGGGCGGGAGTTTACCACTTAAAGACGGCGCTTCACGCCGTGCGTTTGCGGGCGACTCTGGCGTCTTCGTCCTGCCATTTATAAATTTCAAGCCATGAGGCGCTGCCTCGGATGAACGCTAGCCGATGGTTGTCTTGCCGGAACGCCGGAAGGGTTCTTTGACGTATTTCTCGGCTTCGGCCTGGGCGCCGTAGGAGTCATCGCCGGTGTTGGCGGCTTTTTGATACTCGGTGACGGCGCGGTCGCGCTGGCCGCGGATGTCGAAGATTTTGCCGCGATTGATGTAGGCCCAGACTTCGACCCACTTGGGTTTGAGGTCGCCGTTCAGGGCTTCCTGGAACATGCCGGAGGCGGCCTGGAGGTTGCCGAGTTCGAACAGGGCTTCGCCCATGCGGAAGAGTCCCAGAGAATTGTGGGAATCGATGTCGACGGCTTTCTGGTACTGATCGATGGCGTCGTTGTACTTGCCATCGTTGGCGAATTCTTCGCCGCGGTTGATAAGTACGGAGATTCGGATGTCAGGCGACATGCGAAGGATTTTTTCTTTCGGGTCGATGACGAGGGCCTTGGGTTTTCGGTCGGTCTTCACCTCGAACTCGCTCGACTCGCCGACAACTTCGACGCGGGCGTATTCGGGATCACCGTCGGTCTGGACCTGGAATTCAACGGGCATCTTGAAAAGATCGAGATCCTGCTTAACCTGGCCAAGGACCTTGTAGCCGTTCTTCTGGCGGAAGACGGTGTACTCGAGTTTGAACTCCGGAACACCGGATCCATTCAGCCATTGATCGAAGAAGTAGCCGAGATCGCCGCCGGCGACTTCCGATGCAAGTTTCTCGAAAGCGTCTGTTGAGGCCGGCGTGTTCTCGAACTGCTGCACGTAGCGGCTCAGCAGCTTATTGAAATTGTCGTCGCCGATCACCCAGCGCAGCATGCGAAGAACGTAAGCGCCTTTGTACTCGACCAGCGAGCGATATTCGGGCGTATCCTTCTCCAAACCGCCGGCCTGGCGGATAGATGTATTGCCTTCGTAGGCGAGCGCCTTCACGAGCGCCTTGTTGATGTGTTCCTGCGCTTCGGCAGGCGACAAAGTCTGCTCGAAATACATGAGGCTCGCAAACTCGGCCATGCCGTCGACCAGCCACGCATCCGCGCCCGGGTCCTTCACGCCGATCTTCAACGGGAACCACTGATGGGCCACCGTGGCAGCAAGAGCCGCGATATCGAAATCCCTGCGAATCTGTGAAGAGGGCAGGAGCAGCATTCCCACCGATCCCTGGGCACTCCAGTTCGCCCCTTCGACTTCGACAATATGGAAGTTGGGCGACGGCGGCGGCCCGAACTTCTGCGTATAAAAGTCGAACACTTTTCCAACCGATTCGGCCATGGACTTCACGATGTCCGGGGTGCCTTTCAACGCGTGAACCGAAATGTCGGCCTTCTCCGATTTGTAGTTGGTGGCGGTGTACTTTCCGGCAGCAACGGTTCCCCAGTATGAAGGCTGACCGCTGGCGAAGCCATCACCGGACTTTGCCATATCCGACACGAGTGTCCACTCTGGAGGGGCATTCACCTTCAGCCGCATATCCGCTTTGTCCCGATACAGGCCATTTGTCGGGAACCACCTTCCTTCGTAGAGCAGGAATGCGCTGTTCTCGGAAACCCGGGCCAGCACCGGCTCGTGGCGGCCCTCATCGGGATCGAGGACTCCCGAGTATTCGACATGAAGCACCGGACTGCTGTTGAACTGCTGGTTGCTCAAGTCGAATTCGACAGTGGAGTCGACATCGAACTGCCGAAACCGCACTTGCGCCCCGCCTATCGACGCGCGGTCGACACGCAGGCGCCGATCGAGATCAAACGTCGCGTACGTCTTGCGGTCGAGTTGTTTGAAGCGGATGTCGGCTTTGCCTGCCAGACGGTGTTCCTGCGGCGCGAGCGTGACATCGACGGCATACGACTCGACGTCGATCTTTGGCCGATCCGATTGGTCGTCCTGCGCGGCCTGCTGTTGTACCCCACGCGACTGTTGCGCACTCATCGGTACAACGAATACAGGGAGTACCGCGAGCAGGGCGGCGATCAACAGAGAAAGTGAAAGATGTCTCATAGGTTTTAAGGGATTCTCACCACGAGCTTGCCCATTCCGGCATTGTCGTTCTGGTCATACACCCGGAAAGCGACCACATGCTCTCCCGCAGAAAGGTCACCGGTGACATAACTGAATGACTCGGACTTCGAATCAATGATGCCGTCTTTCGGAAAAACGGGCCGCCACTCTCCCGTGTCGATGGCAACCTCCGCCTGATTCAATGTAGACGTCTGATCCGCCGCGTCGATAGCAATGCGCGCGCGCCGGTTTTCAATGCGCTCCAATGTCATGGTGACGGCGGGCGGGGTGTTGTCGATGATGAACGGACGGCTTTCCATCTCGCCTCTCAAGGCGACATCTACAGGATTCGACGGCTGATCGCTTGCCACCACACGGACAACGTACGTGCCGTCGGGAAGCGTGTCCGAATTGATGCTGTAGAAATTGTCTTCCAGGTCCTTTTTCAGAAGCTTCCAGGTCCGTTCGTTATCGGCGCGGTAATACAGATCGTAGATGAGTGTGTCCTGATTTTTGTCGCTCGCCGTCCACTGGAACGACTGCGTACCACGCTGCGGCACGCGCCGTGGCGGAATCGCCGAAATTCGCGGCAGTCCTGCGCGCGCAGCGGCGCGAACCGAGGCAGGATCGTTGGGATTGATGTTGTTGCTCTGATTCAACGGCACCTTCTGCAGGGCCACACCCGAGGGCAGCACCTCGATATTCGTAACCTCCGGCCTGAAGTTCTGCTGAAGATACGGAACCTTCACCGAACCGAGCCGCGGCGATTTCGTGCCGTCGGCTTTCAACGCCGCCTGCCACTGAATGAATCGTGCCTTTGGGCTGGAACTGGCACCGCTCGAGTCGAGGCGTTGCCAGTCGGACCAGGTTTTGTCCGGCGTACCCGTGTTTCCGCTTCTCGTGGACATTTCGATGAGATTATTGTCGTCCGTTTTCCAGGAAAGCTTGCCCCAGGACGAGACCGCGTCCGTATCCTTCACGGTCGATTCGTAGGTGCCGGACGTGGCCAGCGCATCGCCGATACGGAACAGTTTTCCGATATTCGCCGAGGCGGCGTACAACCGATTCCCGACGGCGAGCAGGCGCGTTGTCTGCTCTTCGGTGGATTCGAGCAGCAGGGTCGTATTCTTTGGACCCTCGAGCGAGTACACGCGACCCTTGGCACCCGTTGAGAAGAACAGCTTGCCGTCATGCGGCAGAACCGAGAAAACCATCTCGTCACGCGACCGCCACAGCGTATTCACAACGCCATCGGGCAGGATCTCGAGGACCGCGCTCTGCGCATTTCCATCGGAGCGGCGTGTTTGCGAGCGAGGTGTTGACGCCGAGACGGCATCGAGCGGCTCAATGACCTGTATTTCTTGTGCCGGTTCGGCCGGCTCAGCCGCCGTCGAGTTAACGGTGATCGTGACATTCGCCTGCGGATTCGCCGGATTGCCCGATGTTGCCGGCGGCGCCGCCGGCGCTATCACCGGTTCCCCGCTGATAGCCGAAGCGTAGATGGTTCCATTCGGAGCTACAGCGACCGAATGGATCTCACGCATTCCGGAGTCATATAAAACGAATGCCTTTCCCTCGGGGGAAATCCGATAGATATAACCCTTCGGATCTCCGCCGGCGATAACATTGCCATCATTGTCCATGGCCATGGAGACGATGTGGGTTTCGTCGGTGTCGTAGAACGAAGCGCCTTTTCCGTCCGGCGTCACGCGATAGATCACGCCTTTGTCGCCAGTGCCGACGAGCAAGCGTCCCTGCTTATCGAACACCATGGACCAGATATATTTCGTGTGGGGATTAAAGAATTCTTTCGGCGCCCCGTTCTCGATCTTGTACACCTTGCCATCCGGCGATGAGCCCGCATACAGCACATCCTTGCCGTCGACGGCGAGCGCGAGAACGTCGAGCTCGGGAAGATCCGCGACCATCGAGCCTTTGCCGGAAGAATCGACTTTGAAGATCTTTCCATCATGGCCGGTGCCGAGATACACGTTGCCCTTCGAATCGGCAACAGCCGACCACACCAGGGTCTGTTCCGTGTTGAAAACCATGTCCAGCCGAGGCGCGAGAATAAGCTCGTCATCGCTGGTCAGTGAAACATTCGCCAGCTTGCCTTTGCGAAAATCATCGTATGTACGTGTTTCCCAAAACAGCGGCGTCACCGCAAACAATGGAATGGCTGCGGCGAGTGGCAGTAACCAAAAGATTTTTTTCATTTGAGTAATCTACGGTTTTACCGTGAGATTTAGCGATCTCTGCCCCTGAATCACGTACTTGGACTGTGGGAGTTCGTATTCACGAACAGTAGAGTTGGCCATACCTGAAACATTCCGGCTCGAAGATCGATCTGTATTGATGACGGCGGCCATCGCCGGCGGCAATGAAGGAAATTCTTCTCCGCCGATCACGACACCCGGTTCAGAACTCACGACCTTGATATAGAGCCGGTCATTCTTGCGAAGCTTGTTCAGTTCCGTGATGACTTGTTTGAGACCCGTCGGAACACCGGCAGGACCGCGGCGGATATCGATGCCGGTGACAGTCGTTCCATCACCAACGACAAGCTGAACAGGTCCCGCAGGCAGGCCGGCAGGAATCTGCACCGGATACTGTTCAATCACGGTGTCGCCTGAGGTCGTACGTAAGGATGCCGTCAACGTCACCGTTTCGCCCGGAGCGACTTCCGGCTTGTTCACGGACACTCTTTCGAGCTGAGCATTCGTCTTGCGATCCATGGACGTGATTTCCAGATCGATATTGTCGATCTGAACTCCGTCATATCCCGACATCAGCAAGTACTGAAGCGGGCTCACCGCGGCGATGGACGCCATCGCCGGTCCATTCATATCGCTCGAGAACACATTGCCGATATTCACCGGCTCCTGATTCTTCAAATGAATCTGCCCGGAAACATACAGAGTCATTTCACCCAGAGCGCGCTCGCTCGCGGTGATCGCACTGAACACGATGAAATTCATCAGAGGCGCGGTGAGAAAGCGGTCGGAAGCGACCTCGAAGTTGTAGCGATTCGTCGTATTCAGGCTCGACTTGACGGCAACGGCGACCGGAATCATTTTGGATTTCGCGCCCAGCGTGCCGGCAATTCCGGTAGCCCGATCCTGCTGGAATGCTCCGACCACATCCAGCGGCACGGCGAGCTTGAACGAATTCTGGATATTCGGCAGAAGCGAAATGACGTATCCGGCCGACATCGGAACGTCGGTCGGACCGGCCGTCAGGTTCGGATGGCCAAACGCGTAGATCTTATTGCCATCGACGTAGGTCACAGTCCCGTTCGCGCTCCAGCTGAGGTCGCCTCGAATGAGTTCGACGTTGATGGAAGATCCCGGCTCGATCTTGCCGGGCGTCGCTCCAGGCAGATTCGTCGCGCTGCCGCTTGCACCGCCCTGCACCGGGCTGAAACCGAACGCGCTGAAGAATGGACCGAACTGTTGCAATGCCGCCTGCGAGGCTCCGGCCACGAACAGCGGAGTCTGGATGCGCGTCAGCGATGCCGATGAAGCTGCTGGAGCTGTTGTCCCGAAAGGACTCGAACTCACGAGCGACTGTGGCAGCATCATTTGATAGAGCGGTGTACCGGCTTCGAGCTTTCGAAACTGGTTGTAGATGAAGGCTGTCGGAGACTCTGCCGGGAATCCGCCCGATGACGCCGGGCGAGGTTGAATAGGCCCTGCGTCTTTCTGATCCAGCAGGCTCAGCATCTGGTGGATTGGCTGGATACCGGCGATCGGCTCAGTCGCATAAGGAAATGAGAACGCGACGGCTCCGATCAGTTTCCCATCGACGTACACAGGACTGCCGCTCATGCCCGCGATCACTCCGGTCTTCGAAAGAGGGCCGCCGGAAAGGCGAGCGAGGATCATGTCCTGCTTCGGCGCGAAGTTCTTCAAAACCCCAAGCACCTCGACATCAAATTCGTCGACCTTTGTTCCCTGAAAGACAGTTTTGCCGACACCATGCATGCCGGCGCGGACTTCGTCCACGGACATGAACCTGGTGGTTTGGGCCGAAACTGTGAAGGAGAATGCGAGGATCGACACGACGACAGCAACAAAAGCGCGAGGGATTTTTATTTTCATGGTTGACCGAGTTGGTCCCTTCCTAAATACAATATTTTCAAGCAGAAAGTGCCAATTCATCTTAAAAGAAGCACTGAGTTTATGTCAACGCCATGAAAGCCTTAAAAATGACTGGTTTCATCCTTGCCGGCGGCAAGAGTTCTCGCATGGGCCGCGATAAAGCCTTGCTCGACTGGCACGGCCGGCCCCTTCTCGATCACATGATCGCCCTGCTCGGCACGGCGGCAACCGACGTCCAGGTGGTAGGCCGCGACCGCTTGCCCGATCGCTGGCCCGGCAGAGGACCACTTTCCGGAATCGCAACGGCGCTCGAAATTACTTTGACGGATGAAAATCTCGTTGTGGCGGTCGATTTACCTTTTCTTACAACGGGATTTTTGAGCTACATGCGATCCAGGTTCGAAAGGACGAACCGTCCGCTTTTGGCATGCAAGATTGAGTCCCATTTTCCGCTGTGCCTCGGGATACGGCGCGCCCTTTTGCCTGAGGTTCAGCGACGAGTCGAAAACGGCAACCTGAGCATGCATGCATTGATTGAGGAGTCGGATTCGGAGATCGTCTCCGAAGAAGAGCTTCGCCATGCGGGCTTCGAGCCCTCTATTTTCCGGAACATCAACACGCCTGAAGACTACGCCATTGGAAATTCCAAAATTGGAGATTTCTAGATTTCTGAATATGAAGAAATTCAGAAATCTCCAATTTTGGAATTTCCAATGAATTACCGATTGCCCCAGTTCTGTCCCTGACTTGAAATACGGTTTCGGCTCAAGAAGTGAGGTGTTATGAACCGACGGTTGAACGCGATCCTGGTCCCGCTGTTTTCGCTTGCGTTGGCTGGCGTTGCTCACGCGCAGTTGAAGGACAATCTCGAGGTTAATTTGTTCGGCGGTGGAAGTCTGTACTCGCAGAAACATTTTGAAGTGAGCTTTCCACAATCGATTACCCCCATTCTGGGAGCGTTCAGGCTGAATACCGCTATCCGCGGCGGCGCGCGCGTTGGCGTATATACGCGCGGGCACTGGAGCGAAGAACTTTTCTACAGTTACGAGCCGAGCACAGCGTACTTCATTCGTCGTACGGCGCCTTCGAATACTCTGAACGTCAGGCTCGGCATTCATAACTACGGCGTTACCGCGCTCTACTATTTTCAGGAGAACGAATCCCACAGTATCCGTCCGTTCCTGAGCATCGGTATTGGCGGCACCATGTATCTCCTGACTCCCGAAGCGAAGGCTTTCGTTCACGACCCTCTTCGAGGCAATGTTCCCAACATGCACAGCTCGAACGAGCTCGCCATGAACTATGGTGTCGGCGTGAAAATGCGAGCGTCCGATTGGCTAGGTTTTCGCGCGGATATACGCGGATTTCTTGGACGCAGTCCGTCTTTTGGCCTTGTGCGGGAATCCAACGATCCAAACGCAACGGTTTTCCCGGCCAGCGGGGCCATTTCCAACGGTGAAGCTTCGGCCGGCGTCATCTTTTATTTCTTCAAACGACGCTGATCGCCCCTTGTATTAGCCCTGCGCTCTTACTATAGAATCTCCGCGCGATGTTACAGCCCCCTTCGGAGTCCACGGCAAGGATTCTCGTGGTCGATGATGAGCCCGAAATCGTCGCATTCATTCGCGAACTGCTGACGAACCGCGGATTCGAAGTGCTGGGCTTCTCGGACTCGCTCGAAGCCTCCGACCAGCTCGATTCGTTTCATCCGGATGTCTGCATTCTCGATTTCCGCATGCCGCACCTCTCGGGCGCGGAACTGCTCGATATCATCAAGCAGAAAGACGATCGAATTGAAGTCATCTTTCTTACCGCGCAGGATGAAACTTCGCTTGCCGTCGATCTGATGAAGCGCGGAGCGCTGGACTTTCTTCTAAAGCCGGTTGAACTGAGCCAGCTTCTGCTGTCCATCGGCCGTGCGATCGAGCACCGGCGTCTGATCATCGAGAACGAAAATTACCGGCACCATCTCGAACTGCTCGTCATGGAAAAAACGAAGGCTCTGAATGGAGCGCTGACGAGCCTGAAATATGTGCACTCGGCCACTCTTGATGCGTTATCGATGGCGCTCGATTTCCGTGATCAGAGCACGAGCGGCCACTCCCGCCGGGTCGCGGACCTGACGGCCGGCGCCGCAGGCGCTCTGGGTATCACGGGCGCCGCTCTCATTCAAATCGAACATGGAGCGCTGCTGCACGACATCGGTAAGTTGAAAATTCCGGATAGTATTCTGTTCAAACCCGCGAGGCTCGACGACGACGAATGGAAGATCATGCGGCGCCACGCAGAATATGGCTTCGAGTTTCTCAGCAACATCGAATTTCTGAAAGGTGCGGCGGATATCGTTTATTCGCATCATGAAAAATACGATGGAACGGGATATCCGCGCGGGTTGCGCGGCCACAACATCCCGTTCGGCGCGCGCGTGTTTGCCATCGTGGACACGGTCGATGCGATGGTGTACCAGCGTCCCTACAACAAACCCGTCTCCTTCGATGAAGCGGCTGCCGAAGTGAAACGGTGTGCCGGCTCGCAGTTCGATCCTGATTTGATCGAAGGCACGCTCGCCTATCTTCGCGAACACGTGCCTTCCAGAGTTTCCGGAGTGAAGTAGTCAGGATTTCGTCGCGATTCGCGACACCTGCGCGGGACGATCAAGCGTGAAGTTCAACTTGCTTTCGGATCCGAACTCCACTTCTTTTCCTTTTGTTGCCAGGACGGCGGCTGTTCCGGCACCGCCACCGATGGCACCGCCTTCGAGCGCGCCCTTCTTGCCGCCGGTGAGTGCGCCGATGGCGGCGCCGATGCCCGCTCCGCCGGCGATGATGCCCGCATCACGTCCCTTCGTGGCTTCGGCTTCGGCGACGTACGGTCGAGTCACAATCGGGTAAGTTTTTGCGCCGTCGACGATGCTGGTCAGCACGAGACGGATATTCGCTCTTCCTTTGATTCGTCCCGAGCCTTCCGCATCAACGACCCGGCCCTCCACCCTGGTGCCGCGACCGACGACGGTCTCACCATTCACGACGATCGGTTCCGCGATGCTCGCTTTGAACGAATCACCCGCCTTGTTTTTCGAAGTACTGATCGGATCGATCAGCAGAACGGTCAACTCCGTTCCTTCCGGAATCTCGAACGTTTTTGATGGAATGACTTTCGGCGCCGATGCGGCCGGTGCCGGCGCATCAGCTTTTCTGGTGATCGGCTTTGTCGCGGCCGGTTCAGCGGCCGTACTGGCCGGCCCAGGCTGGGCCGGCTGGACATCTGTCGCCGATGCTTGCTCGGCAGTATCTTTCGAACAACCAACGAGCGTGCAAGTGACGGCAACAACGAGCAACACGTACCACAAACGATTCATCGTCTCCCCCCAATGAGTGTGTATGAGCGGGCAGGAGGGTGCACATCACATGCCAAGAAGGTGGTAGTACGCAGTCTTTTGATGATGACGGTCGCGCACGACCACTATCTTGCTCTGCGCACATTCGAGCTGAACGGCACCGCTTGCGCCGCCCAAATGCTTGACGACAACCTTGCCGCCTTCACACGCGACGACCAGTGACGTTCCCATGTGCTCGTCCAAACGCTGCGGGTTTAATAATTTAGAACCCGCGGATGTCTTAAAAGGGCCAATGACCATCATGCCGACGATGAAACCAATAGTAAAAAGTACGATCCTGATCTGTCCCCACACCATAATCCCCTCACCTGGTAAGAGGTACCCAGTTACCTCTAAATTGATGTTGGTCTCCCACTTTCATAGGTCGCACGGGCGAGTCCATGTCGAGACCACTTGGGCCTAAGTCATTGATTTTTATAGGAGCTTGCCGTTGCGTAGGCTTTGGACGGAACTTTGCTATTGAGAAGCGGGCCTTCGAAAAAGGGAATTTCTCCCATATACTTTTAAATTGTGAGTACTTCAAACATACAAAAGATCGACCCGACACCGCGCAAGGACGTTCAGCGCAAGACGAAGGTACTGATCGTCGACGACGAACCCGCGATCCGCGAAGTTCTCGAGATGATCCTCCAGGAATGGGGATATGTCGTGCGGCTCGCCGCCGACGGCGCCGAAGCGAAGGACCTCGTCGAATCCTATGATCCTGAAATCGTCATATCAGATGTTGTCATGCCGCAGTTATCCGGCCTGGATCTTCTGCGATGTCTGAAAGCCGGTAATCCGAATCGACCCGTCATTCTGGTTACGGCGCACGCGAGCATCGATCTCGCTGTCGAATCGATGAAGCAGGGCGCCCAGGACTTCATTACGAAGCCGATGGATTATCCGAAACTGCGCGCAATTTTGAAGGCTGCCGAATCGGACATCGAGATGCGGCAGACGTCGCGCCAACTTACATCACAGCTCGAGCGCGGCTCGGGTTTCGGCGAGTTTGTTGGAACCAGTAAAGCGATGCACGAAGTGTACGACCTGATTCAGAGCCTGAGCACAAGCGACGCATCAGCGATCATCACCGGCGAAAGCGGCACTGGAAAAGAGCTCGCAGCCAGAACCATTCATCGGCTCAGCAAACGAGCAACCGGGCCGTTCATTCCGGTGAATGCCTCCGCGATTCCCGAAACGCTCATCGAAAGCGAAATGTTCGGTCATGAGAAAGGCGCATTCACGGGAGCCATCACGACACGGCCGGGCTGTTTCGAGCTGGCCAACGGCGGAACGCTCTTTCTCGATGAAATCGGAGAAATGCCGATGCCGCTTCAACCCAAACTCCTGCGCGTTCTCGAAGACGGTCGGGTGCGGCGCCTCGGCGGGAAACAGGAATTCGAATTCAATGTCCGTGTCATCGCGGCAACGAACCAGGATCCGCGCGCTGCCATTCGTGAAGGACGCCTTCGAGAAGATCTCTATTACCGCTTGACCGTATTTACAGTGCACCTGCCGCCGCTTCGCGATCGCAAGGAAGACATTCCGCTGCTGGCGCAACATTTCATCGGCGAATTCAATAAGAAGCACGGCGTGAGTGTCGAAGCGTTGCGCGATGACGCGCTCGAGATGCTGATGACCTACTCGTGGCCAGGCAACGTCCGTGAGTTTCGCAATGTCCTCGAGCGGGCGCTGATTCTTGCGCGCGGCGAATGGATCGAGACATCGCACCTGCCGCCGTACCTTCGCAATCCCAGCACGGAGTCTTCGACAAAGATCGTGCTGCCGCTGGGTATCACCGCAGCCGAAGCTGAGCGCGAACTCATTCTCAAGACACTGGAAAAGACCGGCCATAACAAGGCCGAAGCCGCGCGACAGCTCGGACTCGACGTCAAAACGATTCGGAACAAGCTCAAGTCATACAAGATCGAGGATTGATGGCCGGGCCGTCGCTCCTGGTGGCCATGGCCATCATTATTTACCTCGGCATTCGCCTCGCCCGCCTGCGGCAACAAAACAGGCAGATGGTGGACCGGCTCGTCGAGGTCGACCAGATGAAGAAAAACTTCATCTCGCACGTATCGCACGAGCTGAAAGCGCCGCTGGCGTCGATGCAGGAAACGACGCATCTCATTCTGGAACGCATACCCGGCCCGCTCACCGACAAACAAAAGCGGCTGCTCGAACTCAATCTGCAAAGCGGCAAGCGTCTCGCGCAGATGATCGGCAACATTCTGGATTTGTCACGGCTCGAAGCCGGGATCGTTGAGTATGAAATGCAGCCATCCGATCTGGCAGACCTCATTCACAACGTCGTCCTGGAGCTCAGCGCCGAGGCGCGTGACAAATCCTTACGCATCCTGACCGATATTCAACGCCAGCCGCTCCTTGTCGAATGCGATCCGAACCGCATGGTCCAGCTCTTCACGAACCTCCTCGAAAATGCGATTCGTTTTTCGAATAAGGGCGGCGCCGTCGGAGTCCACGTGCGATCCGTCCGCCAATATCCGCGCATGCCGCAGGCGGCGCTCGCCCGCATGCCGGGAAGAACGGCCGGCAACGGCTTTGCGCTGATTGGAATTTCGGATTCGGGCCCCGGTATCGATGACGCGCACAAAGAAAACGTCTTCCACACGTTTCATCAGGGCAAGCAAGGAAAGAAGAGCTACGGGGAGAGTCTCGGACTCGGCCTGGCGATTTCGCGCGTCGTGGTTGAAGCGCACAGAGGAACCATCTGGATCGAGGACAATCCTCACGGCGGAGCTATCTTTTTCGTCCTGCTCCCACGCGCGGTTGAGCAGACGGAATCGCTTTCCCAGGCATCTTAGGACAAGCGCTAATGCCCCGCTCCCGCCTCGAGCTCGGTGAAGAACAGCCCATAGCCTCCGCGGCAGACGGAATTCCTAAGTCTTATCGGCAAAATTAAATTAGTTTACCGCCGCGGGCTCCGTTTGCGTGGAGGCTTAGGCTTCGCATCTTCGGCAATTTCGATCCCGAAGATCTCCGACAGGTCGCCGGTGTCGAGGACCTTAGCAGCCGATGGGCTCTTGCGGGCACCCGACAGGCCCTTGCCAGCCTTGGCGATGAGATCCTGGTGATTGACATTGCGTAGCGCGAACAACAAGTCGGGCTTCTCATCCAGCCGGGCGCCGATGCCGTAGAGCACCGCCGCGACGTGTTTGCACATCGAGGCCCAGTCGGGACAGCTACAGGTAAATGTGATTTCGTTTGGGGACGGAAACAATCCGGTCTTCCTTTGACAGATACGTTCCATGACGCCCTTCGAGAAACGTCCTTGCAGCAATTCGACCAGGGAATCGATGGCGCCTGCGCAGTCCCTGCAAAGAGCGCTCCACCGGGCTTTCGGGACCGCGACTACCTGGACCTCAATATCGTAGAGTTCGGATCCGCTGACCAGCGCCGTGATCGCGCCGGGCGTGATTCGCAAGTCGACAACCGAGCCGTTCCGGACATAGGTGCGTCCCCGGGGCAGCCGGTTTGAGTAGTCGCTGTAGCGTTCGAGGTTGTCGCACCATGCCTTGCCCCAAAAAGTCTTGGCGATTGTGCGGCCGTCAATGACGACGGGCGAGACGGTCTGGCCTTTCTTTGCGCGTTTGGCCGCTTCGCGCGCCGCCTGAGCGCGGCGCTGGGCGACGGGCACGTAAGGTTTCCATCGTTCGTAGTACATGGTCACTCCTTCATTACTCCATCATCAAAGCGTCATTCACATCATCACTCAACGTTGGCGGCGTGAAGATCGAGCGCGACGAGCTTCAGCAGTTGGTCGTTGTCCATCTCCGTCAGCAACAGTTCCGCGCCGCCTTCCAGCAGATCCTGCGAAAGCTGGCGTTTCGATTCGATCAGCCGGTCGATTTTCTCCTCGACCGTTCCGCGGCATAAGAACTTGTGCACGAGCACGTGTTTCGTCTGACCGATCCGGAAGGCGCGGTCCGTGGCCTGATTCTCCACAGACGGATTCCACCAGCGGTCGAAGTGAACCACGTGGGATGCGGCGGTCAGATTGAGACCCGAGCCGCCCGCCTTAAGCGATAACACGAAGAACGGCACGGTCTCATCTTCCTGAAAACGCTCGACCAGCGGCTGGCGTTTCTTCACATCGGTCTCGCCATGCAGCACCAGTCCGGGCCGCCCGAATACCAATTCGAGAAAAGCCGCAAGCGGAGCGGTAGCTTCGCGAAACTGCGTGAAGACAAGCGCCTTCTCCTGCCTGGCAGCGATCACTTCGGTGATCTCGCGCAGGCGCGCCAGCTTGCCGCTGTCGGTTTCGCTCCACGCGCCAGCGCCAAGCCAATGCGATGGGTGATTGCAAATTTGTTTGAAGCGCATCAGGAATGCCAGAACAACGCCTTTGCGCTGGATTCCATCGGTCCGATCGAGTTCCGCGGCCAACTCTTTCACGGCTTGTTGATAGAGCGCGGCCTGTTTACGGGAGAGCTGGCAGAATGCCTTGACCTCGATCTTGTCCGGCAAATCGGCAATGACCGTCTTGTCCGTCTTCATGCGCCTCAGAATGTAAGGACGCGCCAGCTCGCGAAGCGGCGCGTATGGGTTGTGCGGCCGGTTTGTGAGACGCCTGGTGAAGGTTGTGAATTCCCTGCTGGAACCGAGCAGGCCGGGATTGATGAAGTCGAAGATCGACCAGAGGTCTCCGAGCCGATTCTCCACCGGCGTGCCCGTGAGCGCTATCCGCGCTTGCGCCGTGAGTTGTTTGACGGCCCGTGTTTGCTTTGCGCCAGGGTTCTTGATGGCCTGGGCTTCGTCCAGAATCGCGAGGCGCCACGCAATCTTCAGAAGTCCCGGAGTTCGCAAGAGCGATCCGTAGCTGGTGATCACGAGGTCCACGCCTTCGAGCCGCTGGGCATCAAGCGCCTGCAGTTCGGCTGCAGGAATCGCTGACGGATGCGCGAGCAGCGCCTTGACGCTTGGGGTGAAGCGTTCGATTTCCGATGCCCAGTTTGCGAGCAGCGATGCGGGCGCAACAAGCAGGTTCGGTTTCTTGACGCCACCGTTCTCGCGACGTTGAACGAGGATCAGCGCCAGCACCTGCATCGTTTTGCCGAGTCCCATGTCATCGGCCAGACAAGCGCCGAGGCCGAGCGTGGTCAAAAGGCGCAGCCAGCGCACGCCCACCTGCTGGTATGGACGC
>Ga0070707_100002287_pt1 | contig 18310 bp, 16 predicted proteins | sample KBSK5502metaG_FD_65468 | JGI IMG/M metagenome (GOLD analysis project Ga0070707, IMG submission 65468) | Corn, switchgrass and miscanthus rhizosphere microbial communities from Kellogg Biological Station, Michigan, USA - KBS K5-50-2 metaG | ecosystem: Host-associated > Plants > Roots >... | reverse complement strand
GGTGTGCAAATGTAGAACGCTGGAGAGAGGCAGCACGTGAGAAGGCCCACCGGGCAAGCGTACTGGGCACGAAATTGTGGAAACAGACCAAAGAACACGGAGAAGTGTTGTATCGTGCTCTCAATGAACGATTACAGGTGCTGGAAGCGCAAGGGGTCACAGAAGGAACGTATCGTGCTGAGTGCAGGAAGTTGAAAGCCGAGGCAGATACCGAACTAGAGCCGTTGTGGCAGCGCGTCTATCGTGTCCAGCAGAAAAGCCACCAGGAGAGTGTTAAGCATGAAAAATATTGTCGTGAACAACGTGAACTCTTACGAACTTTGGAAGATCTGACCGCAAATGAGCGCGTGATGTATGAATTGGATAACCGTAAAGACCACATTATGACGGTCTGCAAGCTGGCGCTGACTAACCTGGCGATGTGGGTCCGTGATCGCTTCTTTCCTTCGACCTACGCATACGCCACCTGGCAGCGCCTCCAACCCTTTTTTCGTTTACCAGGTCGTATCCAGTGGGGCCATGATGCCGTCCATGTCGATCTGCGTCCTTTCAACAATCGGCAACTGACCCGTGATCTCCTCGCCGTCTGTCAACGTGTCAACGAGATTCAACCTCGGCTCCCGGATGGGAGACTTCTCATTCTACATGCGCCCTCTTTGCCTTTTGGCTGAAACCCTGATGTCGGACCGAAAATTGGCTGGTTGCACGTGGGACACAAGGGGGAGAAATTCCGCGACATCGACCTCTTGAACGAGGCGCGACGTCCCCTGTATGACTACCTCCAACATGGAGGCCGTGATAAGGCCAGTCCGTATGTCTTTACCTCCCAACGGAGCCAGCGGCTGTCGGAGGATGGCATCCACCACTGGTTCCGCACACTCAAACAGCAGGCCAATAAGGAGGAGTGGGAACTCATCGGCTCCCTCACCTTCCATGACTTACGACATGATTTTGCGCATCGGGCACGTGAAGCTGGCTGGACCCTGGAAGAGGTGGCCTATTACTTGGGCCATGTCACGATGAAAGGCCTTCCCGCGATCCAAACCACCGTGCGCTACACACAAGTCAGCCGAGCGCAGGTGAAGGACAAGCTGAAACTGCTCAAGGGATAGGACGGACGTTTCGCAAAGAAAGGCTGGGCAAAGGCAAAAGTCATGCAGGTTCCAATCGATCTCCCGGTCGTTTGCCCAATCGTCATTGGTCGCACCGCCGAACTCACTGCCCTCCACTTGCTCCTTGAGCGAGCCAAAAGCGGCAAGGGGCGGGTTGTCCTGCTTTCCGGCGAAGCGGGGATCGGCAAATCCTGCCTGGCTGCCGAGGCGAAGACCTACGCGACTGCTCAAGGCTTCCTTCTCCTGCAGGGTCAGTGTTTCCCAACGGATCGTTCCTGTCCCTACGCTCCACTGCTTGACCTGTTGCGGTCGCACTTCGCCACCTCTTCCCCAGAACAGGTAGCTACGGAAATGGGTGCTCTGGCCTCTGCCTTGTCTCCCTTGCTCCCTGACCTGCTCCCTGAGCCGCCTGAGCTCCCCACGCTGCCCCCACTTGCTCCTGAGCACGAGAAACGTCGTCTCTTCGTCGCCCTGGTTCAACTCTTTCTGCGCCAGGCAACCAAGCAAGCGGTGTTGCTGATCGTGGAAGACCTGCATTGGAGTGACCAGACCAGCCTGGACTTTCTCCATTCTCTGGCGCGGCACTGTGCTGCTTCCCCTCTGCTTGTCCTGCTGACCTACCGCAGTGACGAGGTTCACCCAGACCTGAGCCATTTCCTGGCGCAGCTGGACCGTGAACGTCTCGCCCAGGAATTGGCCCTCGCCCCCCTTACGCGCAGTGAGGTGAGTGCCATGCTATCTGCGATCTTCGAACTTCGTCGCTCGGTGTTCTCAGTGCCTCCCCTGGCGCAAGGCGACCTGCTGGATGCCATGTACGCGCTTACCGAGGGCAATCCCTTTCTCGTCGAGGAACTGCTCAAATCGCTTATCGAGGCTGGGGACATTTTTTACGAGCACGGGGGCTGGAAGCGTAAGGAGCGCAGCTCTTGGCACATCCCACGCAGCGTCCAGGATGCCGTCGAGCTGCGCACCGCTCGTCTGAGTGAAGGAGCCAGGCAGGTATTGAACTTGTCTGCGGTGGCCGGACGGCACTTCGATTTTGCCCTCTTGCAAGCACTCACCCAACACGACGAAGCGCAGCTCTTGCCGCTCATCAAGGAGTTGATCGCCGCCCAACTGGTCGTGGAGGAGTCGGCCGAGCGATTTGCCTTCCGGCACGCCCTGACGCGGCAAGCCGTCTCTGCCCAACTGCTGGTGCGCGAACGCAAGGCGTTGCACCGCAGGATTGCCGAAACCTGCGAGCGTCTCTACGCCTCAAGTATCGAGGCGCACCTGGCCGATCTGGCCTCCCATTTCTTTGAGGCCGGGGCGTGGGAGAAAGCGCTCTTGTATGGCCAACGTGCGGGCGAACAGGCGCAGGCCCTCTATGCCCCGCAGGCGGCCACTCTTCACTTCACGCGGGCGCTCGATGCCGCCAGTCAGTTGTCTCTCACGCCTGCTGCAGGCTTGTACCGTGCGCGTGGGCTGGCCTACGAAACCCAGGGAGACTTTGAGCGGGCACGTGCTGACTATGAGACTGCGCTTCAACTGGCGGACGCCGCTTCTGATCGCTACGGGCAATGGCAGGCGTTGCTCAACTTGGGCTTGCTCTGGGCGGGACGTGACTACGCCCGGGCCGGGGACTATTACCGGCGGGCACTGGACCTGGCACGCACCATGGACGATCCGACAACCCTGGCCCACAGCCTCAACCGCCTCGGCAACTGGCATCTGAATGTCGAGCAACCGCAGGAAGCGCTGCGCTGCCATCAGGAGGCACTGGCGACCTTTCAAGCACGCTCCGATCGGCGCGGCAAGGCTGCGACGCTGGACCTGCTGGGAATGGCGAGTTTCTTGAGCGGCGACCTGATACAAGGGACGAGCTATTGTCAACAAGCCATCGTCCTCTTGCGAGAGCTGGACGATCGCCAGCGCTTGATCTCGAGCCTGGTGACGCTGATGATGTGTGGGGGGGTGTATGAAACCGAGACGCTGGTCGAAGCCTCTGTAGGTTTTGCCGACGCTCTTCACTTTGGTGAGCAGGCCCTCAAGATCGCAGGCGAGATTGGAAGCCGCTCTGACGAAGCCCACACCCTGATTCAGATGGCCATGTGCCTGGGCCCACGGGGGGAGTACGCACGTGCGTTGGAGGTGGCACAGCAGGGTCTTGCCATCGCCGAAGAGATCGAGCATCGCCAGTGGATGGCGGCCGGACACCGGGCCCTGGGAGCGCTCTATCTCGATCTGCTTGCACTCTCAGAGGCTAGGTCTCACCTGGAGCAAGCGCTCGCGCTGGCACAGGAGATCGGCTCGTGGAACTGGATTCGTATCATCTCAGGCTTCCTTGCACCTACCTATCTGCTGCACCACGACCAGGCCTCGGCCGACTCGCTCCTGACTGCGGCGCTTCCTCCCGATGCTCCGATGCAAACGCTCGGGCAGCGGCTGGTGTGGGCTGCTCGCGCCGACCTGGCTCTGGCCCGCGACGACCCACGCCTTGCCCTGCACATCACCGATCAACTGCTCGCATCTGTCGTCAGCCTCTCGCGTGCGTCGAGCATTCCCTGCCTCGCGAAATTGCGTGGGGAGGCATTCATCAAACTGAAGCAAGCAGCAGAAGCTGAAACGATCCTCCAAGAGGCACGAATGACCGCACTCAAGCACGGCCTGCGACCAGTGCTGTGGCGTATTTGCCTGACCCAAGGCAAATACGCTCATGCCCAGCGCAGGTACGAAGAGGCGGAACGACGATTTGCCGAGGCCCTGCAACTGCTTGAGGCCCTGGCGAGCAGCTTACCAGATCAGCCATTCCGCCAGCATTTTCTCCAACATGCGCAGGCCCTGTTCCCTCGCACACGGCAACCCTCTGCACATCGTCTGGCGAAAAAGACCTTCGAGGGATTGACTGAGCGTGAACGGACTGTGGCCGCCTTGATCGCCCGGGGCAAGTCGAATCGCGAGATTGCGCAGGAGCTTTTCGTCACGCCACGTACCATTGAAACGCACGTCCACAGTATTCTGTCAAAGCTTGGCTTTACCTCACGAGCTCAGATTGCGGTCTGGGCGACGGAAAAAGGACTCTCGCACGACGCGATTGGTAAATGACCCGAAATGTCGTTCTTACACACATTTGGTGAAGGATGAGCTTACAGACCTCTCTATGAAGGCATCAACCCAGATAGCTCAGAGCATCAACGAGATGGGAATAGAACAGCTAAAACGCATGTTCTAGAGAAAAAAGCGATGTGGAAGGATGGTGGAAGGGTTGATGAAAATAGAAGCCCTAGTGGGCTTGCCAGAAGGATTGGAGGTGGTCAGTGGCGAGGTCACCGATCAAGAGGTCACGCTGACGGTCGTTTCAACGCAGCAGAATCCCTGCTGCCCGCTGTGTGGGAGAAAGGCCTCCCGTGTGCATAGCCATTACCGTCGTCAACTGACCGATATGTCATGTGCAGGACGGCGCGTTCGCTTCATCCTGCATGCGCGCAAATTCTTTTGCGATGAGCAGACCTGTGTGCGCAAAATCTTTACCGAGAGGCTTGTCCCCTTCATTCAACCATGGGCACGGGTCACGACACGGTTTTTTCAAGCGATGGAGGATATCGGCCTTGCGACCAGTGGCATGCTTGGGGCTCGTTTAGGGAAGCGGCTTGGCATGCCAGCCTCATGGATGACGATTCTGCGCCGGATGATGGCACGTCCTGGCGCATCGGTTGAACGGGTGGTGCAGCTCGGCATAGATGACTTCTCGTTCCGGCGAGGACGAACGTTCGGCACCATTCTGGTGGATCTGCAAAGCCATCAGGTCATCGACCTCTTATCTGACCGATCAGTCGAAACCGTCTCGGCTTGGATGCGTGTGCATCCAGAAATCAGACTGGTGAGTCGTGATCGTGCAGGAGATTATGCTTCTGCTGTGGCTAGAGCCGCTCCACAAGCCAGACAGTGCGCCGATCGGTTTCATCTCCAAAAAAACCTACGCGAGGCTCTGGAGGGAGTGCTGGCACATCATCTGGCCACTCATCGCCAAAGCCAAGCCCAGGAGTCCAGAGTCACGCCTTTGGCAGATGCGCCATCGAAACAGCCTTCGAAACTGAGTCCACAGGAAGCTGAGCTGAGCCAGGCAAAGCGAGAGGAGCGCCTTGCCCGATACCAGCACGTCGTGACTTTACGCAAACAGGGCTTCTCGCAAACGGCTATTGCCAGCCAAGTGGGGATAGGCCATGCCACGGTCTCGCGCTGGTTGCGCAGTGACACGTTTCCCGAACAACACCCGCGCCCACGAAAGCTGGCTCTTGATGCACACCTGCCCTTTCTGCGTGAACGGTGGGAAGCTGGCTGCCACAATATCGCTCAGTTATATCGGGAACTGGTGGCCCGTGGCTACACCCACTCGTATCACTCCGTGCATGAGCAGTTGGTTCGCTTGCTTCCAGAAGGGAAGAAGAACGCCGCCAAGGGATGCGATCTCTCGCCAACTCCTCTGTCCTCTCGGCAGGCGAGCTTCCTTTTCCTTCGTCGGCCTGAACAACTGGAGGCCGATGAACAAGGAGCACTCCTCACGCTTCGACACCTTCATCCAGAGATCGACTTAGCTTACGACCTCGTTGAGCAGTTTGCCCGGATGCTGCGCACACGGACAGGAGAACAGCTTGACGACTGGCTCGAAAAAGTCAGAGCGAGCCAGATTCGCGAATTCCAGGGCTTTGTCGCAGGGATTGAGCGAGACAAAGCGGCCGTGGTAGCGGGACTGACACTTCCTCAAAACAATGGAGTGGTCGAAGGAAACGTCAACAAACTGAAACTCATCAAGCGCATGATGTACGGCAGGGCGAGATTTCCGTTGTTACGTCAGCGAGTCCTGCATGCTGTGTAAGTCACCTTTCTCAACAGGTGCAATGAGACAGGGATTCGTCTTTTCAGGGAGACGTTTTCTGTGGCAAGGTGCTTTCCCGCTCTCGACAAAAAAACGACACGCTTCTCCTGTGTCAAGAGAGCCTGAGGATCGGCTGTTCGCAACGTGAAGGTATCCTTTCCGATCACGTGGTAAATTGGCTGAAAGTTCGGACAAAAGTGAGCGTGGAGAGCCTGTGTGTCCGAATATTCGGCCCAAAAACGATGGGCCGAAGGTTCGACACGATTTCCAATTCTTGGCGAACTTTCGAACTTTCAGCCTCTTTACCAGGGCGGCAGGCGACCAGGTGCGCGGGGGCGGGACCCCTCCCGTCTCAGAGCTCTTTGACGAGGCGTACCTCGCGTATTGCAGTGCCCCTGAAGTCCGACTCGCGAATCGATCCGTCGTGGCGATAGCCAGCGGCCTCGTAGACCGCCAGCGCCCGTTGGTTCTGCTCGTGAACGAACAGGAAGGCCTGCTTGCGACCGGCCACGCGTAGCGCGTCGTGGGCAGCGCTCAGCAACATGCGCCCAACACCACGTCCTGCATAAGCGGGGTGGACGAAGAGCAGGAACATCTCACCGTCTTCGGGGTGCGCGGCGGTATACCCCAGGACGCGCCCAGTCCGGTCCGTCGCGACGAGCAGTACATTCGGCGGGGCATGGTCAGCTATGAGTTGATTCCAGTCATGCGGCGCAAACATCGGCTTCTCCCCAAGTTCGCCCAGGTACCTCCAGCCTGCCCGCACAGCGGCGTCGAACACAGCACCGATCGCTTGCGCGTCGTCCCTACGGGCGCGGCGCACTTCGACATCCAGTGACTCGAACTGCATGGAGTCCTCCTTAGAAGGTGCGACTGGTGTGTAAATAACACCCGACAATAACGATACAGCGCACCAACCTCTCGTATTATATCGCTTCTGTCTATTTGGGCTGAAAAGAGCCGCCCAGGATCGAACGTGCAGGCTCCTCTTTGCTCTTCGCCATCCGCATGCCAATTTACAAATCATTGATGGAAAAAGCAAGGTGAGGAGCAGCTTCTCAAACAATCAATGGGTGAATCACCCACTCTTCACGCTGATTGATCACTCTTCGGCTTAAAATCTGACCACTCTTCGCGCTTACTACCACTTACTGTGTAGAGTACGCATCACTTTTCAGGCAAAAGATGCACGACAGATTTCGGATTCTTACTTTGAAACGTCCACTCCCAGAGCGGTCCGAGGCGAAGGAAATTTTTCTTGTCCCAACCTTGAGCCCAAAATCCGATCATCGGGCCTGATCTGTCCGAACCTTCGGCCTATTTACCATCACGGGAGGCCTTGCAAGCTCATCCTTCACCAAATGTGTGTAAGAACGACATGTCGGGTCATTTACCAGCGATGTAACCGCTCTGTCGCCAGGACTCCGCTCAAAATCTGCGTGTTTCTACGCATGTTCCTCCATCTTGCTCTCCACTCCTCGCACAAAACTTCGATGGTTTCCACGATGAAAAAACGATGCTTTTCAGGCACACTAGCGATGGAAGAGGACCAATCGGTTATTGGCGCCAAGACGCGCCAGCCGGAGCGCCTGGTCACACATTGCAATTGAAAAGCTATAGACGCCAGGCCATGTTGAAGAACTATGCCCGGTTGAAGCGAAGAGTGTGTGTACTTGAGAGGGATAACATCGTCAAAGTCCTCTCATACCACGAAAGGAGAGTTAGACAGGTATGGCAAATGAATATGAAATGCAGCATGAAGATCATTCCAGTTGCGGGCCGGGCTATGCCTCACCGCAAGAGGCCATGAAGGCCGAGCGGGAAAAGACCCTGTATACCGTTGGCTTCTATGGGGGCACCGGCATTCAGGCACCGGACTATCTGGCGACGGTGGATGTGGACCCTGCTTCTCCCACGTACTCCCAGGTGATCCACCGCACTCAGCTTGGCATGGATGAGGAACTGCATCATTTTGGCTGGAACGCCTGTAGTTCCTGTCACAACGATGAGGGCAAGTCGCGGCGCTTCTTGATTATTGGTGGCCTGCGCTCTGGCCGCATTCACATCATCGATACTGCCGATGAGCGCGCGCCCAAGCTCCACAAGGTCATCGAGCCAGAGGAGATTGTGGCCAAGACGAATCTGAGCGCTCCGCATACCGTGCATTGCCTGGCCAATGGGCAGATGCTGATCTCGATGCTGGGCGACGCCGACAAGAACGGTCCCGGCGGATTCTTGCTGCTGGATGAAGACTTTACCATTGCCGGACGCTGGGAGAGATCAGCCACCGGCCAGGTCTACAACTATGACTTCTGGTATCAGCCGCGCCACAACGTCATGATCAGCACCGAGTTTGCGGCGCCCAGGACCTATGAACCTGGCTTTTCCCTGGAGGATGTGACAGCGGATAAATACGGGCACCGACTGTACTTCTGGGATTGGCAGAAGCAGGAGCTCACCCAGACCATCGATCTGGGGCAGGATGGTCTGGTTCCCCTGGAGGTTCGCTTCCATCACAACCCCGAGAGCGCGCATGCTTTCGCAGGGGCCGCACTCAGCAGCACCATGTGGCACTGCCACAAAGCCAACGGCGCCTGGCAGGCCGATAAGGTCATCGCCGTACCCTCGGTCGAACTGGAGGGCTGGCCTATCCCCGTGCCAGGGCTGATCACGGATCTGGTGCTTTCGATGGATGATCGCTTCCTCTACTTCTCTAACTGGCTGCATGGAGATCTGCGCCAGTACGATATCAGCGATCCCGCTCACCCCAAGCTGACCGGGCAACTCTGGCTCGGCGGGCTGTTGGGCAAGGGTGGCCAGGTGCAGGGGCATAAACTGCAAGGTGGTCCACAGATGCTGCAATTGAGTCTGAATGGCAAGCGGCTCTATGTCACCAACTCGCTGTTGAGTACCTGGGATAATCAGTTCTATCCCGATCTGGCGAAAGTTGGGTGCTCGATCTTGCAGGTGGACTGCGACACGGTGAACGGGGGACTCTCGCTCAACGAGCAGTTCTACGTGGATTTTGGCCAAGAGCCTGCAGGGCCTGCCCGTGCCCACGAGATGCGTTATCCAGGAGGAGATTGCACGTCTGATATCTGGCTGTAGCGCTAGAGCTCACGCGCGAACGAGGAGCAACGCCTTGCAAGACCGCGCGTCCGCTGAAGCGGGTCTTGCAAGGCAATTTCCACTTCGATGGTGTGCCGCACTCGCCACCTGCCTGGATTCGACCATTCGCAGCATCGCCAACCACCTTGGCAGAGCCCTCGCCTCGCTGGAAGGAGCTGTCAGCGCCGATGGCGATGTTCGCGGCATGCTGGTGGTAGATCGAACGGTGCCCGTGGGGTTTTCAGACAATGCGATGCCGCGTCACTAAAACAGTATGAAAAAGGAGAAAGGTATGACGGAACGGCAAGACACTACAACAGTCACTTTGGAGGAAACTGCGGTTCAGGACCTCACCTCACGTCTGCGCGGCACACTGCTTCGTCCCGGCGATGCTGGCTATGAGGAGACGCGCCCGGTTTACAATGCCATGATCGACAAAAACCCGGCGCTGATCGCCCGCTGCTTGGATGTCGCCGATGTGATCGCCGCGGTCAACTTTGCCCGCGAGCACAAACTGCCCCTGGCCGTGCGAGGTGGCGGACACAACGGCCCGGGTCTGGGGACCTGCGATGATGGCCTGGTGATCGACCTCTCGGGCATGAAGGGGATACGCGTTGATCCCTCCGCGCGCACGGTTCGCATCGAAGGGAGTTGCACCTGGGGCGAGGTGGACCATACCACCCATCCCTTCGGGCTGGCTACTCCCAGCGGCTTCATTTCGACCACCGGCGTTGGCGGGCTGACGCTGGGCGGGGGCATCGGCTACCTCTCGCGGACACATGGCCTGACGATTGACAACCTGCTGGGCGTTGACCTGGTGCTGGCCGATGGCAGCTTCATTACAGCCAACGCCAAGGAGCAGGCTGACCTGTTCTGGGCAGTACGCGGCGGGGGTGGCAACTTTGGCGTCGTCACTTCGTTCCTGTTCCGACTGCATCCCATCAGCACCGTCTATGGCGGGCCGATCTTCTGGCCGCTCTCCCAGGCGGCTGATCTACTCAAGTTCTGGCGCGACTTCATCTTGAACGCTCCCGAGCAGATCAACGGCTGGTTCGGGTTGGTCACGGTGCCACCTGTTCCACTCTTCCCAGAACCGTTTCACTTGCAGAAGATGTGTGTCATCGTGTGGTGCTCCACCGCAACGCTCTCGCAGGCCGAAGAACTGTTCAAGCCCATTCGCGCCTTTGGTGCCCCTGCAATGGATTTCGCCGGGCCTCTCCCGTGGCCGGTGCTCCAGAGCCTGTTCGATGCGCTCTATCCGGCTGGCTTGCAGTGGTACTGGAAGGCCGATTTCTTCACCGATCTCTCAGACCAGGCGATTGATTTGCATGTGAAGTACGGCACGCAACTGCCGACGATGCACTCGACCATGCATCTCTATCCGATCAATGGCGCAGTCCATCGAATCAGCCCAGGCGATACCGCGTTCAGCTTCCGTGACGCCAACTTCGCCGAGGTAATCGTCGGTGTCGATCCCGACCCGGCCAACAACGAGCGCATGATCCAGTGGGCCAGAGACTACTGGATGGCCTTGCATCCCTATTCGGCGGGAGGCGGCTATATCAACATGATGATGGACGAGGGTGCAGAGAACGTGAAGGCGGCGTACCGCGACAACTACGCCCGACTGGCACAGATCAAAGCGAAGTATGATCCCAGCAATCTGTTCCATGTGAATCAGAACAGCAAGCCAGTCAGGTGATGTATGTTTGAAGACCTGATTCATCATGAATACGTGGAGCTGTAGTAGTGAGTACTGCAGTACCCCTTAAAGGAGGACCACTATGACACCCATCTCTTACCGAACGGTGTTGGTCGACGGCATCAAGGTGTTTTATCGTGAGGCAGGAGAACAGCATGCACGCACGCTCGTTTTGCTACACGGGTTTCCTTCTTCGTCCCATATGTTTCGCAACCTGCTTCCGGCACTCGCCGAACACTTCCATGTGGTGGCACCAGATTATCCGGGGTACGGCTATAGCGATAGTCCAAGTGTCGAGCAATTCGCCTATACGTTCGATCACCTGGAAGAGGTGGTAGAAAAAGTTCTCGACGCGCTCAAGCTCAAGCGCTTCAGCCTCTATGTCCAGGATTATGGAGCTCCCGTGGGATTTCGCCTGGCAGTTAAACAGCCGGAGAGGATCGAGGCTATTATTAGCCAGAACGGCAATGCCTATCGCGAGGGATTGACCTCCTTCTGGGATGCAGCGTGGCCGTTCTGGACCAATCGCACCGCCCAAACAGAGCAACCCATACGAGGCTTGTTCACACAAGCGTCAACGATCTGGCTCTACACCCAGGGGGTGCGCGAACAAGACCATATCAGTCCTGATGCCTGGACGTTTGATCAGTGGGGACTGGATCGTCCAGGCAATGCCGACATCCAACTGGCCCTCTTCGAAGACTATCGCACCAATCTGCAGCGCTATGCACAATGGCAGGAGTACTTCCGGCAACATCAACCGCCGCTCCTGGCCGTGTGGGGCAAGAATGATCCCATCTTTGGACCCGACGGGGCGGAGGCGTTCAAGCAAGATTTGCCACACAGCGAGGTCCATCTGCTGGATACTGGTCACTTTGCGCTCGAGGAAGATGGAGAGGTGATCGCCCAGCATATTACCCGCTTTCTCACGACAAGAATACCAGCTTGAGTGGTACATTGCTCGTCCAAGCCGCTGAAAGGAGCTATTGCTGGAGCCACCAGCGTTTCAAGATGAGTTTGCCGAGATGGGCTTTCATCAGTGTTGAGGCTGCGGGGGCCAGAATGAGCAGGGCTTGCAAACCAAGAGCTATGGGGAGGGCGAAGCGAGCGTCTGTACCTGGCAGCCGCAATCGTATCATCAAGCATGGCTGGGCATCGTGAACGGCGGCATCCTGGCAACGATCCTCGATTGCCACTGCACCTGCACGGCCATCGCGGATGCGACGCGTAGCCTCGGCAATTTCCACTTCGCGCGCACAACGTCAGATGTTCAGAATAAGGAGGGGGTCTGATGGAGACCATGCATGTTCCTGATGGAGAGGGACAGAAGAGGAGACCATCTTCTTCGCCCCATCAGGCACCCATTCTCTGGCCCTGGATTCTGGTTATCGTGGCCTGGACGATTGCCCTTGTGGCAACTCTCACTAACCAAAACTCTCTGATCGATCATCACTACCTGCTTGAGGAGAGCCATCTCCCGGTGCTGGTGGCCCTGGTCGTGTTCCTGGCTAGTTGGCAGGTCATGACGGTGGGGATGATGCTGCCATCGAGCATGCCGTTGGTCTCTCTGATCGTGCATGCTGGTCGGCAGCAGAGACGCACACAAGCGGTACCAGCAGCATTTCTGGCTGGCTATGCCGTCGTCTGGACGGCGTTTGCGCTCTTGGCTTTTGTGGGAGATACTCAGATCCACTGGCTCGTGCATCACTGGTTCTGGTTGGATACCCATCCCTGGGTCATTGGCGCAACCACCTTCGCGGTCGCGGGTGCGTTCCAGTTCAGCCCGCTCAAGGGGCGCTGTCTCAAGCAGTGCCGCAGTTCGTTCAGTTTCTTCGTGTGCTACTATCGCAAGGGGGTAGGAGCAGCCTGGCATCTGGGCCTGCGCCACGGCGCGTTCTGCCTGGGGAGCTGCTGGGCACTCATGCTGGTCATGTTTGGGATTGGCGTGGGCAGCCTGGTTTCGATGGCGGTGCTGACCGGGGTCATACTCATCGAGAAGACCTCTCCTGGCGGGCAGCGTCTGAGCCCGGTGATCGGGATCATCTTGCTGGGACTCGCGGCCCTCTGGCTGGCCCATCCTGCCTGGCTCTTGAGTGGAATTGGGGTCTAACTAAGCACATGACGAGAAGCGGAACTCCCTGCAACTCGAGACAAGAAGAAAGGGGTAAGTGCTATGGGGAGCAACCAACCTGAAGAGTTCACAGTGAGGGAAAGCATATGACAACCAATCTGAAATTGCTATGCGTGTTCGCTCATCCTGACGATGAGTCGCTGGGCAATGGTGGCATGTTAGCCAGGTATGCTGCCGAAGGCATTGAAACCTCCCTGGTCGTCGCAACGAGGGGAGAACGAGGCTGGTCGGGCAACCAGGAGGAGTATCCTGGAGTGGAGGCATTTGGTAGGAAGCGCGAGGCCGAAGTGCTTGCAGCCGCACAAGTGCTTGGTCTGCGGCAGGTCTTGTTCCTGGATTACCGTGATGGGGAGCTGGATCAGGCCGATCCAGTCGAGGTCATCGCCAAAATCGTGGGGGGGATACGGCCTCTTGCGTCCGCTGACATCCACCAACGTCCTCCCCGCGCCTCTCTCCTTGTCTCGCCGTCCATCAACATCCACCGTTATCCGCTGTTGTTCGCCGGTTAGGGTGTCAGAAAGGGTGTCATCGGGCGATCATTCCATCCCCAAGGGTGTCGGATGCGTGCGCAGAGAAGTCGATTTCATCTCGCTTGGGGGTGGGTTGGGGCGTCCGCCGTGGCCATTCATGCCTAAGATGAATGGCTCTTCCACTTTTCCCTCGCCCGAAGAGAATAGCTGAACAAGCAGAGGAGGAAAAGAGCCGAGGCGATGCTGATCTATGATGGGGCCGACCTCTTTCGTCCTCGGACCCATCGTGAAGATAGACACTCTCGTCCTTAGGGTGGCTTTTATCCCAACGGATGTCCCAACGAGCCAGTACAGCCATAGCAATCTGGTGAACCTTGTGCTATGCTCTGTGAAGAGATGAAAAGATGAGACCATGTTTGCAACCTCGCACCTTCAGGAGGACCATGGGAGCGAAGGAGGATCTACCATGTCTATTAGCTTGGATGATGTCGAAAAACTTCAGGCGGTCTATCCTGACTACCGCATCGAATTAAGAGAAGGAAAGCTGATCGTTATGAGCCCATCAGACAGTACGTCAGGCGAAATCGGAGCCCGCTTTATTCGGCTCTTAGGTACCTGGCTTGATACCCATAACATCGGACGAGTCCTGGATGCGAGCACGGGTTTTCGCCTGCCCAATGGCGATCTGCTCTCTCCCGATGTCTCCTTTGTCTCCCGAGAGCGCCTCAAGCACACTCCCCGCACGTACCTGTCCGTGGTACCTGAACTGATCGTCGAGATCAAATCGAGCCGAGACCGTCTGCGTGAGCTGGAAGAGAAGATCGCCCTCTTTTTAGATCAAGGGGTGCAGGTCGGCCTGCTCATTGATCCTGATACCCATACCGTCTTGGTCTACCACTTCAGTGAGCTGCGGAGCAATGCCGACGGTGAAGCATCCCTCCCTGCGGGAATACCCCTGCGAGATGGAGATATCCTGAGCATTCCTGAACTCTTTCCCGGCTGGGAAATTCCGATCACGAGCCTCTGGCCACCTGTCTACGAGTAGCTGTAAACTGCTGTGGTGGCTACTTATGATACCCGCCGCGTCCAACCCGAGACGCTTCTGCGTTGGCATCGACAGGGGTTTCGGCTGTTCTGGAAGTACAAATTCAGAGCAGCATCTTCTAAACCAAAGCTATCTGCTGAGACTGTAGAGTTGATCAAGGAAATGGCGGGACAGAATCGGCTCTGGGGAGCGGAACGGATCCGGGGCGAATTACTCAAGCTAGGACTGCATGTCAGCAAACGAACGATCCAGAAGTACATGAGGCAAGTGCGTACGACTCGACCAAGGGGTCAGAACTGGAGGATCTTCCTGCGCAATCATGCTCAAGAGATCTGGGCCTGCGATTTTCTCCCTGTCACCGACCTTTTCTTCCGTTCGCTTTTCGCCTTTTTCATTATCGAATTGCACTCGCGCAAAGTGATCTATATCGACGTCACACGATCTCCCACCGACGCTTGGACCGCACAGCAGCTTCGGGAAGCCACCGCCTATGGCGAGGGACCGAAGTATCTCATCCGTGATAACGATGGCAAGTTTGGGGTGAACTTCGCGCGGGTAGCGCAGACAAGTACCATCGAGATTCTCAAAACACCCTGTCGGGGATTGCCGACCCTTTTGATACAGTTGGGGACCCCGGCACGTCCGGTGCAACCATGCGGAAAAGCGCCCGGACGAGCTATTGGCTTCCACCCGCAGCCCGCACCACGTTATCCGGTCATTCTCAAAACCAGCAAGAAGAGTAAGAAGCGCAGAAAAGTTGTAGCAGCCTGAGTTCTGGCGGCTGGTTTGAGTCAGATGCCGTGTTTTCTCTGGCTTCTGAACCGTTCTTACCATGATTCGGCTACCTTCCTGTGCGTTGAAACAGTTAATAAAACAAGGAGAAATAGCAATCAGGGGTAAGCTATTGAAAAGGTTCGCCAACGGCATCAAGGAATAAGCCGGGCTTATATCCTGGCTGGCAATTGCACCAGCCGGGCACTTTCCTCCCATAATTGGCGCTGAAGCGACTCATCATGTGAACGCTCAGATGACTTCCTGATAACGCTGTTCGCGAAGTATTGCCCGCTGATCGACTCGACCTCTGGCGACGAAGCCAGATAGAGGGCTGTTTGCGCCGGTTTCTCAGGCTTATTGCCAACACGAGCAGCCACGAAATGCATAAGCAGACGAGGAACCGGTGCGAGACCCCCTCGACCCAAGTTGGTTGCTGTGATACCGGGATCCATGGCGTTGACTGTGACCCCTGTTCCTTGAAGCTGGCGCGCCAGTTCGTAGGTGAAGAGCAACACAGCAACTTTCGATTGGCCATAGGCACGCAGAAAGCTGTACCGATGCTGGAACTGCAGATCATTCATCTCAAAGCGAGCACGACTTTCCACGCTAGAACTCAGCTGAATAATCCTGGCAGGTGCGCTCCTCTTGAGCACATCGAGTAGCAAGTTCGTCAGCAGAAAGGGGGCGAGATAGTTCACGGCAAAGGTCATCTCCAGCCCATCGACGGATTCTTGCCGTGGACTAAACGCAGATCCCGCATTATTGATGAGCACATGCAGTTGCCTGTAGCGTTGTTGGAAGGTTGCTGCAAGCTGCCTGATGGACTGCTGCGAGGACAGATGCGCGAGCAAGAGGTCTACGGCATCATTGCCGCTTTGTCTCTCGATATCGAGCTTTGCCTCTTCGCCTCTCGCGCGATCACGACAAACCATGACCACGGTTGCCCCCATGCGAGCCAATGCCAGTGCAGTGGCCTTGCCGATCCCGGAATTAGCCCCGGTGATCAGACACACCTTCCCCTGCATCTGTGTTTGTGTTTGTTGTTGTGCCATTTGTTGTACCTTCTTGCTCTTTTATTACTGAGCCGCATAATTGAGCGATTCTAGCCTCTATACTTAACCTATAGGCTAAGTATAGAGGCTAAGGGGAACGCTGTCAAGGGGTGCCTTGTAACCAGATCTTCATCTTCTACTGGTACAGCGATGCACGGCGGTGGACAATTCGGACTTCTCTCCCAATCGCTTGACGGCACAGTAGACTCTCCTTATCCTTGCTTCTCAAGGAGTTCTCCATGCTCCCCATTTCAAGCAGCGAGGATTTTTTTGGCCGTTCATCTCTTCTTGTTCCTGCTCGTGTTCTTCTCTTCTATGCCCTCACGGCTCACTTTGGTCAGTGGCTCGCGCTGGGTCGACGAGGATACAACCTGCGCCAGTGGCAGGTGGAGGCAGGTCTGATCTACGGTCAAGTGAAGAAAAGCTACCGACGACGTCAGCTGGTACGGGTCTCGCATGTGATGCGCCTTGGAACAGAGGAGGCCCTCAAAGTCTCCTTACAGCGGATGGGTCTTTCTGGACGGTTGAATACTGCCTTTATTGAGCGGGCGAATCTGACCATCCGCCATGGAATAGCCGCGCTGGCTCGTCGCACCTGGGCGACGGCGCAGCAGTCCCCACACCTGCTCGCGCATCTCGAGTGGTGGCGAGCCTATTATCACTTTGTGCGTCCCCACGCATCACTAGGAGTGGCATTCGTACAGCCCCGAGAGCGAGGTGGCAAACATCTGGCACAACGCTATCGCCAGCGTACTGAAGCTCTGGCAGCAGGGAGAACGAACCGACGATGGACAGCGGGGGAAGTCCTCAGCTGTCCCCTGCCGCCGGTAGCATGCTCAGCCTTTTGAGAGCCCTTGAAGCGAGAAGGGATTCCGCGAAATGGCAGGGGCGGCGGAGTCGAAGCTGAGCGCAGATGGAGGTGGCGAGCTAGAGGATGAAACGGCCTCCCTGGATGGCTGAATGAAAGGAAAACCAGCCCGACATGCGTTCGCAGGGACTGGTCGAATTATCCACCATATCCAATGGTAGCACTCTCACCGATTTTGATCGTATACTCGATATCGCCGCCCGCCATCCAGGCAAAAAGGTGTTGGAAATCTTCGTCAGGTCCAGCGATAAAACCATCTAAGGACATTGAGAAACCTGTTGTCACTTTTCCCATATTCATCCTCCTTTGAACTGGGTTATTAGGATTGTCGTGAGAACAGGTGTATAATAATCCAAGCACAAGGAGGTAGTCTTGTATCAAATGGCAAGTTACTCGGCCTTCCTCAAGCTGGTGATTTGAGCAGGCGTATACCCGATCAATTGCTTCAGCGATCTGGTCAGGTGCGGCTGATCGAAATAGCCAGCCTCATCAACGGTGTCGAGGATCGAGACCCCTTGCTGTAAGAGGGCCTGGGCATGTTGGGCGCGTTTCATTTGCCGAATGTGGCTTTGCGTCAAGCCTGTCGCGTGCCTGAACCGATGCCGCACCGTGCGGGATGGCACGTCTTTCAGGTGATCTTGTAACACAGCGTCCACGACAGGATCGCATGCCAGCACACCAGCGCGCACAAGCCTGTCTACAAACGTGTCTGCATTTTCATAATCGGGGAATTGCCACGCGGAACCGTTGAGCCAGAAGGACTTCCCTGCCGCTCCGGGCAGGATCGTCTCTCTATCCAGCAAGTGCCTTGTGGGCAGATGGGGCAGAAAGGTACCAAGCTTGAACTTGATCCAAAGAAGCTCAGCGCCTTCGATGTAAGAGATCACGCCAGCACTCGTCCATGGTCCGACGACCAGGAGGTCAGTGTTGCCATTGAGTCTCCGCAAGACCATGTGCCAACAGATCTCGGCGGGACGGAGAGGAGAACCATCGCTCGCCGTTCGACCACGTGTAATCGTTTCTACATAAGGCGAGTCCGACACTCTTTCCTCAGCGATAATGCTCATGCTTCTGCTCCTCATGTCTCTGACTTGACGCACATGCGCGAGCATCTCAGCGGTCGTCTTCCCAGCACTGATCGAATGTCTCCTGCACGGGAGCATCCACGCGCGCGTCTGCTGCCTCAGCATAGC
>Ga0070707_100002284_pt1 | contig 18323 bp, 12 predicted proteins | sample KBSK5502metaG_FD_65468 | JGI IMG/M metagenome (GOLD analysis project Ga0070707, IMG submission 65468) | Corn, switchgrass and miscanthus rhizosphere microbial communities from Kellogg Biological Station, Michigan, USA - KBS K5-50-2 metaG | ecosystem: Host-associated > Plants > Roots >... | reverse complement strand
CAGCCGTTCGAAGTCCTGCCGCGTCATGCCAGAGGCCGTCGTCGCCCCGGCCGCGTGTGTGATCGTTTCGTCGACGACAGTGCCCACCAGGTCGTCCGCGCCGAAAAAGAGCGCGACTTGCGCGAGCTTCGTCCCGATCTGGATCCAGTACGCCTTGACGTGAGGGAAGTTGTCCAGGAGAAGACGCGCCACCGCGATCACGCGCAGATCGGTCTGACCCGAACAGGCGGGCAGGTGGGCGAGCGGCGTGTTCTCCGGATGGAACGCCAACGGGATGAGACCGGTGAACCCGCCCGTCTCCTCCTGGAGGTCGCGCAGGCGCAGGAAGTGATCCACGCGCTCCTCCACGGTCTCGACACTTCCGTAGAGGATCGTGGCATTGGTCCGGACTCCCTGCCGATGACATTCGCGGGCGATGGAGAGCCACTCCTCGCCGGTAATCTTGTTCGCGCAGATCACGTCGCGCACGCGGCGGGCGAAGATCTCCGCCCCTCCGCCCGGGCAGGAATCCATGCCGGCGGTCTTCAAGTCCGCGATCGCGTCCGGGATCGACTTGCGCCCGACGCGAGCGATCCAGTCGATCTCGACCATCGTGAATGCCTTGAGATGCACGGCTGGAAACTTCGCCTTCAAGGCCCGGAGCAAGTCGGTGTAGTAAGAGTAGGGCCACGTCGGATGCAGGCCGCCGACGATGTGGAACTCGGTGACCGCATCGGAGTAGCCCTTGCCCGCCTCCTCCACGACCTCTTCGATCGCCATCTCGTAGCCCCCCGGCTCATTGACCTTTCGGGCCCAGGCGCAGAGGGCGCAGTCCACCCAGCAGAGGTTTGTCGGGTTCAAGTAGCGGTTGACGTTGTAGAAGGCCACGTTGCCGTGGCGCTTTTCCCGGACGGCGTTGGCCAGGCGTCCCAGGCCGAGGAAGTCGCGAGTCTGAAAAAGGCGAACCCCCTCGTCGAAGGAGAGGCGTTCCCCCGCAAAGACCTTTTCCGCCAGCGGGGCGAGGTCCGATCCCGCAAAGGAGCCCGCCCGAAAAACCGCTTCGCTCACGGAATCGCGGGTTTTGTCACCGGCTGAAAGGGCTCCGCCGACTCCGGCGCCACCTCATCGACGAAGGGCCGGATATAGCGGTAACACTCCCAGCAGTACTTCTCCTCCGCGCGGAACTGGAAATCGACCACACGGCCCACGGCCGGGAAATCCAGGATCTCCCGCCCGCACCGGTGGCACATATCCTTCTCGCCTCGGATCAGTCTCCAAACTGGGCCCATGGTTCCCGAATCGTATCAGTTTCGCTTCGATTCGACGCGGGGCCGGGAGGTCCGCCATTCCGTTTAGGGACGAGACGGGGGGACGGGGGGACTGGGGGACGGGGGGACGGAGAGATTGGGAGACGGGCGGGGGGAGATGGGAAGGGGAAAGGTTCGCTCATCGAATCTCCGTGTCGCCGCGTCCCCGCGTCCAGCTCTTTCCTCAGCCTTTCCCTCTCTCTCTTCCGGTCGAACTTCGTCGCGTCGCCGTGGCGCTTCTCGGAGCCCCCTCGGCAAGGGGAGACGGACGGTGCTCCGGTTCGCTTCTTCTTTCGAACGCGTTTCTTCACCGGGCTGCCTCCGGTCGCATGCGGCTGCGAAACAGCAACAAGCTCACCAGCGCGAGAACGGCGAGAGCGGCGCCGATCAAAAACGCGGTCCGTGGGCCGAAAGACTTCCACCAGAGACCGAAGAGGACGGAGGAGGGAAGGGCGGCCACCCCGATGCTCGCGTAGAAGAAACCGAATGCCCGGCCTCTGGCCTCTTCCGGAACGAGATCCGCGATCAGCGCCCGCTCCGCCCCTTCGGTCAGAGCGAAGAAAAGGGCGTAGAAAGCGAAGAGTCCCCAGGTTGCGAGAGGTGTCGCCAGGTACGCGAAACCGGCATACGCGGCCGCGTACACGGCCCAGCCGATGGCGACTGTCGGAAGCCGGCCGATGCGGTCCGCGAGAGCGCCGCCGGGCACGCCGGCCGCTGCCTTGGCGCCGTTGAAGAAGCCCCAGAGAAGGGGGAGCTGCCAGAGCGGAACTCCTGCCTCTCTCGCGCGCAACAGCAGGAAGGCGTCGGTCGAGTTGGCGAGGGTAAACAGGAGGAAGACGATCAGGGCGAGCCAGAAGGCGCGCGGCAGGCGGCGAGTGCTCGTCGGAAGGGTCACCTTGGAGGCGATGGCGCGACTCGCTTCGGGAACGGCCGCGATCAACAGAACTACGGTAGCGAGGCCCGGGATGAGGGCAAGCAGGAAGACGGTCCGTTCTTCCCGGATCCAGAACTTCAAAAGGAGGGCGGCGATCAGGGGTCCCGCGAGAGCGCCGGCGTTGTCCATCGCGCGCTGGAAGCCGAAGGCGCGGCCGCGGCGCTCCGGCGGTACGAGCCCCGCGATCAGCGCGTCTCGGGGAGAGGTCCGAATCCCTTTTCCGACCCGGTCTGTGAAACGGATCGCGAGTACCTGCCCCCAGTTGCTTGCGAAGGCCACGAGGGGGCGCACCACGGCCGCGACCGCATAACCGGCCACGACGAGGGGCTTTCTCCGGCGAACCCGGTCGGACAGCCAGCCGGACCCCATGTTTGCGAATGAGGCGGCCGACTGCGCGGCGCCTTCGATCAGACCGAGAGCGGCGGGTCCCGCTCCCAGAACACGCGTTAAGAAGTCCGGCAGCAAGGGGTAGATCATCTCGGTGGCGACGTCGTTCAAGAACGAAACCCAACCGAGCGCCCTGACAGATGAATTTAGTTTTGGAGGCGCGTTAGCCATATTTTATTAGGAGAATCTGAGTAGTGGCCTAAATCTGATGTGGACGCCAAGGGTGAAAGCCCCGAATATGAGCGCCGAAGTCTGGGAGCCGCTCGAGCCGCCTCTCAACCCTGAACCCCCTGACCCCCGAAACCCGAACGCTCCGACCCTCCCGATCATAATCGGCGTCATGGGCCACCAGGACGCGCACGCTTTCATTCTGGCGACCTATCCTCTCCGAGAGAAGGACCGCATCGTGTCCTTCCTGACGCGGGAGACCGGCAAGAAAAGGGGCGTGGCCCGTGGGGCGCGCAGTCCCAAGAGCGCCTTTGCCGGAGCGTTGGAGCCGATGACGGAAGCTCGAGTCCTCTACTTCGAGAAGGAAGGCCAGGAGCTCGTCTCGCTCCGATCGGTCGATCCGCTGCGCCCTTCTTTCCCGCTGTCCGCTCGTCTGGAGGGAGCGCTTCTGCTCTCGATGCTGGCCGAGAGCCTGCAGACATTCGTTTCCGACTCGGATCCGGCCGAGCCCTTCTATCGCCTGGCCCGCCACGCCATGGATGCGCTCTTTGCGGGGGGCGAGCCTTCGGCGGTCGCCGCCTACTTCGATGTCTGGATCCTGAAGCTTTCAGGCCTGTTCGCGTCGCCCGGCGAATGCGCGGGCTGCGGCAAGCCGCTCTCTCCCGACGAGCCGCTGCTCTTCGACGAAGGACGCCCGGGCTTCGTCGGCGCCGAATGCCGTCGCGGTGAAGCGCTGCGCCTGTCTCCCGCCGCGCGGGCGACACTCCGAGCCATTCTCACTGCCCCCCTCGATCCGACGACGACACTTTCCGCGCTCCCTGAAATCTCCGCCGTCGCCCGCAGGGCGCGCCGTCACTTCCTGGGACACGAGCTGAAGAGCCAGAGGGTGTGGGAGGAGACCTTGAGATGATCGGATGATCGGGTGATCGGGTGAGGTATCCCTCGCCGAGTGACAGATCATCCGATCATCCGATGACCCGATCACCCGATTATTGGCATAATCTTTCTTGACCCATGCTCACCCTCCAGTCCCTCATCGCCGACCTGCTCGCCTACTGGGCCGAGCAAGGTTGTCTCATCGAGCAGCCCTACGACTTGCCGGTCGGAGCGGGCACGATGCACCCGGCGACGTTTCTGCGGGTCTTGGGGCCGGACCCTTGGCGCTGCGCCTACGTCCAGCCTTCGCGCCGGCCCTCCGACGGCCGCTACGGCGAAAACCCGTTTCGGCTGGGGAAGCATTTGCAGCTTCAGGTGATCTTGAAGCCCTCACCCGAGGACGTGCAGGCGATGTATCTGGCGAGCCTCGAGCGTCTGGGCATCGCGCTGCCGGACCACGACCTGCGTTTCGAGGAAGACAACTGGGAATCCCCGACGCTCGGGGCCTGGGGTGTCGGCTGGCAGGTCGTGATGGACGGAATGGAGATCACGCAGTTCACCTACTTTCAACAGGCGGGAGGCATCGACCTCTCGCCGATTTCCGCGGAGATCACCTACGGCCTGGAGCGTATCGCCATGTTCCTGTCCCGCGTCCAATCGGTGTACGACGTGATGTGGAACGAGACCCTCTCCTACGGAGACGTGCGTCGAGTTGAAGAGCTCGAGCTTTCCAAGTACGGCTTCGAGACGGCGGACATCGAGACGGCGGGGTTGCTGCTCGACCGGTACGAGGCGGAAGCGCGACGAGCGCTCGAGGCAGGACTGCTAATTCCCGCCTACGAAGCAACGCTCGCATGCTCCCACCAATTCAACATCCTCGACGCACGCGGCGCGGTGTCGGCAACCGACCGCGTCGGTCTGATTCGCAGGGTCCGCGACCTGGCCTGCGCCTGCGCGCGGGCCTGGCTCGCACGGGGGGAGAGCGCCGGAAAGCCGGCTCCCGAGCCCGAGACGGCGACGGTCTGAAGACGGGGCGGGAAACGGAAAACGGAAAACGGAAAATGAGAAGTTGATCGGGTCTGCCTTGGCCGTCGATAGCTCGTCGCAAGCACTTCGTTTCCCGTTTCCCGTTTTCCGACCACGGCATGAATCGCGCTGACTTCCTTCTCGAGATTCGGACCGAGGAGATTCCGGCGGCTTCGTTGGGCCCCGCGCGCCTCGATCTCACACGTGTGGTCGTCGAAGTGCTGGCGGAGGAGGGGCTCGTGCCGGAGAGCTCCCAGTCGCTGGCGACCCCCCGCCGCCTGATCCTCATCCTGCGGGGTCTGCCGGACCACCAGGAGGATCGCGCGACCGAAGTCGTGGGGCCTCCGGCCTCCGCGGCGTTCGATAAGGACGGCCGGCCCACTCGGGCAGCCGAGGGATTCGCTGCGAAACACCAGGTGGACGTTTCGGAGCTGATCATCGTGGATTCCCCCCGCGGCCGGGCCGTCGCAGCGCGGCGCACGATCGCCGGCCGTCCGGCGATCGACGTTCTCCAGGAGACGCTGCCTCGAGCGATCATGTCGTTGACTTTTCCCAAGACCATGCGGTGGGGAAACGGGGAGAATGTTTTCGTACGTCCCGTGAGAGGCGTTCTTGCGCTGCTCGGGCGGGAAACTGTTCCGTTGACTCTGTTCGGCGTCTCCGCGCGAAGCGTTACGACGGGGCATCCAATTCTCTCCGATGGAGAGCTGCCCGTCGAGGGTCCGGACGATTACCTCGCGAAGGTGCGAGCTGCCTTTGTCGAGCCGGACGGTGAGACACGACGCACGACCATCCTGGAGTCGGCCAGACGCCTGGCCGCGGAAGTCGGGGGCACTGTCGAGTCCGATGCCGATCTGGCCAAGGTGCTCGCCGATTTGGTCGAGTGTCCAGGCACCGTGCGCGGATCGTTTGCGCCGGAGTTTCTCGAGCTGCCCGAAGAGATCACCACGACCGCCATGCGAACGCACCAGAAATACCTTCCGGTGCGCGGGAAGGGAGGCCTGCTCCCCTACTTCATTTCCGTGATGGACAACAAGGAGGACCGCAAGGGCCTGATCGCGAAGGGCAACGAATGGGTGTTGAACGCCCGCCTGGCCGACGCGCGGTTCTTTTTCCAGGAGGACACGCGCCAGCCTCTCGCCTCCCGGCTGTCGGAGCTGTCGCGGCTCTCGTTCCAGGATCGCCTCGGCGACTACCGCCAGAAAACCGGTCGCCTTCAGGACCTGGCGGAGACAATCGCGCACGTCGTCGGCCGGCCCGATCTCGTCGACACGCTTCAGGCGGCGGCCAAGCTCGCCAAGACCGATCTGGCAACCCGAATGGTCAAAGAGTTCACCGACCTTCAGGGGATCGTCGGAGGTATCTACGCTCGCGGAGAGCGGTATCCCGAATCGGTCTGGAAGGCGATCTATGATCAGTACAGGCCGGTCACGGCAACGGACGAATCGCCGCGAGAAGCCTCCGGGGCGATCCTCTCTCTGGCCGACCGTTTCGACAGTCTCGTCGGGCTCTTCTCGATTGGTCTCGTTCCCACGGGCTCTCGCGATCCCTACGGCCTGAGACGAGTCGCCTTGGGCGCGGTCTCGATCATTACGGGGCGGCGCTGGCGGCTGGACTGGCGTCCCATCGTGCGCAAGGCCCTGTCTCTCTACCCGCCGGACGTCGCGACGGTGCCCCAGGAGACCGTGATCGCGGAGCTGGAGAAGTTCTTCGCCGAGAGGGTGCGAAACATGCTGGAGCGGCGCGGTCACCCGTACGACGAGATCTCCGCGGTCATCAACGTGGGAGTTTGGGACTTCGCCGATGCGGCGGACCGCGCCCTGGCGCTCTCGGATGCACGCCGTCAGATGGATTTTCGCTCTCTCATTCTTGCGTTCAAGCGCATCCGCAACATCCTGACGGGCGACGAGACGGGATCGCCATCTCCCGACCTCTACCGCGAGGACGCCGAGCGCCAGCTGGCCGGCGATTTCCTTCAGGCGCGGCAGACGATCGAGGATCTCGCCGGCTCCCGGCGCTACCGCGAGGCAATGGAAACGATGGCGTCGATCGCGCCTTCTCTTGATCGGTTCTTCGTCGAAGTCCTGGTCAACTGTCCGCAGGAAGATCTGCGGCGAAATCGCCTTGCTCTGTTGGCTTCCATTCAGAAAGAATTCTCTCGTCTCGCGGATTTTTCGGAGATCGTCGTCGAAAAGTGAGGGCCAAAAGGTGAAACGCGTCTTTTTCTTTGGAAACGGCCAGGCGGAAGGGGCCGGCCTCGGCAAGGAGCGCCTGGGCGGAAAGGGTGCGGGCCTGGCGGAGATGACCGCGCTCGGCATTCCCGTCCCGCCGGGATTCACGATCGAGACCTCGGTCTGCGCCGATTACACGAAGAGCGGCAGCGTCGACGGTTTGAAACCGGAGGTCAACGCGGCGCTGGAGCGCCTCGAGCAGGCTGCGGGCCGGCGCTTCGGCGACCCGGGCAATCCGCTCTTGGTTTCCGTTCGCTCCGGCGCGCGTTCCTCGATGCCGGGGATGATGGACACGATCCTGAACCTCGGGCTGACGGGCAAGACGATCCGCGGTCTCGCGGCCGTCTCGGGCGACCGATTCGCGTTCGACTGCCGGCGCCGCTTCCTTCAGATGTACGGCGACATAGTGCTGGAGGTGCCCAAGCACGAGTTCGAGAAGGTTCTCGGAGAGAAGCGCCGCGAGCGAGGGGCCTCTTCCGATGCCGAGCTCACGGTGGAAGATCTCGCGGAGACCGTGCGGCGTTACGAGGAAATCATCCGGAAGAAGACGGGCGATCCCTTTCCCGACGATCCGCAGGCGCAGCTCTGGGGAGCGATCGGCGCCGTCTTCCGCTCCTGGGATAACGAACGCGCCAAGACCTACCGCAAGCTCCACCGGATCCCGGGCGACTGGGGAACGGCGGTCAACGTTCAAGCGATGGTCTTCGGCAACCGCGGGGAAACCTCTGCCACCGGAGTCGCCTTCACTCGCGACCCCTCGACGGGCGAGAAGAAGTTCTACGGCGAGTTCCTCCCCAACGCGCAGGGGGAGGACGTCGTGGCCGGGATCCGCACTCCTCGGCCGCTGAATTCCGATGGCTCTGGCCGCTCGCTGGAAGAGACGATGCCGCAGGCCTATCGCGAGCTGCTGCGCGTGCAGGACCTGCTCGAGAAGCGCTTCCATGACATGCAGGACCTCGAGTTCACGATCGAGGAAGCGAAGCTCTATCTCCTCCAGACGCGCAACGGCAAGCGCACGGGCTTTGCGGCGGTCCGCATCGCGACCGACATGGTCGAAGAGGGTTTGATCGACGAGACGGAAGCCCTGATGCGGGTCGAGCCGGAGCAGCTCGTACAGTTGCTCGCGCCCGTCTTCGACAATAAGGAGAAGAGCGCCGCCGTGGGAGGCGGAAAACTTCTCGGCAAGGGCCTGCCTGCCGGCCCCGGCGCCGCGTGCGGCCAGATCGCATTCGACGCAGCGAGCGCCGTCCGCATGGCCGCTGGCGGCAATCCGGTCGTGCTGGTCCGTGAGGAAACCTCGCCCGAAGACATCGCCGGCATGCACGCCTCCGCGGGGATCCTCACGACCCGCGGGGGGATGACAAGTCATGCTGCCGTTGTAGCGCGGGGAATGGGAAAGACCTGCGTGGTGGGAGCGGGGGAGATCACGGTCGACCCGGAGAAAGGGGAGTTGCGCGCGAAGAATCAGACCGCCCGCGAAGGCGATTGGATCTCCATCGACGGAACGACGGGAGAAGTCCTCCTGGGCCGCATCGCGACGCGCCCTTCGGAGGTCCTCCAGGTCGCGCTGGAGAAGAATCTCCCGCCCGAAAAATCCCCAGTCTTCCAGGCCTTCGATCGGATCCTCGGATGGGCCGACAAGCGCCGACGGCTGGGAGTGCGAGCCAACGCGGATACTCCGACCGACGCGCAGGTTGCCGTGATTTTCGGGGCGGAGGGAATCGGTCTCTGCCGTACCGAGCACATGTTCTTCGAGGAGAAGCGGATCCTCGCCGTGCGCGAGATGATCCTGGCGGAGAACGCGGAGGGTCGCCGAGCCGCTCTCTCGAGGATCCTTCCGATGCAGAGGGAGGACTTCGTCGGTATCTTCCGCGAGATGGGACGCCGCCCGGTCACGATTCGGCTCCTCGATCCCCCGCTGCACGAGTTCCTTCCCAATGAGGAGTCGGCCCTCTCCAGGACGGCGTCGGAGCTGAAGGTGCCCGTCGAGAAGCTTCGCGACCGCGTGCGGCAGCTCCACGAGGCCAACCCGATGCTCGGACACCGGGGCTGCCGGCTCGGCATCACTCACCCCGAGATCTACGAGACGCAGGTGCGCGCGATCTTCGAGGCGGCAGCAGAAGTGGCGCGCAGCGGCGATCAGCCTCGTCCCGAGGTCATGATCCCGTTGGTCGGCACCTCCGCTGAGTTCGAGAAGCTCAAAGTGCTCGTCGACGAGACCGAAAAGAAGGTCGAAAAGGAGACCGGACAGCGCATCGCCTACACGGTCGGGACGATGATCGAGATTCCGCGCGCCGCTCTGGTTGCGGGGCGGATCGCTCAGAACTGCGACTTCTTCTCCTTCGGGACGAATGATCTGACCCAGATGACGTTCGGATACTCCCGCGACGACGCGGCGTCCTTCCTGCCCGCCTATATCGAATCCGGCATATTGCCCGAAGACCCCTTCGCGAGCCTTGACCAGTCCGGGGTCGGGGAGCTGGTCGCGATCGCGACCGAGCGCGGCCGCAAGGCGAACCCCAAGCTCAAGATCGGCGTCTGCGGCGAGCACGGCGGCGATCCCTCTTCGATCGAGTTTTTCCACAAGACCGGGCTCGACTATGTCTCTTGCTCCCCCTTTCGCGTGCCCGTGGCGCGTCTGGCGGCCGCCCGAGCGGCGCTGTCGGAGGGGAAGGAGGCGGTGTCGTCGACGGCGTGAGGGGCTGTTATCTGTCAGCGATCACCCGCCACAGCCACCGCTGTCATTCCGAGGAGCCCCTCCCCGTCCAATGTCATCCCGAGCAAAGCGAGGGATCTACCCTCGTGACTCTCTCCTCCGCCGATATATCTCCCGGGGCAGGCTACGCGACGAGGAATCTGCTCTGGTCGCGCCGGAAATCGCGAGAGCAAATCCCTCGGTGAGCCTACCCCGAACAGGACGGGCCACTCGAAGCAACCGAAGCAGATCCCTCGCTACGCTCGGGATGACAGAGAAGGGTGAGGGGCTCGGGGATGACAGGGAAAGAGTGCTCGAAGCGGAGTGTGATGGACTGAGCGGGTGACTGAATGATCGCTTTCCTGGTCTCAAGCATTCTGATGATGCAGCCGCAGACGTCCACCCCCGCCGATCTGATCTTGCTCTCCGCGAAGATCTGGACGGGGGATCCGGCGCGGCCTTCGGCGGAGGCTCTCGCGGCGCGCGACGGCCGCATCGTGGCGATCGGGTCGAACTCGGACGTCGCTCAACTGCGCGGCCCGAAGACGCGCGTCCTCGATGCGAAAGGGCGCCGCGTCGTGCCCGGCTTCATTGACTCGCACACGCACATGACGATGGGAGGATTGAATCTCCTCGCGGTTGACTTGCGGCAAACGAAGGATCCGGCCGACTTCACACGGAGGCTGGCGGCGTTCGCGAAGACCCGGCCCCCCGGGGCGTGGCTGACCGACGGAGCCTGGGATCACGAGCAGTGGAGCCCGCCGCGGCTGCCCGGCAAGGAGATGCTCGATCCGGCCACCGGCGATCGTCCCGCGTGTCTGGCGCGTCAGGACGGCCACATGATCGTCTGCAACAGCCTGGCGCTCTCGAGAGCCGGAATCACGCGCGCGACGCCGGATCCTCCCGGTGGCGTGATCGTGCGGGACGCCTCGGATGAGCCGACCGGCGTCCTGAAGGATGCGGCGATGGAGGCAATCGGGCGCATCCGCCCTCCGCGCACGCGCGAAGAGCTCGTCGAAGCGCTGCGGGCGGCGATGAAGCACGCGGCCACCGTCGGCGTCACCTCTGTTCAGGATCTTCCCGGAAATGCCGGGGACTTGGACGCGTGGCAGCTTCTGCGCGAGAGAGGTGAGATGACGCTGCGCGTCAACTATCGACCGTCCCTTTCCAACTGGGAGGCGGCGCGCGAGAAACAGGCTTCCATCCACAACGACGAGTGGCTGCGGGTCGGAGGCGTCAAGGGATACGCTGATGGCTCGCTCGGATCGACGACCGCTCTCTTTTTTGAGCAGTACACGGATGATCCGAAGACCTCGGGCGTTTACGCCGCCGAGGCGATTCCGCTCTCGAAGCTCGAGGAGCGGGTGCTCGCGGCCGACAAGGCGGGCTTGCAGGTCGAGATCCACGCGATCGGCGATCGTGCCAATGCGGAGATCCTCGATCTCTTCGAGCGAGTCGCCAGACAGAATGGCCCGAGAGACCGCCGCTTCCGCATCGAGCACGCTCAGCACCTGCGGCCAGCCGACATCCCGCGCTTCGCCGCGCTGGGGGTCGTCGCCTCGATGCAGCCCTACCACGCGATCGACGACGGCCGCTGGGCGGAGAAACGCATCGGCCGCGAGCGCTGCAAGACGACGTATGCCTTCCGGTCTCTCACAGACGCCGGGGCGAAGCTCACTTTCGGCTCCGACTGGGACGTCGCGCCCCTCTCGCCGGTCGCTGGAATGGACGCGGCCGTGACGCGCCGGACGATCGACGGGAAGAACCCGAAGGGCTGGTTCCCCGAGCAGCGCATCACTGTCGAGGAAGCCCTGCGCGCCTACACCGTCGCGGCCGCCTATGCGGCCTTCGAGGAACAGGAGAAGGGAACGCTCGGCCCCGGCCGCCTGGCCGACTTCGTGCTCTTGTCGCGCGACGTTCTCTCGATCCCTGCGGAAGACATCCCGACCACCCGCGTGGACGCCACCGTCATGGGAGGCCGCGTCATCTACGAAAGGGACGAGAAGAAGTAGACTCGTGTCTCGTGTCGATCGTGCCCAAAATCCATCGGCTCGCGGGCGACGTCATCGACCGGATCGCGGCGGGTGAGGTCGTCGAGAGGCCCGCCTCCGCCGTCAAGGAGCTGGTCGAGAACGCGCTCGACGCCGGTGCCTCGCGCATCGACGTGGAGATCGACGGGGGCGGGATTGCACGCATTCTGGTGCGGGACGACGGCTCCGGCATGTCGCCCGAGGACGCGCGGCTCGCGCTCGAGCGCCACGCAACCTCAAAGATTTCTACCGACGCGGACCTCCAGACGGTCGCAAGCTACGGCTTCCGGGGCGAAGCCCTTCCCTCCATCGCCGCCGTCTCTCGGCTGACGCTGACCACCTCCGACGGCTCTTCTCCGGAGGCAATCCGGCTCAAGATCGAGCACGGAGGCCCTCGGAAAGAGGAGCCGGCCGCCCGCCCGCGCGGAACCGATGTCTTGGTCGAGGGACTATTCTCGAAGACCCCGGCGCGCCGCAAGTTCCTTTCGTCGCCGGAGGCCGAGGGGCGGGCCGCCGCCGCTGTCGTCACGCGAGCGGCATTGGCCAATCCGTCCGTGGCGTTCACGCTTCGGTCCAACGGGCGGGAGCTGCTCGATGCTCCATCCGCCGCCAGCCGCGCGGCCCGGATCGTGCAGCTCTTCGGGCGCGACACGCTCGGCGAGCTCGAGGAGTTCGTGGCGAAGTCGGGACCTCTGCGGCTCGTCGGGTTCGCCACGCGCGGGTCCATCACATTCGCAAGCCGCCGTAACCAGTATCTCTTCGTGAATGGAAGGCCGGTGGAAGATCGGGCGCTTTCGCGAGCGATCGGGCAGGCCGCCCGCGACGCGATCCGGATCGACCGGCACCCGGCGCTCTTTCTCTTTCTGGCGGCGGAGGCCGGTGCGGTCGACGTGAACGTCTCGCCCGCAAAAACTCAGGTGCGCTTCGCCGACGCGGGAACCGCTTACCGCCTGATCTACCACGCGATCCACTCGGCGCTCCTCGCGGGCAAGGAGGAGCGCCGCCTGAGAATGGTGCCGGTCGAATCCCCCTCGGTCGCGGAGACGACGGAGCCTTACCGGGGCTCCAACGTCTCGGTCCCACCCGGGCATCTGACGCCTGCCGCGCCGCTGCCCGTTCGCGAAACCCCGCCGGCCGAGAAGAAGCCTCCCGAGATCGTACCGATCGGGCAATACCGTGAATCGTTCATCGTCGCCGCGGGGCCCGAGGGCCTCCTGGTCATCGATCAGCATGCCGCGCACGAGCGCGTGCTCTACGAAAGGCTGCGCGACCGGATTGCTTCCGGGCGCGTCCTTTCGCAGAAGTTGCTCCTTAACGTGCTCTTCGAGGCGACTCTCGAAGAGGCGGAAACGCTCGCGTCCCGCCTCGAAGACCTCGCGGCCGCCGGCTTCGAGATCGAGCCGATGTCGGGAAAGTCTTACGCGATCGCGGCGCTTCCGGCCGAGGTCACGGACCGCTCTCCGGCCGAGACTCTGCACGACGCGCTCGCGCGACTGGCCGAGGCGGGCACTGCCGACCCGACCGAGCGGCGCGACCGCCTTTGCGCGGCCCTCGCCTGCCGATCGGCCGTCACCATCCGGTACCACCTCGCGCCTGAAGAGATCCGGCACCTCTTGAGCGATTGGATGCGGACGGCCGACAGATTCACCTGCCCGCACGGCCGCCCCGTCATGCTGTCGATGTCGGAAGAGGAGCTGGAGAAGTACTTCAAGAGGCGCTGATTCCTCCTTTCACCCTCTCGCCCACTCACCCCCTCGCCCTCTCGTGTTGCTGAGTGGGGGGAGTGGGGGAGGGGGAGAGGGGGAGAAGCAGAGCAACGGCTGCAGCCGCCGATAGACTTCGCCGCATGAACAGACGAACTTTTCTCCAGGGAAGCCTCGCCGGCGCGGCGACACTCGCGTGGCCGTCGCGCTCGCGCGCGGCGGCGGCTCCGACCGGACTCGGGCCCGTGCTGGCGCAGGTCGAAAAGCGTCACGACGAAGCGGTCCGCAGGCTCCAGGAGTGGATCCGCCAGCCGTCCATCGCCGCCGAGAATCGCGGGATGTCGGAGGGATGCGACCTCACGATCCGCATGCTCCGCGAGGCGGGCTTCGATCGCGCGGAGCGGGTTGCAACCGGAGGGCAGCCGGGGATCTTTGCCACGCTGGACGCCGGCGCGCGGCGGACGCTGGGTCTCTATTTCATGTACGACGTGAAGCAGGTGGATCCAGCGGAATGGTCCTCGCCGCCCTGGGACGCAGCGCTGGTCGACAGGCCGGGGCTCGGAAAAGTGATGATCGGTCGCGGCGCCGTCAACCAGAAGGGTCCCGAGGCCGCGTTTCTCGCGGCGCTTCATGCCTTCCGCGGGGCCGGCCGAAAGCCGCCGGTCAATTTCGTTCTCGTGGCCGAGGGGGAGGAAGAAATCGGCTCCCCGCACTTTCGCGAGATCGTCCGCCGGCCGGAAATCGCGGCCGCACTCTCTCGCTCGATGGGCATCTTCATGCCGATGGCATCGCAAGGCTTGGACGGCATCGTCACGATCTACCTCGGCGCCAAAGGGGTCATCGAGCTGGAGCTGACTTCGAGCGGCGAGCGCTGGGGGCGCGGCCCCCGCCTCGACATCCACTCGAGCAACAAGGCACGCGTGGACAGCCCGGCCTGGCACCTCGTACAGGCTCTCTCGACGCTGGTCTCCGCCGACGGCAACGAGCCCGCGATCGAAGGCTTTGCCGATCGGGCTCGCCCCTTGAGCGCCGGCGAGAAGGCGATGATCGCGGAAGGCGCGCGCCATCTCGACGAAGAACTCTTGAAGAAGCAGCTCGGGGTGCAGAAGTGGTCCAACGACTCCAGCTGGGTCGAATCGCTGGAACGGCTTGTCTCGCGGCCGACGGTGAACATCGAGGGACTCGTCGGCGGTTACACGGGCCCCGGCGGCAAGACCATCCTCCCTCATAAGGCGATCGCGAAGCTCGACCTGCGCCTGGTTCCCGACATGAAGGCCTCCGAGGCGCTGGCGGCGCTCCAGAGCCATTTGGCCAAGCGAGGCTACGGTGACATCGAAGTGCGCATGACCGGCGGCTACGATCCGACGACCACGCCGGCCGACGCTGCGCTCATCCGAGCGCAGTTGCCCGTCTACCGCCGTGCTCGCGTCGAGTCGATCCTGTGGCCGCGCATCGCCGGCTCTTGGCCCGGCTACGTCTTTACGAGCGAGCCGCTGAAGCTGCCCGCGGGTCACTTCGGCCTGGGTCACGGCGGCGGCGCTCACGCTCCGGACGAGTACTACGTGATCGAGTCCTCGAATCCGAAGATCGCGGGTTTCGACGGCGCGACGCGCTCGTTCGTGGAGTACCTGGCGGAGCTCGCCGCGATCTCTTAGCGTGCGCCCCCTCGCCCCCTCTCCCACTCTCCCACTCTCTCCTCCGTGACTCCGGGGGCGGAGAGGCTGAGAGGGTGAGAGGGGGAGTGGGTGACGGCTTCTAGTTCGACCGCGGCGGCATCCCGATGCCCTGATCATGCTCGGCGCGCTTGCGCTTCACATGGGTGATGATGAGGATGAGCCCCAGAAGGATGAAGGCCGCCGGCCCTCCCCAGCTGTACATCACTTCCCAGAACCACTCCATGTCCACGTAGCGATCGATCAACCACAATCCCCCGAGGCCGACCAGGATCACGCCCCAGGTCAGCGGGGCCGTGCTCTCCCGGGCCTTGCGAAGCTCCGGAGACGGGGCAATTCCACCCTCGGTCAAAACCCCGCGGTTGATCGCGTGAGCCTGCCGGACCGCGTCGATGATTCCGAAGAACCAGATGAACGCGATGAGAGGCCCGAAGAACGCTCCGCCGCGCCCGTGGTGCGTCAGGCTGATGCAGAGGATGAATGCGCCGCCGAATGCGAACGCGCGCTGGTAAAGACCCAGATACAGATGCCCAAGCCCTGGAAACATCGAGAGAAACCCGGCCAACGCCGCCGACTTCCTCTCGACCACCGGAGCGTAGGTGGGGGCGGCCGGCGACACGGCCGGCGGTGGCGGAGGCTGCGGACCGGGAGTCACCGGCGCAGGGGGAGGCGGATTGACGGGGTTTTCGCTGCTCATGTCTACTCCTGTGCGGCGCGGACTCAGGCCCGCCACGTTTCAATGGTTGATTCATTCTTCGAAGGCGCGCTCTTCTCTCCGCCGCTCGTGGGGCGGCCGCGAGCCGGAGCGGGCTCCGACTTCAAGACGAGCTGGACGACGTTGGAGAGGGCGGCGCGGCCGTAGCCGAAGGCGCGGCTGCGCACGATCAGCCCGGCTCGCAGAACCCTCTCACCCCACGCGCCCGCCCGATCGGCCAGTGTGCTCTCCGCGCCGGCGACGACGACTTTCGCCTCCTGCGGCAGCTCGGTGCGGGCCTTGCGGGCAAGGTCGGCTGGATTGAAGCCGGTCAGCATCAGGATCAGCGCGGCTGCGTAGGCGAAGGCGATCGCCCCCTTTGGATTGAGCAGCCAGCGCCATCCGACACGCGGAACCGGTTGCGGCTTGGGGCTCGTGGAGGCGGCCATTCGTCCCGCGAACCAGGGCGCCGGCTGCGGGGCCACGAGCTCACGGGCAGTTCCGAGCGTCTCGCTTGCCTCCGCGCATGCCTTGCAACGAGAGAGGTGAAAGACGAGGCGCCGGCGATTGGCGGGCTCGACTTCCTCTTCCACGGCCGCGGCGATGAGAAAACCGGCGCTTTCGCAGTCGACCGTCCGGGCGGGAATGGTCAGGAACGCCTCGCGCAGGACGGAGCTCGCCGCCGGAGGCCGGAGCCCGGAGAGAAGCCGGCGCACGGACTGCTGATCGCGGTCCGCCGCGGCGCAGGCCGGGCACGACTCGGCATGCACACGTCCCTCGAGGTCGGAAGCGCCGGTGACGAACAGACGCTCGAGTTCCTGGCAGCTCATACGAAGGCCCCCGCCGCGACGGCGAGCGTCGCAAAGGCGCCCGGGCCGCTGCTCTCGTGCCGCTCGCGAATTTTTCGCGCGACTTCCGCGCGGGCGCGGAAGAGGCGAGACTTGACAGTCCCGTTGGGAAGCTCCAGCGCCCTCCCGATCTCCTCGTAGGCGAGCCCGTCCAAGTCGCGCAGCACCAGAATCTCGGCCAGATCCTCGGGAATCTCCGACAGCGCCGCGAAGAGCATCTTGGCGCGCTCGCGCCGGATTACCTCCGCGGCGGGGTCGTCGCCGGAGGTCAGCATCGGCGCGACCGCATCGTCGGACACGAACCGGAAGGACTTCTCGCGCTTGCTGCGGCGGTAGCGGTCGATGCAGAGATTGCGGGAAAGGGAGACGATCCAGGCAATCAGGGGGAACCCGCCGTCGTAGCGGTGCAGGTTCTCGAAGATCTTCAAGAAGATCTCCTGGGACAATTCTTCGGCGTCTTCCCGCTTCAACGTGAAGTGGTAGGCCACCGAGTAAATCTTCTGCCCGAATCGGTCCACGAGTTCCCTCCAGGCTTCGTCATTCCCCTGGCGGCACCGGTCGACGAGGTTCGTGTCGTTTTCGTGGCCGCTCAATGCGTCCTCATTGGGACGAAACGCATTTGGCGGAACAAAGTTCCGGTCGGTCAGGTCCAAGGTCTAAAGTCTAAGGTTCAAGCCCGAAACCTTGGACCTTAAACTTCAGACCCGAGAGGCCTGAGGGTTCCGCCGTCCCCTCCCGCCGCGCCGGCGGCGGCGGCGAGCGGGCGCCGGTAGCGGGGCGACCGGCAGGCCGGCCTCCCGCTCCAACGCCTCGCGAGCCCTGTTCACGCGCTCCGCCAGGGCCCTCCAATCGCGCACCAGATCGTCTCCCCGTCCAGTGGCCATGGCGCGCAGCTCGAAGAGGTCCAGTGCGGCAGGAAACGCCTCCCGGAAGACGAGGCGGCGCGTGGCGACGCGGTTGTCGGGTCGGTGGGAGAGCTTTCCAACGATCGTGAGCGCCTGTTTGATTCGATGAGTCGTCGCGTGGGGCAGCGCCATACGCAACGCAACGGGGCTGACCGTCTCTTCGAGGACGACCGCGAGCCGCCCCGAATCGGGCTCCTCGCCTCGCGCGATCGAACGGACGCGAGCGCGCGCGACCGGCAGAAACAGGAGCGCGAAGAGCACGGCCTCCTCGAAAGCGCGGCCGCGCCGCCGCTCCGCATCGAGGACCTCGAGCAACGCCCAGAAGAGATGACCGGCGCCCTGCGGATGCTCCGGGTCGTACTCCCGCAGAACCTCGGCCAGCTCCGGCATCAGCGCGTCCATCAGCCCCACCTCGCGCAGAAGGAGGAACGTGGGAAGGGCATGCCCCCCTTTGAGAGACTGCGAGATCTCCTCCGTGACGCGCGGCGGCGCGGATTTCACGATTTCCTTGCGGTGCGCGAGGATCGCCTCGTAGGCGTCCGGCGTGATCGCGAAGCCGAGCCGGCTCGCGAACTCGACCGCGCGCATCATCCGGACGGGGTCCTCGCGGAACCGGATGTCCGGGTCTCCGATTGTGCGGATCAGCCCGGCTTCGAGGTCGTCCAGTCCGCCGACGTAGTCGATCACCGAGAAGTCCGAGATGTCGTAGAAGAGGCCATTGATCGTAAAGTCGCGGCGCAGAGCGTCCTCGCGCGCGGTTCCGAACGTGTTGTCGGAGGTCATCAGGATCTCGGGAGCATTCGGGTCCAGCGGCTCGGGGCGGCGCCGGAAGGTCGCGACCTCGACGACCTTGCCCTGGGGAAACAG
>Ga0070707_100002281_pt1 | contig 18329 bp, 19 predicted proteins | sample KBSK5502metaG_FD_65468 | JGI IMG/M metagenome (GOLD analysis project Ga0070707, IMG submission 65468) | Corn, switchgrass and miscanthus rhizosphere microbial communities from Kellogg Biological Station, Michigan, USA - KBS K5-50-2 metaG | ecosystem: Host-associated > Plants > Roots >... | reverse complement strand
ACACTGAACGACGATAAATTGGTCTTTGATTTCACCGTATTGAAACAACTTACCAGAGAGATTTGCAGCCGGCTCAATCATCGTTTTTTGTTACCTATGCATAATCCTCATCTCGCACTGAAGGAACTTCCCGATGCATGGGAAGTACGCTTTGGCGAGAAACGCTACGTCTTTCCTCGCGCTGATGTAGTCGAGCTACCTGTTGATAATTCCACGGCTGAGCGTCTGGCTGAATATATCTGCAGTGAGTTACGCGCTGGACTTGCTGCATATAACACCGCCAATCTGCATACCATTATGGTTGGGGTCGAAGAAGCTCCAACACAGATGGCTTATTTCCGTACATCGCTGCGTGAGTAGGAGTGGACAAAGATATGCGCCTGCAAGATAAGGTGGCCTTGATTACCGGCTCAGGTAGAGGTATCGGCCGTGCCATTGCCCTGCGCTTCGCCCAGGAGGGCGCTACGATCGTCGTCAACTACGCTCGCAACGATTGTGAGGGTTCAGCTGTAGTCGCAGAGATACGCGCCATGGGACGCGCTGCAATTGCGATCGAGGCCGATGTTAGTTCCGAAGCGCAGGTCAAACGTATGATCGAAATGGCAGTGCGCGCCTTTGATCGCATTGACATCTGGGTCAATAATGCCGGTGCCGATATCGTGAGCGAATTTCCAGTCGAGGCTCCCTGGGAACAGAAACTACAGCGCCTCCTGGATGTAGATGTCAAAGGCACGTTTCTCTGCTGTCGTGCGATTGCGCCAGTGATGCAGGCGCAGGGCGGTGGCTGTATCATTAATATGAGCTGGGACCATGCTGTCAGCGGTGGCATGGCAGGCGCGCACGTGTTTGCAGCAGCGAAGGGCGCTGTACATAGCCTGAGTATGAGCCTGGCGCGAGAGCTTGCTCCAGCCATCCGCGTGAACGTTATTGCTCCGGGCTGGATTCGTACCAGCTTGACTCAGCATCAACCAGAAGATATGCAAGAATCCCTTCGTCAAGCAACCCCTATGAAGCGCTGGGGAGAGCCTGCCGACGTAGCTGAAGCGGCCTTGTTCCTCGCTTCCTCCGAAGCAGCATATGTTACTGGCCAGGTCGTAATGGTCAACGGTGGCCTCATAATGTACTAGGAAGAGGTTTGAGGCCGATCAAAAGGAGCAATACTATGTTTATTCTTTTGGAACACTCCGATTCCATTGGCACCTTGACCTTCAACCAACCTGCCAAACGCAATGCCTTGAGCGAGGCCTTGGTGGAGGAACTAATCGCAGCCCTGACAGACTTCCAGCAGGCGGGCATACGGGTCGTGGTCATTCGTGCGGCCCCTGGTGCCTCGGTCTGGTCCTCGGGGCACGATATTTCAGAGCTGCCGCAGGGACAGGATCCGCTGCCATATACTGATTCGTTCGAGCGTGCCCTGCGTGCGGTCAAGAGCTTTCCTGCCCCGGTCATCGCCATGGTGCATGGATCAGTCTGGGGGGTCGCGACTGACCTGATCTTGAGCTGTGATATCGCAATCGGCGACGAAACCAGTTCGTTTGCTGTCACGCCTGCCAATATCGGTTTAGCCTACAACACCACAGGCCTGCTGCGGTTCATGCGCCGCCTGCCCCTCAACCGGGTCAAGGAGATGTTCTTCACCAGCGTGCCCGTGACGGCTGCCGAGGCGGCTACATGGGGCATCCTTAATCATCTGGTGGAGGCCCCCGAGCTGGAGACTTTTACCTACGACCTCGCCCGTCGTATCGCTGCCAAGGCTCCGCTCGTCTTGACCGTGGTGAAAGAGCAACTGCGCATCCTGGCCGATGCCAGCCCGATTACTTCAGACGTCTTTGAACGCATCGAAGCACTGCGCGAGTCCGTCTACCAGAGCTCTGATTACCTGGAAGGCATTCGTGCCTTCCAAGAAAAACGCGGGCCGACCTTTACCGGCAGATAGCCTACGTCGTTGCTGGTCTATGAGCCACAGACCTTGCTCGCACGCGGGTCTACCTGCCCTCCGGTGGCCGTCTGTTGATTCATGATTTTGCGCTCTACGCCGATCGGAGTGGACCACACAATGCCGATCTCTTTCTGTTCGGCGAACTCTCCGCTTCGGCCCAAACGCAGGCCTCTATGTCTCTAACATCTGGTAAACTCGTTTCATGTGCTCATGAAGTCTTTCCCGACGCCCCTCTTGTGGCAAGTTACTACGGTAGGTAGCGATATATTCATCAAAGTTCCAGGTAGAGAAGAACTGCTCTGCAGCGTTTCTTCCATTCTGGTAAAGCAGGTCTGTCTGCTCCTTACTCAAATTGAACTGCGTGCCACTGATGCCATTCACCGGAACCGCAATGGTACGGACAAAGGTATGATCGTCCATGTAGAGCCTGTCGTGAGCCGAGAGCATGGTACTGAGTAGGGCCTGGCCGATTTGAAAGACGTTGTCCGTCGGGCTAATCGGCCAGGGACGTTCAGGGGTAGGCAGCGAGTCTACCAGGCGAAAACCAAAGGTGGGATGGCTTGGCTTTGTCTGTACATCGAAGATGGACACCGGGAAGTTGCTAAGCAATCCTCCATCGACAATACGACAGTCTCTGCCCTCTATGTTATCCCGCTGATCAACTGGTATAAAGAAGAATGGGATGCTGGCGCTCATGCGTACAGCCAGAGCAATGTCGAGCTCATCGGGGTCCAGGCCAAATTGCAGTATACTCTGTGGTAACTGCAACATCCGCCCGGTACTGATATCTGAGGCGATCACTATCAGACCATAACGGTATTTTGAATCTTTCGGCTCATGCTCTCTGCCAGGAACGACCAGGTCACCGAACTTTTGTTTTTGCTTTGCTCCCAGTTTCTCTTTCATAAACCCTACAATATAGTCTCCGCTATGCAGCCCTCCATGTCTTAGCAGGTTGATGGCTTCGCCCAGGAAGAACCCATTAAATCCCCTGTCTTGCGCAAAGCGATTCAAGTCCACCTCGTCCCTCATAATGCCGTACATTTCTTTGGCACTATAGCCAGCAGCCATCATTGCGGCAACAAATGCGCCTGCTGATGTGCCTGCCACATTGACCCAGGAATATCCTTTTTCTTCTGCTACAGTGAGTGCACCTACGTGACCAATACCGCGAACGCCTCCGCCTTCAAGGACAGCATCGGCATAGATTTGATTGTTGTTTCCCGGTTGTGCTAGACTGGACATAGCTAAACCTCCTTCTCTGGTGTATGAGTGTTACACAACCATTGTTCACTATTCTCGAAGGATGGACGAGTAACACAAAGGTTTTTTGCGGTCCAGGTGAGGAGGTTTCCTTGATATCGTAGCGCTAAGCGCGCACGGCATACTCGCAGAAGTCTAACGCGCTGGCAAGAGCAACACCCGAGCCAGCATATAACATGCCACTGCAACGTATCGGCGGAGATGAAACCAGTTCATACCTCGTGTATCTCTTTTGCCGCCAGAGGAAGTAGCCACTATCGGATCGCATGGCGTACAAGTAGTGGCTGTCAGTGCTGACATACGTAATTTTTCGAGGGAAGCGAGTAAGGGCGATGAGTATCCAGGTCTGTAGATTCTGGTAAAACTTTGACCAGCTAATTCTACTAAACAACGAGCACAACGTTGCCAATCCTATCGTCACCAGAAGTCGTAACGATGGACCAGCTTTACGGGCCGCAACCTTTCTCACTGGTTGTGAGAGCTGATATGAAAGACCAGGCAGTGGCCTTATACCAGGCAAACTGCAAATGCCCTCCTCCATTGCGTGATAGGCAGCATGGACTTTGGCACATGCTTGACAGGATACCAGATGTTGCTTGAGCGCGGCGTGATCGGCAGGTGAGAGATCATCCTGGTGTCTAGCCGCTAGTCTCTGTGCCCAATCTGTACAGGGCGTGGGGATAGATTCTATCATGTGCCTTGTCTCCTTCTTTCAATACCGGCTCATTCGTCCATGAGAGACGCTGGTACGCTAGACGGAACTGTTCGCATCCCCGGCTAACGTATATGCTGACACTTTTTTCGCTGATTTTTAGTGCAGTGGCTATCTCGCGTTGTGAAAAATTGGCTACAAGCTGCAAAAGCAGACAAGTGCGATACTTCAGTGATACTTTTGCTAAAGCCTGTTGAATGAGTTCAACCTCTGCTATCCGTTCTTCAGGCCCTGCGGTGCTCATGTATGCCGGGGTACCCTCATTTTCGTCAGTTTTCAAGTATGACCAGCGAAATTTCCGGCGGCGCAAATGGTCGATTGCAATATTGGTGGCGATGCGATAAAGCCAGGCATCAAAGCAGGCTTCATTGTGTAAACTTGCTAAACATTGCCATGCCTTGAGAAACGTTTCCTGGGCAAGGTCACGCCCTTCTTCCTCATCCCCGACCATATGTGCCAGGTATGCGCAGATACGGGCATTGTAGTGTTGAAACAGGGTATCAAAGGCCGTTTTATCTCCCGCCCGCGCCTGCTCTACTACCTCAATAAACCGTTGACCATCCTCCGATGACCTGGAAGTGGTGGGATCCCGTGCTGTTGGAGGCATCAGGTAAGCTCCTCTTTCATCAAAAGCTGTGTACTCACTGCCATCAATGATGTCGAGTTAAAATCGACCCCTACAATTCTCTGTAAAAATCAAAAAGTATGCGAACAATTGTTCGCGTGTTTGTGAATGTACCGGGACTTGATCACGAATTCAGTGTATAGACGAGGGATCTGTAGGTTTTTGGTCTCTATATTTCGTCATAGGGGATAGAAATTGAATAATTGAACGCTTCTTAATAAGACTCTGAGGAGTAGTGGTATGACCGATGATTCACTTCCGACCCTTTTACCGCCTGAGCTTACACCTGGCGCAGCGAGCTGCGCGGGCTGCGGTGATGTTTACTACGATCAATATTACCTGGATATGTTTCGTCGTGCCCTAATCCAGCGTGATCAGTATGCCCGGGAATATATACAGCATCACTTCAGTGCAGTCGTGCTTGACTGGCTGCGTTGTCATCCCCGTAGTGCTTTGGCTTGTCGTCTTACTAGTGAAGAGCATTATGTGAATCAGGCATTTGAACATTTCTGGCAGATGTCACTTCAACACCAGAAATTGGAAGTGCCCTCCCTGGGCCGTGCACTCCTTTACTTGCGAACAAGCCTCAATAGCGCTATTCTAGATGCCTTACGCAACTCCTTTCGACCACAAGAATCGCTGTTGATCGAGACCGCTTCAAAAGGGGATTCGTTCGCAGACAGTCATAGTAGCGGTCAGGAGGTATGGGAAATCGTAGAAGGAAAGCTTTCCAATGTGCGAGAGCAGCGATTGGCCTACCTGCTCTTTCATTGTGGTCTCAAACCAGGGGAAATAGCACATTCCTATCCCCAGGAGTTCAGCGACGTGCGCGAGATCTCTCTCCTGCGCCTCAAAATTATGAACCGGCTCTGCAATTCTAGCCATATTGACTACAAGTAGAGACTACTTCCCGCGGCCTGTACTCAGGCCGCGCATAGGGATAGAAAGCATCATCTTGCCTGCCGGAGTTCCTGTATATACCGTTTCACCGCCTCAACACGCTCGCTCTCCTCGTTTTGCTCGATAAGCTGAACTATCGCGCTCCCGACCACCGCGCCATCGGCATAGCTGGTCACCTCGGCAATGTGTTGGGGTGACGAAAGCCCGAAGCCGACTACCAGTGGCAGGTGATGATCTTTCGTATAGCCATTGACTCTCTGGATAAAGCTATGCAAGTGTGCAGGGAGTGTTGCGCGCGCACCTGTGACACCACTCAGCGCGACACAATAGATAAAATTTCCCGGCCCACTGGCAGAAATCTCAACGATGCGCGCAATGCGCTCGCCGGGCGTAGCAGGGGGTACCAGGAAGATGAGCGCTAAGCCTTGTTCCTGGGCCGCCTGCTGCAATGGGGTTGCTTCCTCAGGAGGCAGATCGGGGATGATCAAACCACAGACTCCACAGGCTGCGGCTGTCCGGCAAAAGCGTTCGATGCCATATGCCAGTACCGGGTTGTAGTAGCCCATCAGGATTAAGGGAGTATTGCTCCTGGCCGAAACCAGCCGGGCAATCTCCATACAACCATTGATGGTCATACCGCCTTCGAGCGCAATCTGCCCGGCATGCTGGATAGTAGCCCCATCGGCGAGTGGATCGCTAAAAGGCATTCCCAGCTCGATGATATCAGCCCCTCCCTGTATCGCTGCCAGCACAAGTTCGATGCTTTGTTCTGCTGAAGGGTAGCCACACATAAAATAAGGGATGAGTACGCCGCGCCCCACTCGCCGCGCTTGTTCAAAAGCCCGCGTAATCCGTGTGGCGGGTGCCGGAGTTGTAGAGCTAGTTTGCATAGTATCTCCTAATAAATTTAGCTGCCAATACGCTGTCAAGCTTGAAATGTAGTGGCACCCCTTCTCCTTGCGTCTCACCTGACCCGCAGGGTAGCTGCGCAGCAGCGTTGGTGAGACGGATTGGTGCCAGCGGGTGCCAGGTCCCAAGCCATTCAATGAACCTGCTGGTTTCAGTCCGAGATTGCCGGATTTGTCGCACCAAGCCTTCCCCAGATAAAGTTTCCACCGGCATATCCGCGCAGTAATTCAAGTAAATCTTTGAGAGCAGCGTCAACATCTCTTTGGCCGTTGGCATGGTGCGCTTCAACAGTGATAATGGCCTGCCTGGTATCCTCTTGCGCAGCGCTCTGGTCGCTTTGTCGCCAGCACCAGCGGCGCGCGATGACCAGTTTCGTTTCATCAGAAAAAACTACTTCGCCCGGTTCTGGATGATCCACTTCGTCCTCGCCCAGCGTGGTGTAGCGTTCTGAACCGTCGGCAAAATGGACTGTGACTGCTCCCTGCAAAGCGCGTGTATCAAACACTGCGACGGGCAATGCATAGCGAATACTCACCAGGTTGCCCAGGTCAACCAGCAAGTTGATGCTCGGAATATCTCCTTTTTTAGTCAAACGGCGCAGCAGCGCTTCGGCTGCGCTGCGGTACTGTGTTGGGTCTACGTCAAAACTGCGGAAAGCGCTGCGCCACGCCGCCAGTGATTCGATCTGGCTCAAAGGAGTAGTCCCGATGCGCTGTAAGGTAGCCTGCTGTTCAGCCTGGAAAGCCGCTTGCAAATCTTTCGGCGTCGGACCATTAGTCATGCCCCGCGCTAGGATCACACCGCCAGCTATACCTGGATAACGGGCCAGAATATCAGTATGATAGCGGAAAACTGTCATCTTTCACTCCTCCAACGTAACGTGTAACGCTTTCGCGACAGTAAGCATATCTTTGTCACCGCGCCCCGACAGGTTCAGCACGATCAGAGAACCAGGCGGAATTTTGCCCTGCTCTCCCAGCTCCAGCAGGTAGCCCAGCGCATGCGCAGGCTCAAGTGCCGGGATAATGCCCTCGCTCTGGCACAGCGCCTGCAAACCACGCAGTGCGCATGCATCGTTGGCAGAGACGTAGGTGGCGCGTCCCGTCTCCTTCAGGTAGCTATGCTCTGGTCCTACGCCGGGATAGTCAAGACCCGCCGAGATGCTGTGGGTAGTCAGTATTTGCCCATCTTCATTCTGAAGGAGGTAGCTGAATGCGCCGTGTAGTACCCCTGGCCTGCCCGCCACCAGCGTTGCCGCGTGCCGTCCTGGCTCGAGACTTGAGCCGCCGGCTTCTACGCCAATCAGTTGTACGTCAGGAAACTCAGCAAAGGGATAGAACATACCAATGGCGTTGCTGCCACCGCCGACGCAGGCAACAACCATATCGGGTAGCCGTCCTTCCTTTAAAAGGATCTGTTCGCGTGTCTCACTGCCGATCACCGATTGAAAATCGCGCACGATGCGTGGGTAGGGATGCGGTCCAACTGCGGAGCCGATCAGGTAGAAGGTCGTCTCAACGTGGGTTACCCAGTCCCGGATGGCTTCATTGATCGCATCTTTAAGGGTGCGGCTGCCGCTGGTCACCGCGCGTACCTCGGCGCCCAGCAATTTCATACGGAAGACATTGAGAGACTGGCGCCCGATGTCCTCCTCGCCCATGTACACGATGCATTCGAGACCCAGCATAGCGCAGACGGTCGCAGTGGCAACGCCATGCTGTCCTGCGCCTGTTTCAGCAATAATGCGCCGTTTGCCCATACGTTTTGCCAGTAACCCCTGCCCCAGCGCGTTATTGATTTTGTGTGCGCCGGTGTGTGCCAGGTCTTCGCGCTTGAGATAGACCTTGATATCCGGCGCTACCATCTGTGAGAAACGTGGAACTTGATGCAGCGTGGTTGGCCGGCCAACGAAGCTGGCAAGCTGCGCCTGCAGTTCTGATTGGAATTCGTCGTCGCTGCGTGCCTCTTCGTATGCTGCTTCTAAGTCAGCAAGCGCTGCCATCAGGCTTTCAGGTACGAATTTCCCCCCGAATGCTCCGTAGCGCCCGCGCTCATCGGGATAGAGATGAGGCTGATATGTTTCTCTATAATTCATGCTGACATTACTCTGCTTTCCCGTACTCGCTGAACGAATGTCCGTATCTTGCCGGCATCCTTAACTTTGTTGGTCTCAACACCGCTGCTTACATCTACTCCCCAGGGGCGAACCTGCTCAATTGCCTCCGCCGCGTTCTCAGGCGTTAACCCCCCCGCCAGCAGTACAGGCATTTGTTGTGCTACCGACCTTGCCAGGTCCCAGTCGTGCGTTTCTCCCGTTCCCCCCCATTTCGGTGTTGGCGTGTCGAGTAAGATACGCCAGCTTGTTTCTGCATATGCTCTGGCCATGCTCAAGTCGGCCATACTGCTCAAGCGCAGCCCCTTGATAACGGGTCGCTTCATGCGCTGGCAGAACTCAGGAGTCTCATCGCCATGCAGTTGCACAACGTCCAGGCCAAGCTGCTCAGCCAGGTCGTTGATGAAATCGGCTTCCTTGTTCACAAACACTCCTACAATATCGGGCATAAGCTGCTCTGCTTCGATGGCCCTTAATAATTCTTTTGCCTCTAGCGGCTGTATATAGCGTGAACTTGGTTCGTAAAACATCAGCCCGAGCAAGTCAGTCCCCGCATCAATGCAAGTATGTAGTTGCTCGATGGTTCGCAAACCACAGATTTTCACCTGCACGCTTTCATTTGCTCCCTCGAGAAGCGAGCGCATCTGCGCCGCCCGGTCTTGAGACACGACCAGCGATTCACCGACCAGCATAGCCTGTACATCATAGCGAGCCAGGCGGCGCGCATCTGCCGCGCTGTGTATACCGCTTTCGGCAACTACTACACGGTCTTTAGGTATGAGCGGGCGTAACTCGCGCGTCAAATACGGGTTCATCTGAAAGGTCACGAGGTCGCGACTGTTGACGCCGATAATGACCGCGCCTGCCGAGACCGCTCGTTGTGCTTCATGAGCAGTATGTACCTCGACCAGGCAGCGCATACGTAAGTCATGCGCCACTTCGAGCAGGTGACGCAGCCGGTTATCGTCGAGGATAGCGCAGATGAGCAGAATGGCATCTGCCCCCCAGGCTCGTGCTTCAAATACCTGGTACTCGTCTAAGATAAAGTCCTTGCACAGTATAGGGACACTGACTGCACGCTTAATGGCCGTCAGATACTCTGGTGAACCAAGAAAGAAATGTGGCTCGGTCAGTACGGAGACGGCTGCTGCCCCGTTTGCTTCATAGCTGTGGGCCAGTTCAACGGGATCAAGCTGAGGCGCAAGTAGACCTTTTGAAGGTGAAGCTCTTTTGACCTCGGCAATCAAGCGAACGTTCGCTTTTGACCCAGGCCGGAGTGCCTCTAATAAGTCGCGAGGGGCGGGTTGTGCTAGCGCAAGACGCCGCACCTCCTCTAAGGGTAGTTCACGTTCGCGTTGTTCCAGGTCGGCCCTGGTCGTGGAGACGATGCGCTCAAGAAACATGATTCACCTGCCTGAAGCACGTGTGCATGCGACAACATCTTCCAGTTTGCGCCTGGCTTTCCCCTCGCGCAGCGTTGCGCGGGCTAGCTTGACTCCATCGGCTAATGACGTAACCAGCTCATTGACTAAGAGCGCGGCCCCGGTGTTGAGGCAGAGCATATCGGCAGCGGGATTATCCACCTTCCCGTCCAACAGCTCCTTCAGGAAATTTGCGTTGTAGACAGGATCGCTGCCCTGGAAGAGCCGGCGGTCGGTCACGCGGGTCAATCCAATCTCCTCTGGCGTGATGGTATACTCACGCAGTTCCTCACCCCTGCGCACCTCGCATACACGCGTTGGGGCACTTAATGAGAACTCATCGATGCCGTCCTCACCGTGAATGATCAGGGCATGCGTACAGCCAAGGTGTAGCAATACCTCGCCCATTTTGCTGAGCAGCGAACCATCAGCTACGCCAAGTACCTGGTAGCGCGTATGCGCCGGGTTAGTCAGGGGACCAAGGATGTTAAAAACTGTGCGTATACCGATTTCGCGGCGTGTTGGCCCCACATGTTTCATAGCTGGATGATAGGCGGGAGCAAACATGAAGCCGAAGCCGACTTCCTGTACGCAGTAGGCTACTTGCTCAGGGCCAAGATCGATACGCATACCCAGCGCTTCCAGTACGTCAGCGCTGCCGCAGCGGCTGGTAGCGGAACGGTTGCCGTGTTTTGCCACGGATGCGCCCGCTGCTGCCGCGAGTATACCGGCGCCAGTAGAGACGTTGAACGTACCGGCGCCATCACCCCCTGTGCCGCAGGTATCCATCGCCTGTGCCGCGATGCGCTCTTCCAGGTGAACCTGTACTGCTTTTTCGCGCATCACACGTGCCAGCCCGGCTATTTCTTGTACGGTTTCCCCACCTGGGCGCAAGCGCAGCGCCGTCAGAAAGGACCCCATTTGTGCCTCGGTGGCAACGCCAGTCATAATTTCTTCCATCACTGCTGCCGCTTCACCTTCGCTCAGGGTAGCGCCAGCCACGACATGCGTGATTGCCTCGCGGATCATGATTTTGCTCCTCTCACTTTAGGGGCGCCGCTCCACGCGCGTGGAGCGGCGGAAACGGAATGTTTCGCGATCGTCCTACCCCACGCCTATCACATCTTTGACGTGCTGCAACGTGGCCTCCGCTATCGGGCGTATCTCATCAGCGCTTTGCCTGAGAATAGACTCCAGCGCAGGCAAGTCGCTCATCAACTCACGATAGCGCTCCTGGATGGGTACCAGGGTTGCAACTAACCGTTCGGTGAGTGCAGCTTTGAAGTCACCGTACCCTTTACCGGCAAACTCCGCCTCGATCTCCTGCTGTGACTGCTCGGTCAACGCCTGGTAGATGGTCAGCAGATTGTAAATGCCAGGACGCCCTGGATCGAACGTGATCAGCCGTAGCGAATCCGTTGTAGCTCGCGCAATCTTCTGTTTGATCGTCTTGGGATCATCCAGCAGATTGATGCGCGAATTGGGATTCGGATCGCTTTTGCTCATCTTTTTCGTCGGGTCGTCAAGCGCCATGATCCGCGCGCCCACCTCGCGAATCTGTCCCTCCGGGATGGTGAACACCTGTTCCCCATAGAACGAGTTAAAGCGCTGCGCCAGGTCGCGTGTGAACTCGATATGCTGCCTCTGGTCGTCGCCTACAGGCACATAGTCTGTCTGGTACAGCAGGATGTCGCAGGCCATCAATACCGGGTAACAGTAGAGACCGACCCCGACCGCCTCGGGATTCTCGCCCGATTTGACTTTAAACTGCGTCATGCGGTTCAGCCAACCCATCGGTGTGAAGCATTCCATGATCCAACTCATCTCAGCATGTTGGCGCACATACGACTGCACGAACAGCTTGCAGTAGCGCGGGTCCAGGCCACAGGCCAGGTAGAGCGCTGCAAGTTGTCGTATGGTGTAGTGCAGCTCTTTCGGGTCTATTGGCACCGTGAGCGCGTGCAGGTCAACAATGCAGAAGATGTTATCGTAGTTTGCCTGCGTTTCCTCCCAGTTGCGTAGGGCACCCAGGTAGTTGCCCAGGTGCAGGTTGCCGGTCGGTTGTATGCCGGAAAAGACACGTTTTTTCACCGGTGTGTTTGCATTAGCAATGGCCGCTTCAGGTTTGACAGCATGGTTTGTTTCAATTGGCATTGCTTTACCTCCATCAAAATCTTCGAGAACAACAAAAAACGCCACCCATCCCATACAAGGGACGAGAGGCGTGATAAAACGCTTTCGTGGTGCCACCCAGATTCAGACTAGCCGCGTTTGCTGCATGCAGCTAATCCCTCATTGCCGGATACCTTCAATCGCCCGGTTGCGACTGCATCATATCCTGTCCTCAGTAACGGGGGACATTCCGAGAACGTTCGCTCTTTGCTCCCAGGCCCATTCTACGACTGCTTGGTACCGGTTTGCACCAACTCCGGCTCTCTGTAACCTTGACAGGTCGTATACTCTTCCTGTTCGTTGCTTTATCCTATTCACTTGTGCCTGTGAAAAGTATACGGGGGTACTTGTGGTTTGTCAAGCGTTTTTTGCGAAAGGAGGAGGAAACTCATGGACCCTATCCGACTGTTCTCCATCATTTCGTGGATCGCCCTGCCGACGGTCATGTTCGGTGGCTATTCGCTGTTAGGGCTGATGGCTCGCGGCAACACCTGGCTCACGCCGTTTCGAGCGACGTACTTCCGGTCTGGTCACGCCCATGCCGGGGTCTTGCTTGTCATGTCTTTGCTCTACTACACCTACCCGGCTCAGACCACCTTCTCTAGCGGTCTCAAGCTGGTGGCATGTATCGTGCTTCTGATCGGTGTTCTCGCGCAATCGGGAGGATTCTTCTTGCACATGCTTGCAGGAAAGCCCGGAAGGCTCTCCGCAGGAAACATCGTCACGATACTTGGTGCGCTGTTGCTGGCCTTCGCAGCCTTGCTGCTCGCTTATGGCCTGATTGTTCGTAGCTAAATTGAGAGAAGAAAGCGCTCTGTGCTCTCAGTGCGGTTGTGTGTGTGAAGCTTCGCGCACCGGTTCAATAATCTCTTCACTCAGCCAGTGTGCAATGCCTTCGTCCAGCGTGCGAGGACCCAGCACAAGGTGTGTTGCTCCTGCCGCAACGAAGTCTTGTACGACCTGGCGCGTGCTCGCTGGATTCTCTCGTGGGTTGATGATAAATTGTACCGAGCGCGCAAGCGTTGCCGGGTCGCGTTCAATTGCAGCACAATACCCGTCGAGGACCCGGTTCTTCTGTTGAAACTCTTCGACTGTCCCAAGTGGGTAGCGGGGGTAATTCCACACATCGGCGTACTGCGCGACCACGCGCAAGGTCAACTGCTCACCTACCCCGCCAATCACAAAGGGGGGAGTGGGCTTCTGCACCGGCTTGGGCTCGCAATAGGTCTCGCTGAGTTGGTAGTACCGTCCCTCAAAATTGACTACAGGCTCGGTCCACATGCGCCGGATGATCTCACAGGCCTCGCCCAGGCGCCGTACGCGTTCCCCTGCTGGGAAGAGATCGGTTCCGTAAGCCGTATGCTCCCGCTCCACGCCGCCCGCTCCCAGGCCAAATTCCAGCCGTCCATGCGAGATGATGTCAAGTGTGGCGGCCCTTTTCGCCAGGAGCGCCGGAGTCTGGTTGGCATTGCTGGCCACCATCAATCCGAGGCGTAACCGTTGTGTCTGAGCAGCGAGCGCAGCAAGCAGCGTCCAGCCATCCAAACAAGGACCACTCGGGTCAGCACGCATAATAGGCATCGGGTGATCAAAAAGCCAGGCGTGCTCAATCGAGGGGAGGGTCTCTGCTTCCTGCCAGACACTCAGAATATCCTCATAGGAAAAGTACTGCGTTGTTTTTATCCCGAAATGGAGTTTTTGGCTGTCTGTCATAGTGTGTATCCACCTTTCCTTGACTTGATGTATTCTCTTTGCTAGTATGCGAGAGAACTGATCACATTACCAGCTTTTGGTTATCGTATGATTGAGAGTAGTAGGATAAGGAACGCAAGCGATGGATGAGCTAGAACGCCGGCAGGCCCTCGCCGCTTTCTTGCGCACGCGCCGCACACGTCTTCAGCCCGCCGAAGTGGGCTTGCCGGCGCGCAGCCGTCGCCGGACTCCGGGATTGCGGCGCGAAGAGGTGGCGGAACTGGCCAATATCGGGGTGTCCTGGTATACCCTGCTGGAGCAGGGACACGATGTTCATCCCTCACGCCACGTGCTGCAAAGCCTGGCGCAGGCGCTCAGGCTCACCACAGCCGAAGAGCAACATCTCTTCCTCCTGGCAAGCCAGGAGCTGCCAGCAGCAAAGATGATTGTGGAGGAAGCACAGGTCACTCCTGCGCTCCAACGTGTCCTGGATGCCCTCACTCCTCATCCAGCTTTTCTCATTGGGCGGCGCTGGGATGTGCTCACCTGGAATCGCGCAGCCGATCTGTTATTTCACTTTCACGAGCCATACCCCCCTCACTCGCGCAACGTCGTCTGGCGCTTTTTTCAACGTGAAGAGGCACGCAAGTTCGACCTGGATTGGGAGCGGCAGGCACAAAACCTGGTGGCGCAATTCCGCGCGGATTACGCTCGCTATCCTGGCGATGCCTCTTTTCAGGAAATCATTGCAGACCTGCAGCGGGTCAGCTCGCAGTTTCGCCTGTGGTGGGAACAACAGGATGTGCGAGGGTTGCCAGATGGGCCGCGAACCATGCATCACCCAACGCTAGGAATGCTGGAATTTGACCATGTGACCTTCCAGACGTCCATCACTCCCGATCTGCGCGTGAAAGTGTATGTGGCCTCGCCCTCAACTGCTTCCAAGTTGGAACAGGTTCTATGTTCGTCCTCCTGATTTGGTTATCGCTCACCTTCTTTCCTTTCACTCGGGCAGTTCTGGCGGGAAGCCGAAGGAGGGGAAGAGCGCGGGGTCCAGCAAGGTCGTCACATCGGCAATGAGCACACCCGACGCCGAGAACTCCAGGGTGAGCACTTGAATGCCGAAGGCCCGCGCGGGACCGCTCGATCCAGTCGCACGATAGACAGCAAATGCCGGGCCGCCGTTGGCCCCCGTGGGGAGGAAAAACCACCGGTGCTGTAGCTCCGGCGCCAGACCGTGAGTGGTGATCTGTGTCCGAATCGCTTCTCTCCCCTGATACCAGGAGGGAGACGGCGGCATAGTAAAGGTCGCGTCTTCTTTCATGAGCGCCACCAGCCCGGCAACATCCCGGGTATCCCACGCACGCAGGTAGCGCTCCAGTAACGTCTGCGTCGCGGCATCCGCACTCAGACCTTCTCCCCTCTTTTGTTCATCAACATGATAGTGCTTCGCCAGCGTGACCCGCGCACGGTGCAGAGCGCTCTTGACCGCCGAGACTGAGATCGAGAGCAGATTCGCTATCTCGCTGGCATGCCAATCCAGCACATCGCTGAGCAGCAGGATGGCCCGTTGACGGGGAGGGAGCAGCTGCAGGACGGTGAGGAAGGCGAGCGAGACACTTTCGTGTCTGCTATAGCGTGCCGCCGGGTCCTCCGTCGCCTCGGCCAGCCAGCTGTTAGGGAGAGGCGCAAGCCAGGTGGACTCGGCCCAGGCTGGCGCGAGAGGGAGCAGAGGATCGGCTTCGGGAGTAAGTCCCACAGGCAGCGTGCGCGGTTGGCGTTTCTTGAGCGCATCGAGGCAGACGTTGGTCGCGATCTTGTAGAGCCAGGTCCGCAGCGAGGACTGACCCTTGAAGGTGTCGCCGTACTGCCAGGCGCGCAGCATCGTCTCCTGCACCAGATCCTCGGCATCATGCAGAGACCCCAGCAAGCGATAACAGTACAGGTGCAGTTCCTGGCGATATGGCTCGATGAGGGAGCTGAATTCGGAAAGATCGCCAGCAGTGGTGTGGGCCTTCGCGGGTTCAGATGTCACAACTCTTCCTCGATTTCTCCAGTCCAGGCTTGTGCTCGGTGCAAGTGGTACAGTCGGTGGTGTCGCACCCCGACGGGCGCTATGAATGTGGCCCCTGCAATCTCTCATGCCACACACCGTACCCTTTTGACCTCCATCGCAGTCTATTGATTATACACCCCCTCGTTACAGGGAGTCCATAAGACCCAAAATCTCCTCAGCAGGACCGCACCCTTTTGCCCTGCGCCGCAGTCTAATTGAGTGTACACCCCAGCCAGGTGTAATTTGACACTCCCACCCGGCGTATGAATGTTCTCTCATCAGTAGGAGGAAACACACGTGGATCAATCGCATGGTCGGATCTATCTTTTCACGATTTTCGGGACCCGGGCCCTCTCCTTGGAGGCAACGCGGCCAGTGCATAATCGGGTTGCTGGCAATCCAGAGGACGTGGCTGCGGCTAAGTCGCTGAGTGATTTGAGTCACATGGTCTACACTTCGGTTGACGAGAAGTCAGCAGAATTCGTTATCATGGATCTGTGGACCAAGCCTGCCGGGCTCAACCAGTTCTTCTCCGAGCCCAGGCGGGCGGAGAAGCAGGCAGCAGCAGGGATGCTTACACACAGTGAGCAGCTGCTCTGGGAGCCTGCGGAGGGGTTCTTCATCTATCATATCCCAGTGCCCACAGGACACCACGACCGCTTCTTCGCCCTACTTCGTGGGCCCGTTGTGTCCCGTGAGCAGGCTCGCACCCTTGTGAATCGGGTGAGAGTGCAGGATATCCACAAAGCCAGGGCAGCCGGCCATCTGTCCCATGAGGTCTACTTCCGACTCGCTCAACCAGGAGCGCCCGAGTCCCTTGAACTCCTGTCAGTCGACGGCTGGTTCGATCTTGAGGGCATGATTCGCTACTACAACGAGCTGGATGCTGGCCCTGCCCTGGACGGCATCTTCACGGCTCAACCTTCGACCTGCTTGTTGAAGCACCCGGCTGGCGAATGGATTGAGTGGTAGCAGAGCGTCACGCTTGCTAGAAAGGAGAGCACATGATCGCTCAGACTGTTCAGTTTACAGGAATCAGTCCAGAAACGCTCTATACCGCGTACCTATCCTCCAAGGAGCACTCCGCCATGACGGCTGGGAGCCGACCCGCGTTCTTTTTCCGGCCCTCAATAGGCGAAGTGGCTCACGGCCAAGAAGGCGACGAATTGCGTGCCTTTGGCTTCACAGGCCCCGATGGACAGCCGCAATTCTCGCTGCACGCCAGGATATTGCAGCTTGTTCCAGGCAAATTGATTGTGCTGACCTGGAAAACCATGGTGTGGAACTATGCGCTGGATCCCAGCGAGATCACCGATCTTGACTCGACGGTTGTTTTAACATTCAAAAAGAATCTCGCAGGAGCGGAGATTCAGCTTGTGCAGACCAATGTTCCTGATTACAAAGTAAGTGTTCCTGAGACAGGTGAAATCGGTGCGCTCAGTTCAATCGTCAACACGCGACTTCTGCCTGCTCTATTGGGAACCGATGAGAGCGTATTTTCACAAAGGTGAGGTGAGTGCATGACAAACAAAGAGAGCCCAGATCTCAAGAATCATCAGGTAGTTTCACATGAGGAGTGGCTAGCCGCGCGCATAGCCCTGCTGGCAAAGGAGAAGGAATTCACGCGGCAGCGGGAGGAACTTGCGAGGCTTCGGCGCGCGCTCCCCTGGGAGAAGGTAGAGAAGCAGTACGTCTTCGACGGGCCCAACGGCAAGGAGACGCTTCCCGACCTCTTTGGGAAACACAGCCAGCTCGCCGTCTATCACTTTATGTTCAGTCCCGATGACGACGAAGGGTGTCTGCACTGCTCGTTCTGGGCCGACTCGTTCAACGGCGCCAGTATTCACCTGCCGCACCGCGATGTGAGTTTTGTGGCCATTTCTCGGGCTCCGCTTGAGAAGATCGAGCCCTTCAAACAGCGCATGGGCTGGAGCTTCAAGTGGCTCTCCTCGTTCCACAGCGATTTCAACTTTGACTATCATGTGTCATTTACCCCCGAGGAAGCCCACAATCGAACAGCGTTCTACAACTATGTCAGAACGGACCCCGGTCCCCTAGACCGTGAGGGGATCAGCGCGTTCTACAAGGACGAGAGCGGCGCGGTGTTTCATACCTATTCCTGCTTTGCGCGAGGCATCGACATGATGAACGCCACCTATCAGTACCTCGACCTGGTTCCCAAGGGCCGCGATGAGCAGGACCTTCCAGACCCGCAGGCATGGGTCAGGCACCACGACAGATACGAGGAATGAGCACACAGACACAGGTTTGGGAGCTGCCGCGCCCTCGTGTTCATTCACACATTATCAAGGCAATGAGGCGCCGATTGATCGTATGCCCAAGAGGCGACCACATCGACCCTCATGTGGGTCCATTGGTCAGTTTCTGGGCACGCTGGTCAATCAAGGAGCCTTCTGGGCACACGATCAATATGATCCCTGATTACATTTTTAAAGCGCATCAGGGCGTGGCAGCGTTCCATGAGGAAGGTGTATTATGCGTTTGCAACGAGAACGTCCATTTATCC
>Ga0070707_100002278_pt1 | contig 18346 bp, 17 predicted proteins | sample KBSK5502metaG_FD_65468 | JGI IMG/M metagenome (GOLD analysis project Ga0070707, IMG submission 65468) | Corn, switchgrass and miscanthus rhizosphere microbial communities from Kellogg Biological Station, Michigan, USA - KBS K5-50-2 metaG | ecosystem: Host-associated > Plants > Roots >... | reverse complement strand
CGGCGCTACTGCCGTCGGCGTTCATTTGTTCGAGACGCGAAGCCATCGCGAAACCGTCCGGCACCGCATAAAAACTTTTTTCACCGTAACCGCATTTGGCGAACGCTGCGCCGAGTGCCGACTCGACATCTTTCAAGCGCGGATGCGGTTTGCGATCGACCAAAAGCTCGCGCGGAATTGTATCGAACGCTGAGGCGAGCGGCGGCGGAAAAGGAAATTGTGGAATCTCTGCTTCTGCCGGCGGAGGCGCGCGGGCCGGCGACGGAGACGCTGATGGCGCAGCGCCGCCGCCGGTCGGCTCGGTAGGCCCGAAAGATCTCGGCGTCGGTCCGCCTTCGCCGGCCGTGGCGGTGTTTTCCGGCGCGCGCGGGCCTGATTCGCCACTAATCCGGTAGGCGCGTGAGGGCGAAGGAGTCGGGCGCGTTTCTCCTGTCACCGGCGCGGAAACGAACAGACGTTCGTTGTAAGCGAGCGGGTGACCGCCAAAATCATTCAGTCTAAGACCGCGAACCACTAACGAAACATTTCTCGGTCGATCAATTGCCAGGTTAACTTTGATCACGCCGGTCTCTCCATTTATTCGATGCGATTGAATGTTGGCGCGAATCGGCGAGCCCGTCTGCGCATCAAATGCGCTGATTTGCGCGTGCTCGGCGAATGCGTTGTTCCTCAGCCGCAAATTGCTCGCGCCTTCGATTTCAATTCGAATGAACCATTGCTCGCCCGATCTAATCCAACTGCCGCGCAAATTTATGTTTCCCGCGGCAAAGGCGATGATCGACAAAAAGAAAATGCCGAATGCAACGAGATGGAGGGAAACGCGACGGCCAACGGTGACCATTCGAAAGATCGTATATCAGGAACACGCCGCGACTGTAAAGTTGTTTACGCCGCGCGCGACGATGTCGATCTAACAGATGCTTGCCCGCCGTAGCTTCAGCGAAGGCGGGTCGATCTTACGCAGTGCGGCCGCAGCAGTTCTTGTATTTTTTTCCGCTCCCGCATGGACACGGTTCGTTGCGGCCGACTTTTGGTAACGAACGCCGCGCCGGAAGATCGATATATCCTTCGCCCGAGCCGTCGCCATCCATTGCCACTCCGGCCATCGCACCAACCGGTTGGGGCTGTCTTGCGCGTTTGGCCGCAATGTCTGCTCCTGCTGTTGCCGCGCTCGGCGCATCTTCTTTGAGCAAAAATTGGGGAAGCGTGGCGAGAAAATTTTCGAACGCCTGCAAGTTCGAGGTGCTGCGGAAAAGATTGTGCAGCACTTCGTTCTTAATGTTCGCCATCAACTCGACGAACATGTCGTAGGCTTCCGTTTTGTATTCGATCAGCGGATCTTTTTGGGCGTAGCCGCGCAGATAAACGCCTTCGCGCAACGCGTCCATCGCGTAGAGATGCTCCTGCCAGAGGCGATCAATCGCGTTCAAAATAATGTAACGCTCGAGACTTTTTACCGCGGTAGGCTCTTCGTGACTCGATTTGCGCTCGTAAGCTTCCTTCACCTTGCCGATGAGGAACTGCGCGTTTTCCTCAACGCTGCGTGAATCGAATTGCGCTTTCTCTTTCGTTAGGCCGAGTGGGAAGGTTGTGTTGACCCAGTGAATCAGTCCGCTGTAATTCGGCTCGTCGATGTCGAGAAATTCGTTCACCTTCGCCGGGATCGCTTCGTTAATCACTTCAAAGATCAACGTGCGCGGATCTTCCGAATCGATCACTTCGTTCCGATAGGTGTAAACGACTTCGCGCTGCATGTTCATCACGTCGTCGAAATCGAGCGTGCGTTTGCGAATCATATAATTGCGTTGCTCCACGCGCTTCTGCGCCGTCTCGACCGATTTGTTCAACCAGCGATGCTCGAGCTCCTGGCCTTCCTCCAAACCGAACCGCTCCATGATTTTCGTCATTCGATCGGCCGCGCCGAAGTTGCGCATGAGATCGTCTTCAAAGCTGACATAAAAACGCGATCCGCCCGGGTCGCCCTGGCGTGCGCAACGTCCGCGAAGTTGTCGATCTATCCGGCGCGCCTCATGGCGTTCGGTTCCGAGAACAAATAATCCGCCAAGCTCGGGCACGCCCTGCCCGAGTTTAATATCGGTGCCCCGTCCGGCCATGTTTGTCGAAATCGTCACCGTCCCCGGCTGTCCGGCTCGCTGAACGATTTCCGCTTCCTGCATATGAAACTTTGCGTTCAACACGTTGTGCGGAATTTTTTCGCGCTTCAGCATCCGGCTCAATAATTCCGACGCTTCCACGCTCACGGTGCCGACCAGCACTGGCTGCTGTTTGTTATGGTGTTCCCTGATTTCGTTAATGACCGCGTTATATTTTTCCCGACGCGTTTTATAGATCCGGTCGTTGTGATCTTTGCGCGCCACCGGTCGATTCGTCGGAATCACATTAACGTCGAGCTTGTAAATGTCGTGAAACTCGGCCGCCTCCGTCTCCGCAGTTCCCGTCATGCCGGCAAGTTTGTCGTAAAGCCGGAAATAATTTTGGATCGTGATCGTCGCCAGCGTTTGCGTTTCCCTATCGATCTGCACGCCTTCCTTTGCTTCCACCGCCTGATGCAATCCATCGCTCCAACGCCGTCCCGGCATTTTTCGGCCGGTGAACTCATCGACAATGACGACTTTGTTTTCTTCAACGACGTATTGGACGTCCTTGTCGAACACGCAGTAAGCCCGGAGCAAATTCGAAATGTTGTGAATCCTCTCCGCCTGCTCGTCACAATGTTGCTGGCGCTCCGATTTCTTCTTGTCTTTTTCTTCGTCGGATAACGTCGTGTCGAGATCGATCTCCGTGAACTCATTGATCAGGTCCGGCAACACGAAAGCGTTCGGGTCATCCGGATTCAAAAAGCTTCGGCCCTGCTCCGACAAATCGGATTCGTTTGATTTCTCGTCGATCGTGAAAAACAATTCTTCCTTGAGCAGGAACAATTCTTCTTTGCGCGTGTCGGTGTAGAATGAAAGCTCCGCCTTGTCGATCGCCCGGCGCTTCTCCGGGTCTTCCATCATCCGCAGCAGTTGCTTGTTGCGCGGCTGACCCAACTTCACTTTGAACATAAGGCGTCCTGCAGTTTCGATATCGCCTTGCTCAAACTTCTCCGCCGCCTCGCTCGCGACTCGATTGCAGAGCATTGTTTGTTTGCGCACCAATTGCTCGATCAGCGGTTTCCATTTGTCGTATTGATGGGTCGAGATCGTCGCCGGCCCGCTGATGATCAGCGGCGTGCGCGCTTCGTCGATCAGGATCGAGTCCACTTCATCGACGATCGCAAAATGATAACCGCGCTGGACCTGTTGCTCGCGCGTCGTCGCCATTCCGTTGTCGCGCAGATAATCGAAACCGAACTCGCTGTTCGTTCCGTAAGTGATGTCGCAAGCGTATTGCTGCCGGCGCACATCCGGTTCCTGATCGTGTTGAATGCAGCCAACCGTCAGCCCAAGGAAATTGTAGAGCGCGCCCATCCATTCCGCGTCGCGTCGCGCGAGATAATCGTTCACCGTCACCAGATGCGAGCCGCGCCCGGTCAACGCGTTCAAATACAACGGCAATGTCGCGACTAAAGTTTTTCCTTCGCCGGTCGCCATTTCCGCAATGCGACCGCGATGCAAAACCATTCCGCCGACCAATTGCACATCGAAGTGCACCATGTCCCACGTCATCGGCTGATCGCAGACCGTGAAAGAATGATGTCGATCTTTCAGACGCCGCGCGGCGTTTTTCACGGCGGCGAACGCTTCAGGCAAAATCTCCTCGAGCCGCCGCCATTGTTCTTCGGGGTCGGAAATTTTGGACAGCTCGTCCTTCCAGGCCGCGGTTTTGGCGCGCAGATTATCGTCCGAGAGATTCTTGAACTGCTCATCAAACTCGTTGATCCGCCGGACGGTCGGCGCCAAACGCTTCAGTTCGCGAGCGTTTTTCGAACCGAAAATCTTCTTTAAAATCCAATTAACCATCGAGTTTCCAATATCGACGAGATTCAGCGATTTGTCATTCTAGAGCGCGCCCGCTAAGGTGAAATTCATGAAGAAAATTATCTCCACAAGCGACGCGCCGCAGGCCATCGGGCCGTATTCGCAAGGCGTCCGCGTTGGATCGACAATCTATTTTTCCGGACAGATCCCGCTCGATCCAAAAACCGGCCAGCTTGTTTCCGGCGACATCAAAGTGCAGGCGAAGCGTGTCATGGAAAACATCGGCGGACTACTAAGAGCCGAAGGTCTTGGCTACGACAACATCGTGAAGACCACAATTTTCCTCGCTGACATCAACGACTTCCAAAACGTCAACGAAATCTACGGCTCCTATTTCAAACAAGCGCCGCCCGCACGTTCGACTGTTCAGGCCGGAGCGCTGCCAAAAGGCGCTCGTCTCGAAATCGAAGTCATCGCGCTCGCGGGCGATGGCAATCAGACTGTGGCCGATACATCCGGATGAGCGAAGACCTGCGCGCACTCTTTCGCAAAACCGGCGCTCTGCTCGATGGCCATTTCGTGCTGCGCTCCGGGCTGCACAGTCGCGAATATTTTCAGTGCGCGATTCTTCTTCAGCACACGGCCATCGCCGAGCGCGTTTGCAAAATGCTCGCGGACAAATTGCGCCGATTCGATTGCGATTCAGTAATCTCCCCTGCGCTCGGTGGAGTCATTGTCGGCCAGGAAGTCGGCCGCTCGTTAGGCAAACGCCACATCTTTGTTGAAAAAGAAGACGGCAAACTTGCGTTGCGTCGCGGATTCAAGATCGACAACGGTGAAAAATTCGTGGTGGTCGAGGACGTTGTCACACGCGGCGGTCGCGTTCAGGAAACGATCGACATCGTCCGCAATCACGGCGGAATCGTTAGCGCGGTTGGCGTGATTGTCGATCGAAGCGGCGACAAAAAACCGGATTTCGGTTGCCCGTTTATCAGTTTGGTCGAAATGAATGTAGAGAATTTTCCAGCCGACAAATTACCGCCTGACTTGGCGAAAATTCCGGCCATAAAACCTGGAAGTAAATGACATCCGAATCGAAATCAGCCGATGCCGCAACCGTGCGCGCAACGCCACGCGGCTTCATCTCTGAGTTTTGCCACTCGTCTGTCGGTCGAAAAATGATCGTCGCGGTGACCGGAGTGATTCTGATCCTGTTCGTCATCGGCCATCTACTCGGCAATCTGCAGATCTATCTCGGCCCGGAATGGATCAACGCTTACTCGCAGCATCTTCGCGATCTGGGCCCGATTCTGTGGCTCATTCGGGCAGTTCTCTTAGTCACTGTGATCCTGCACATCTATTTCACGATTTTGCTCGCGATTGAAAATCGGCGGGCGCGTCCAGAAGCATATCGCGATCGCAATTACGTGAAGGCGAGCTGGGCTTCGCGACACATGGTTGTGAGCGGCCTGGTTGTGCTCGCATTCATCATTTTTCATCTGCTCCACTTCACCGCGCGCAAATTCAATCCGCAATTCCCTCTCCTGAAATTCGACCTGCTCAATCGCTACGACGTTTACTCGATGATGGTTTATGGATTTCAAAACGTTTACGTGTCGATCTTTTACGTCGTCGGATTGTTTTTGCTTACGCTTCATCTGACGCACGGCTCCTCGAGTTTCTTTCAATCGCTCGGGCTGAACAACGAGCGACTCACGCCGAAGCTCGCCATCGCCGGACGAATTTTCGCGTGGCTGCTTTTCATCGGCTACACGTCCATCCCGATCGCGGTCCTGCTCGGATTCATCAAACCCGCGCAACAATTATGATCGGCAATTTCAACGCGCACATTCCGCATGGCTCGCTCGATCGGAAATGGACGAACCATAAAGACCACGCGCGACTCGTTAGTCCAAACAATCGGCGCAAATTCGAAATCATCGTAGTCGGCTCTGGACTCGCCGGCGGCTCGGCGGCGGCGACACTCGGCGAGTTGGGCTATCGCGTGAAATGTTTCTGTTATCAGGATTCGCCGCGTCGTGCGCATTCCATCGCCGCTCAAGGCGGAATCAACGCCGCCAAAAATTATCAGAACGACGGCGACAGCGTTTACCGTTTGTTTTACGACACGATCAAAGGCGGCGATTTCCGATCGCGCGAAGCGAACGTCTATCGGCTCGCTGAAGTCAGCTCGAACATCATCGATCAATGCGTCGCGCAAGGCGTGCCGTTCGCGCGCGAGTACGGCGGTCTCCTCGCCAACCGGTCTTTCGGCGGCGCGCAAGTTTCCCGGACCTTTTACGCCCGTGGACAAACCGGCCAGCAACTTTTGCTTGGCTGTTACTCAGCGCTCTGCCGCCAAATCTCCGCAGGCACGGTCCAAATGTTTCCCCAAACGGAAATACTCGACGTCGTCATCGTCGACGGACAAGCAAAGGGAATCGTCACTCGAAATTTGCGGACCGGTAAGATCGACATGTTCGCAGGCGACGCGGTCGTGCTCGCGACGGGCGGTTACGGCAATGTCTTTTATCTTTCGACCAACGCGCGCGGTTGCAACGTGACCGCAACGTATCGCGCTTACAAAAAAGGCGCGCTCTTCGCCAATCCTTGTTTCACACAAATTCATCCGACGTGCATTCCCCACTCGGGCGATTATCAATCGAAACTCACTTTGATGTCGGAATCGCTCCGCAATGACGGCCGCGTTTGGGTCCCGAAGCAGAAAGAAGATTGCGCGAAATCGCCGAACGAAATTCCGGAACAGGATCGCGATTACTATCTCGAACGAAAATATCCGACTTACGGAAATCTTTCTCCACGCGACATTTCATCGCGGGCCGCCAAGGAAGTTTGCGACGAAGGGCGAGGCGTCGGTCCCGGTGGACGCGGCGTTTATCTCGGCTTCGCCGACGCGATCAAACGCCTCGGCGAACAAACGATCCGCGAGCGCTACGGAAATTTGTTCGAAGTTTACGAAAAGATTACCGGCGAGAACGCCTACGATGTTCCGATGCGAATTTATCCCGCGGTCCATTACACGATGGGCGGGCTGTGGGTTGATTACAATTTGATGAGCAACATTCCGGGCTTGTTCGTCATCGGCGAAGCAAACTTTTCCGATCACGGCGCGAACCGCCTCGGCGCGAGCGCGCTCATGCAAGGCTTGGCCGACGGCTATTTTGTTTTGCCCTACACCCTGCCGAATTATCTCGCCGGCCAAATGGGCAAACGGCCTTCGACCGATCACGCCGAATTCAAAAAAGCGGAGACCGACGTGCGCGCGAAGATCGACAGATTGCTAAAGATCAACGGCAACTGCTCACTCGATTTGATCCATCGCGAGCTCGGCTTGTTGCTCTGGGACAAATGCGGCATGGCGCGCAACAACGCGGGGCTCGAAGAAGCGCTTCAAAAAATTCCAGAGCTGCGCGAAAAATTCTGGCACCAAGTGCGCGTGCCGGGCGACGACGAGGACTTTAATCAATCGCTCGAGCGCGCCGGACGCGTGGCCGATTTTCTCGAATTTGCCGAGCTGATGTGCATTGACGCGCTCACGCGCGATGAATCGTGCGGCGCGCATTTCCGCGAAGAACATCAGACGTCCGAAGGCGAAGCGTTGCGCGATGATGACAACTTCGCGTCTGTTTTCGCCTGGGAATTTCAAAGCAATGGTCAGATCGCGCCACCGAAACTTCATCGCGAGCCGCTCCATTTCGACACCGTTCACTTAACGCAAAGGAGTTATAAATGAACTTCCGTTTGCGGATCTGGCGACAGAAAGATCGACAATCGGCCGGACAACTTGTCGATTACGACGCGTCCGACATTCCGCCGCAAGCGTCATTGCTCGAGATGCTCGACATCGTGAACGAGCGGCTCGTTCTCAACGGTGGCGAACCGATCGCGTTCGATTCGGATTGTCGCGAAGGAATTTGTGGGACTTGTTCGCTCACAGTGAATGGCGAAGCACACGGTCCGGATCATCCCGGCGCCGCGTGCGAGCTCTACATGAGAAAGTTCCGCGACGGCGACACGATTGTGATTGAACCGTTCCGGGTAAGAAGTTTTCCGATCGTTAAGGATCTTGTCGTCGATCGAAGTGCGCTCGATCGAATCGTTCAAGCTGGCGGATTTATTTCGGCTCGTGCAGGTTCGGCGCCGGAAGCGAATTCAACTCCCGTTCCGAAAACTGCGGCCGATCTTTCGATGGAAGCTGCGGCCTGCATCGGTTGCGGCGCGTGCGCGGCGGCGTGCCCAAACGCGTCGGCCATGCTTTTTACCGCCGCCAAAGTTTCGCATCTCGCGCTTTTGCCTCAGGGGAAACCGGAGCGAATCAAGCGCGTCGTGAGTATGGTGCACGCGATGGACGCGGAAGGTTTCGGCAATTGCACGAACACTTACGAATGCGAAGCAGTTTGCCCGGCGGAAATCAGCGCGAGCTTCATCGCGAAATTGAATCGCGAATATTCGCGCGCAAGTTTGAAAGGCAGCGCCGGCGAATAAGTCCGAGCCGGACTGGCCTTTAACGGAATTGAAATCAATCGCTTGTCCGTGTCTCGGCGCCATGCGCCCAAATATCGCAATCGACTTCCTCGCGTGCGCGCTTAGACAAAAGATCGACATCTGCGTTTTCCCGTAGCACTGCGAATACCGTCGAACCCGAGCCAGACATCAGCGCGACGCGGACTTCCGGTTGCTTAAGCAGCCAACCTTTCAATTGCGTAAGGAAAACGAATTTCTCGAAGACCGGCCGTTCGAGATCGTTCACGAATGTCTGGCCGTCCAAATTTTGCGCCTGAAAGGAAACGCCCGGGATTTCTTTTGAATCCCGCCAGCGCGAATAAGCCCACGCGCTTGAAACTTCAAACGCTGGTTTCAAGAGCAAGATCGACAATTTGGTTTTCAGTTTCGTCGGCTCAACAATTTCGCCGCGGCCTTTGCAAAGCGCGGCTGATTCAAAAAGAAAAAACGCAACGTCCGATCCGATGGTCGATCCAAGGCTGGCCAATTCCTCTCGCGACAATTTCGCTTCAAACAACTGATTGAGCGCTTTCAAAGTCGCCGCTGCGTCACTACTGCCGCCGCCGAGGCCGGCACCGTGCGGAATTTTCTTTTGGAGCTTGATCGAGACGCCGCTTTTGATTTTCGTTTTCTCAAGGAACGCTTTTGCCGCGCGAACAACAAGATTGTCGTCGCCGGTTGAAAGCGTCGGATCGTCGCAGCTGAAATCGATCCAGCGGTTTTGTTTTTCGATGTCGATCTTATCGTAGAGCGAGATGGGTGCGATCAGTGTCTCGATCTCATGAAAGCCGTCCGGCCGCCGGTTGAAAATCCGGAGCGAAAGATTAATTTTCGCCGGCGCCAGAATTTGCATAAGATTGCGCTACTCTAAATGACGAACGCGACGGACAAAATCATTGTTGCGCTCGATGTCCCGACAAAAAAGCTGGCGCTCGGGCTGGCCGAGCAATTGCGCAAAGAGATTTCGTTTTTTAAGATCGGCCTACAGCTTTACACCGCGGAAGGCCCCGAAGTCGTGCGCGCGGTTCTGGCCAGCGGCGCCAAGGTTTTTCTGGATCTTAAATTTAACGATATCCCGACCACAGTCTCCAGAACCGTTGAGGCGGCGGGCAATCTCGGCGTGCAGATGCTGACGATTCACTTGAGTGGAGGATCGGACATGATTCGAGCGGCAGTAGCAGCGCCAAAAAACGAATTGTTGATCCTGGGAGTGACGGTGTTGACCAGTGTGAATGAAGGCATCCTGCGCGAAACAGGAATTTCAGATAAGATCGACAATCAGGTCCTGCGACTGGCGAAACTTGGTGTAGCAAGGGGCGTCGATGGAATCGTAGCTAGTCCGCACGAAATTAAGGCGCTGCGCGCCGAGTTCGGCGACAAAATCAAGATCGTCGCGCCTGGAATTCGGCCAAGCTGGTCGGAGTCGGGCGACCAAAAGCGATTTATGACGCCACGGGAAGCGATCGAGGCCGGGGCGGATTATTTGGTGATTGGCCGGGCAATCACCGCCGCCAAAGATCCGTGCGAAGCGCTCGGCAAGATTCTGGACGAGATCAGCGATTAGCAGATGTCGATGTTTGCTGCGCTCGAAGTCTATCGCGACATCGGTTCGCGCTCGGCCACGCTGAACATGGCGATCGACGAAGCGCTTTTGGAAACGGCAAATCATCCGGCGATTCGTTTTTATCGCTGGAATCGTCCGGCGATTTCGTTCGGATATTTTGGAAAATTTGCCGACGTTGAAAATTACTCGAGCCAGCACGATATCGTGCGTCGCTGGACTGGCGGCGGAATTGTTTTCCATGGCGAAGATCTGACTTACTCGATCGTCATTCCGGCGAGCGATCCGGCCTTCGGCGAATCGCCGATGTCGATCTACGAGAAAGTGCATCGGACGATTTGCGAAACTTTTAGCGCGAGCGGGCAAACTGTAGCGGCGCTCTATGAGCGCCGTCCTGAAATAAATTCGGAGGTCATAGACCGCCGCTACAAAAGAGATGCTTGTTTCGCCAACCCTGTGAAAGCGGATGTCATGGTCGACGGGAAAAAAATTGCCGGCGCGGCCCAGCGCCGGACCCGACGCGGCCTTTTACAACAAGGCAGCATCCAGGATGTCGATCTTCCTGAAGGTTTTGAAATCAGTTTTGCGTCGCAGTTATCGGACAATTACGGGCATAAGACACTTGATGACCGGATTTTGACGCGCGCTCGAGAAATCGCCGACCGAAAATACGCTACTTCAGCCTGGATTCGGCGGCGCTGAATTGGGCTTTGGCGGCGGTGTTGCTTTGACAACGGCCAGCGCGCCCTTCTATGCTGCGGAAGTGGAAGCCACGGTATCCTCGGCGTTCGCGCCCGCAATTCCCAATGGAGCGCTGACCCGAGTCACGGACATCGTGCGGCGCGAATTGGACGAGGTCGAGTCGCGAATCATTAGCCAGGCTTCCTCATTCGATCCAGCAGTGGAAGGTTATGTCAGTTATGCGATCGGTGGCCGCGGTAAACGTTTGCGTCCGCTCGTCGCATTGTTAAGCGGCGGCGCAGTTGGCGGAATTAAATCCGAACATGTCGATCTTGCGGTAATCGTGGAATTGATCCACGTCGCAACGCTCGTTCACGACGACATCGTTGATGAAGCGGAATGGCGTCGAGCGCAGCCGACTCTGAACGCGCGCTGGGGAAATTCGCTCAGTGTGTTGCTCGGCGACTGGCTTTTCGCGCACGCGCTCAATTTATCGGCGCGGTTTGAGGAGATTGAAGTCAGTCGCGCAATCGCGCGCGCGGCCCGGGAGGTTTGCACCGGCGAGATTATTCAGACCCAACGCCGGTTCGATCTTCATCTCGGAATTGGCGATTATCTTCGCGTCATCGAGATGAAAACCGGATCGCTTTTCGCGGTCGCCGCAGAACTAGGCGCGTTGTTGAGCAAGGCAGAACCGGCAACACAGGAAACGCTGAAACTTTTCGGGCAAAAAATCGGCACCGCCTATCAGATTTACGACGATTGCATCGACATCGCCGGGACCGAGCGGCTGACCGGCAAAACGCTCGGGAGCGATTTACGAAAAGGAAAACTGACGCTGCCGGTGCTGATGCTGCTCGGTGGTCGCAACGGTTCGGACAAAGAACATCTCTCGCAATTGATTCTCGACGCACGTTTCGAGGAGATCGCGCGGCTTTTGAATTCATCGCAGGCAAATGGCGCGTTGGGGGCGTCGATCGATGCCGGACAAAATTTGATCGCTGAAGCGCAAGCTCAAATCGAGAACCTGCCATCGAATTCATACAGCAACGCCTTGATCGGTTTAGGTGAAGCCTTCCGCGAAATGCTCGAGCAATTTCGAAGTTAGATTTCCTCCTTCAACTTTCCCCCATTTATTTCTAACCCCAGACAACCAGCGCGCATTCGCGAAATGCCCGAAGATGAGCGGCCGCGAGAAAAGCTTGCCGCGCGTGGCGCCGCAGCCCTGGCGGACTCGGAATTAATCGCGATTTTGCTGCGCACTGGAATTGCTGGCGCTAATGCGATTGAAGTCGCACGTGATCTCTTGAAACGGCACGGCTCGCTTCGTGGATTGAGCCGATGCAGCGTCGACGAGCTCGCGAAAATTCGGGGCGTCGGTTTTGCCAAAGCAGTGCAACTGGCGGCCGCGTTCGATTTGGGAAATCGTCTCGCGCGCGAAGCATTGGCCAATCAAAAGATTGATTCGCCCGAGCTCGTGAATGAATTGGTTGGTGGCGAAATGCGGATGCTGCGCAAGGAAGCGATGCGCGCGATCCTGCTCGACACCCGTTATCATTTGATTCGGGTTGAAGATGTTTCGAGCGGCACGGTGAATGAAAGCATCGCCCACCCGCGCGAAATATTTCGGCCGGCGGTTATTGCCTCCGCCTACGCGGTGATCGTCGTGCACAATCATCCGTCAGGCGATCCGTCGCCTAGCCAGGCCGATCACAGTTTGACACGCCGCCTCGCTGAAGCGGCCGAGCTCATGCAAATCAAATTGCTCGACCACATCATCATTGGGGCGAAATCGGACAACGGCCCAGGTTATTTCAGCTTTAAAGAAGCGGGCGTGCTCTAGCCAAGGCTGCGAAATTCGGATATTGAATCCGAAACAAGAATGAGCAGCGGCAAGATTCATCCGACCGCGATTGTCGATCAAACGGCGAAGATAGGCGCCGATGTCACGATCGGACCGTACGTAATGATCGGCGCACATGCTGTCATAGGCGCCAGATCGGCAATTGCGTCTCACGTCGTGATCGAAGCCAACGTCGCAATCGGCACCGACAATGTTGTCGATCACGCCGCAATCATCGGGACCGCGCCGCAGGACATTTCATTTTCTCCGGAGCGAAAGACACGCGTGGAAATCGGCAATGAAAACGTGATTCGCGAACATTGCACGATTCATCGCGGCAGCGCGGAAGGCAGCGTCACAAAAATCGGCAACAGAAATTTTCTCATGGTCGGCGCGCACGTCGGGCACAATTGCGAAATCGGCAACAACGTGATCGTCGCCAATAATTGTCTGCTCGGCGGTCACGTTCGCGTTGATGACGGAGCGTTTCTCGGCGGTGGATCAATGTTTCATCAGCACATGCGCGTCGGCCGACTTGTCATGGTGCAAGGCAGTTCCGCATTCGGAAAAGATCTGCCACCTTTTACCCTTTGCGCGGAACGCAATTCGGTGATGGGATTGAATGCGATCGGTTTGAAGCGCGCTGGATTCGGCAAGCAAGATCGACAAGAAATAAAAGCGGCCTTCAAACTGATTTATCTGAGCGGCCTGAACATTTCCCAGGCGCTGGCTGAAGCGGCGAAAATGAAGGTCGGCGTGGCCGCGCGCGAGTTTTTCGACTTCGTAGCCGAGACCAATAAGCGCGGACTCTGCCCGTATCGCGGCAAAGGCGAAGGCGAGTTGTCGATCTAAGCAAGTCCGAACAGTGCGAGCATGCGACCGGTTTTTCCTTTTTCAGCGCGATAGGAATAGTAGCGAGTGATGTCGCACGCGGTGCACTCACTCGAAGCGTAGATTTGTTTCACGCCGGCGGCGCGAACCTGCTCGACGATGTTCGCGCCGAAATCGATTTCGTAATGCGGCGGCCGAATGCACGGACTCAATTGCACAATCAGGTCGATCGGGTCGGAGCCAAAATGTTCGCGCAACTGTCCGATCGCTTTCGCAGCAATCGCTTGCTCGGTTCCTTTTTTTCCGGAATGGACAAGACCGATCGCCGGCGTTTTTGGATCGACAATATAGACCGCGCAGCAATCAGCCACGTGAATACCGAGTGCGATCTTTTTCTGGTTTGTAATCAGCCCATCACAGCCGGCGAATTCTTTGTCAGCGGTCGGTGCAAGATCGACAATCGCGATTTTGTCGCCGTGAATCTGTTGCGCGGTCAACAACGGCCAATCGGCCATTCCAATTTCGCGGCGCGCTTCGCGATGAACCGCGTCCAGTCGCCTCAATACTTCGGGTTTGTCGTGCGAAACATCAATTCCCGGAATTCGTTCGATGAATCCATGACGAAGAAAAGGGAACTTCTTCAGTGCGGGAAATTGCTCGATCGGCAACTGACTCATTGCTGCCGCAACTTCGCTTTGAAATTCCAGCTCGCCAAAACTTACTTCGACGTATCTTGCGTGGTTGTCGTTTTCGTCTTGGTGGTGGTCACCTGTTCGAAACCAGTAACGCGCTTCGGCCTTCCGCGCGCATCGACATCGCTGCCGGTATAATAGGTATTCGTCTTGGTCGCATGCGGCCCGATGCCATCGAATTCTTCGCTATAAGTGCTTTGTCTTCCCGTCACGCGATCGAATTCCGCTAAGCTTGAGTTGTAGCCGAACAAAGCCTGCAAACGCGTCGATTGCGCCGTGGTCAATTGCACCTGGGCGTTCAAGACGTCGAGCTGCGTGCCGGCTCCCGCGTCCAAGCGCGCCTTGGCCAGGCGCACCGCTTCGGCCGCGCTTTCCACGTTTTTTTCCGTGGCTTGGATCAATTCGCGATTTTGGGCGAGGTTCGACGCCGCTTGCTGGATCTCGAGTTCGACCTGACGAACATCATCGTCGTAGAGGATCTCTTGTTGAGACAAGATCGCGCGTTGCTGTTTAATTTTGCCCCAGGCTGTGCCGCTGTCCCAAATGTCCCAGCTTCCTGTCACGGTCGTGAGCCAACCTTTGCTTACACTTCCAAAGCTCGAATCGAACTGCGAGCTGAGCCATTCGCCGCCCCCCGTAGTATTGATGTTGGGCAACCAGTTGCCGATCGCGACGTGCACTTGTTCGATTTGATTGAGCACATTCGCGCGTTGTTGTTTCAAAAATGGCCGATTGCGTTTGCCCATCTCGATGGCGGCGAGCAAATCAACCGCGCGCGGGACGTAAACCAACTCTCCGTTCACGCGCAACGGCGCCGCAATTCCGCGCGCCGGATTGAAATCGAGCCCGAGAGTCTTGGCTAGCTGCAAAACGGAAATTCGATACGTATTCCGCGCTGCGATTAACTGCGGAATTTGATTGTAAAGCTGGACCTGCGCCTGAAGAACGTTGAATCGCGGCACCGTCCCGGCCTCGAAACGATTCTGCTGATCTTTCAACTGACTTTCGAGAAGATTAACCGATTCCTCCTGCACCACGATCAACTCACGATTCACTATCACTTGATAGAATTGCGTCTTTGTCGTCGCGATGACTTGATCCACTGTGTTTCGCAGCGCGAAATAGGCAGAGTCCCGCTGGAAGAACGTTCCGCGAATCGCGCGGAACGTGCTGTAGTTAAAAACCAGCTGTTTGCCGGTGACCTGGACGTTATAAGAAATATCGCTGCGGAAATCCCTAAGGAAGTGCGTGGTGCCAGTCGTCCCACGCAGATTCGGATCCATCCATTCCCAATCGAGACTGGGCCCGACATGCGGCAACGCCTCCGCGCGTATTTCGATGATGACGCCCTTGGTGCGTTTGATCTCCTCAAGTGCACGCAGAACATCGGGATTTTTTTGCAATGCGGTGAGCACCGCTTGTTCGATCGTAAATTTAGGCGCGCCTCTTTCCGACCAACCGAGGTCGCCCTCGACTAGCGCAGCCGATCGCACCGAGATTGGCGCGGTTGGCGACGGGCTCGGCGTCGCCGAGAATGCCGAAGGCACCGAGGCCGTGCCCGTATCGCTGGGACTAACCGCCGGCGTCGCCGTTGGTGTGGATGTCGAAATAAGCTGCGGCGTCGGCATTGGCGTTTCCGTGGGACTGGGAGTTTGTCCAAATGCTACCAGCGCGACCAGGGATGTGGTTAAGGCAAAGCTGATAAAAGTTTTTCGCATGGAATGGGATCGAAAGTTAGATGCGCGCAGATCACTGCGCGGATTCAGCCAATCGATGGATTATCTTTTAGCACTGCCCGTGATTGGGCGACAATCCTTCGTTTGGCAGTAGTCATAAATTTTGCTGTAAATCTGCAACCAGGCTTTTTGCTCGTCTGGTTCGAGATACTGCATAATTTTCATCAGGTTACTGACCATTTCTTGGCGGATGCGACGCACTAGCGCCGATCCCTTGGGCGTGATGCAAACCATCACTTTGCGCCGGTCATCACGCGCTACCGAACGCACAACCATTCCGAGATTCTCCAGTCGCGCCACCAATCCGCTCGCCGCGGCCGTGGTGTGCCCCATCTTTTGGGCGATCGCCGACATCGTCAGCACTTCTTTTTGATCGAGATACGCGAGCAGAAAAAATTGCGGGAAAGAAACATTGCCCGGCGCGAGCTCTTTGCACAGGTGCAGCACGAAACAGCGCTGCATTTCTAGGACGATGTTGGACAGGCGCTCGGCATCAGCACGGATTTCAGAAGTTTCTGCGAGCGCTGTTTCCGTGTTCAAAGCTTTTTAAGCTAGGATGCGCGCGTAAGCTGTCAAACCAGCTGCCCTCAAAAAATCTCGATTTCGACGGCCGCGCCGGCTTTCAACTCTTTGCCAGCTTCCACGCGCAACAACGCATTCGATTGACTCAAACCAAAAAGCGCGTGCGATTCCTGCCGGCCGATCGGCGTAAAATTTCCGGCCTGAAATTTCCCGCGGACATAATGCGCGCGCTCGCTTTGGTTTTTCACATCGGACGCCAATCGCGCTGACAACTTCGCAAGATCGACATCCGCCGCGCGCACCATTCTCAAAATCGCGGGGCGAACGAATTGTAAAAAAGTGACAAACGCCGACACCGGATTGCCGGGCAACCCGAAAACGAAGCAGTCGCCTAACTTGCCGAACAAGAACGGCTTGCCCGGCTTGATCGCCACCCGCCAGATGTCGATCTTCGCCCCGAGTTTGCGCAGCGTTTCCTGAACTAAATCGTGTTCGCCGACGGAAACGCCGCCGGTGACAATCATGATTTCGTTCTTCGCGGCGGCGCGAAATGTTTTCTCCAGCGAAGCGGCATCGTCGCGGCAATGTTCGGACGATTCAACGACCGCGCCGCAACGTTTCAGTAGGGTTTGCAACAAAATCGCATTGCTGTCGTAAATCTGTCCGGCCTGAAGTTTCTCGCCCGGCCGCGCTAATTCGTCGCCGGTGGAAACGATTGCTGCGCGAACTTCACCGCCGACCGAAATTTCCGCGAACCCTTGGGACGCCAGCAACGCCAGCTTGGTCGCAGTGATTTGTTCACCTTTGCTCAAAATTTTCTGCCCTTCGCCGAGATCACAGCCCCGCTTTCGAATGAATTCATCCGGATCAACTTCTGTGTTCACGATGATTTCATCGTCGGCGCGCGTGACATCTTCTTGCATCACGACTGCATTCGCGCCTTGCGGCATTGGGGCGCCGGTGAAGATCCGAATCGCCTCGCCCTTTGAAACGCGCAGTTGTCGATCAACGCCCGCCGGTTGCTCGCCAACGACGCGCAATCGCGTGCCGCGTTTGGATTCGCTCGCGATCACGGCGTAACCGTCCATCGCCGAGTTGTCGAACATCGGCAGCAGCAAACAGGCGCGATAATCTTCGGCCGCGAACCGATCGAGCGCATTTAAGATCGACATCTTCCGCGGCGGCAATGGCCGGATCGCGTCCAAAATTTTTGCGCGCGCTTCTGCTTCGCTGATCATCAGATTGATTGTAGCGGCGCTCTATGAACGCCGCATTTATTTTCAGCGGTCAGCGGTTGGCAATCGCCAATTCCGAAGCATATTGTCCGCCCGAGTGCCAGTCCGACTCGGAAATGCCACTCCGGCTCGGAGTTTGGTGAGGTGGCTGAGTGGTCGAAAGCAGCGCTTTGCTAAAGCGCCGTACCCCAAAAGGGTACCGAGGGTTCGAATCCCTCCCTCACCGCGCCTGCTTCGTGGACGTTCGCCGAGTAATCGCAATTCTTTCGAGACGATCGTCGGCGCCACGAAGGCGATATGGCGCGAGAGGAAAATCCATAAGCGGAAACACTTTCGGATCACTAGCGGGAGCGTAATCCCTCCCTCACCGCCATAAATCTTCCTCTTCCTCTCACTCTTAATCTTGATCGCCGCCGAAGGGTGCGGAGTACGCTTGGTTAAAGCCGAAACGTCGGACGACTCCTTACAAAGGTTTTGCTCGCGATGCGGAGCCCATTCTCTCATTCTAATCGGCAACACCCCAGACATGAAAAAACTTGCTGGCACCATCTTAGCGCTGTCCATAGTTCAACTCTTTCTGCTCCCTTTCTCGCACGCCGCAACTGAGCAAAGTGCGGATTGGAGACGTTACGTGATCGCTCATCCTGACGTCGTCTATCCAGAAGTGGTCAAGCGAACCGGGATGCAGGGGTTGGGCGTTTTTCTGCTCGTGATTGATCGCAAAGACGGTTCCGTGACCGAAGTGAAGGTCTTAAAAAGCACTGGCCACCAAAAACTCGACGCGATTTACGTGATGAA
>Ga0070707_100002277_pt1 | contig 18348 bp, 10 predicted proteins | sample KBSK5502metaG_FD_65468 | JGI IMG/M metagenome (GOLD analysis project Ga0070707, IMG submission 65468) | Corn, switchgrass and miscanthus rhizosphere microbial communities from Kellogg Biological Station, Michigan, USA - KBS K5-50-2 metaG | ecosystem: Host-associated > Plants > Roots >... | reverse complement strand
CCGTGCCCCTGGACTTGTACGGCACGCCAGTCATCGAGAGTCCGTCCCACGAGACCTGGTACGGGTAGATGGTGCCGTACGCATAGCTGCCGCCCTTGGCGATCCAGGTCATCGCGTTGCAGAAGTTCGTCGCCACAGTGGGGCTCTTGCTGAGAACGGCGGCCTCCTGATCGACGATGGGGCAGATCGATTTCTTGAAGCCCGCGTAGTTGCTCTGGTTCAGCATCCGGCTCTTGAACTCCGACTTCCACGTGCTGCTCGTCGTAATCTTGCCGTTCTGGAACGCCTCGTACACCTTGCCGAGGTCGACAAGCGTCGTCTTGTTGTGCGTCGCCGATGTTGGGCAGCCGATGTTGTGGTTGATCTGCGTGCTCGTCAGGCCGAGCGACGCAGCGTAGTTCTCCATGACGGACTTCCCGCCGGCGAACGTGCCGCCGCCGTACTTGTAGAAGATGCCCTTGGTCATCCGGTTGTCCGACTTCCACATCATTTGCTGGTCGGCGTTCTTCAAGTTCGTCGTTGATGTGCTGGCGTAGTCGTCCGGGCAGATGCCGACGTCCGCGGGAGCTGCCGGGTTGTAGTGGTAGGTGATCGTGTCGGTGTCGTGCGTGTTGCCCAGTGACTCCTCATGGATGGATTTCGCGTGGTACAGCACCTTCAGCGCGCTGGCCGGCTCGTACTGCTTGCTCTGCAGCAGGTACGCAGGAGCCGGGCCGGCGAGTTGCTTCAGGTAGAAGCCGTAGGCGCCGGAATCGACCGTCGGGCCGATGATGTTCCACAGCTTCTCCGACAGCGAGTTGGTGTTGCGGGTCTCGACGACCGAGTAGGCGTTTCCGTACCTCGTGACGTCGATGATCCGCTCGCCCTGCTGCAACGCGCGGTTGACTGCTGTTCCGAGACTCTGGCCGTAGTACCAGTACCAGCGTGTGCCGGGGTTGGCGTACATGACAGCGTTGAAGGTGCCGTCGCTGTTGTGGCTGAGATCGACCAGCCGTGCGTGGTTGGTCGTGAGGTAGCTGCTGATGCTCGAAGTGCTCACGTGGTTGTACCACCACCAGCGGGTCGCGTTGGATCCGGTGTTATCCACCATGATCGCCAGGTACCCGCCGCTCGGATACGGCGTCAGGTTGATCAGCCGCGCGTGGTTCGCAGACAGCTGGCTGGCGATGTACGTCGCAGATACGCGGTAGTACCACCACCAGCCCTTCGCGTTCGTGCCGGTGTTGGGCACCATGACGACCGCAAACCGAACGCCGCTGGCCGTGTTGTATGCCTGCGCGCTGATCAGCCGGGCGTTGTTGGCCGACAGAAGCGAGCCGACCTGGGCCGCCGTCTGGCCGTAGTACCACCACCAGCCGCTCGTGTACGAACCGGAGTTCCTGACCATCTCGACGGTGAACGACGGAATGGATGCGTTCTCCACTCCGATGTCAGTCAGCCGTGCATTGTTGGCCGACAAAAGGTTACTGACCTGGGCGGCAGTTACGCCGCTGTATGTCCACCAGATTGTCGGCGTCGTCAGCTGACGATCGTCGGCCGGACCGACGGCCGCGTTGGCCGGCCCAGCACCGATCGCCACTACCACCGCGAGTTGCGCGACTACAGCGAGGGCAAGCAGCAACGCCTTGAATTTGCGCGACATGATCCTGTCTCCTAACAAATTCCGGGCGATGACAGCAGCCCAGCAACACAGTAATGACCCAAGGCCGGGCAATTAGTATCGCTTTAGTCCGAACGGGTCTCTATCCGGTCTCACCGACCGAATTAGTCAGGGGACGCGGCCAGGATCAGGCCGCTGGTAGGAACGCCCGTTCCCGCGGTCACCAGCACGGGACCGTCTCCCGGGACCTGATTGACCGAGGTCCCGCGCACCTGCCTAACCGCCTCGGCGATCCCGTTCATACCGTGGATGTAGGCCTCACCGAGCTGGCCGCCGTGCGGGTTCAGCGGCAGCCGCCCGCCGATCTCGATCGCGCCTCCGGAGATGAAATGCCGTGCCTCACCGCGCGGGCAGAAGCCGAGTTCTTCCAGCTGCATGAGGACATACGGGGTGAAGTGGTCATACAAAATCGCCGTCCTGATGTCGCCCGGCTCAGCGCCGGCCTGCCGCCACAACTGCCGCGCGACGACGCCCATCTCGGGCAGCCCCGTCATCTCGTCGCGGTAGTAGCTGGTCATGGTGAACTGGCCTGGCCCGCTGCCCTGAGCCGCGGCCCGGATCACGGCCGGGCCGAACCGCAGGTCACGCGCCCGCTCCAGGCTCGTCACGACGAGAGCGACCGCGCCGTCGCTCTCCTGGCAGCAGTCGAGGAGCCGCAGCGGCTCGGCGATCCAGCGCGAGGCCTGGTGATCGGCCAGGGTGATCGGCTTGCCGAAGAACCACGCGTTCGGGTTCGTGGCCGCGTGCCGCCGGTCGGCGACCGCGACGGTCCCGAAGTCGGCGCTGCTGGCGCCGAATACGTGCATGTAGCGCCTGGCCGCCATCGCCACCGTGGCGGCCGGGGTGGACAGGCCCATCGGGTAGTGCCAGCCGTTGTCGATCCCCGACGACGTCGGCGCCTGCGCCGCGCCCGACGAGACCTGGCCGAACCGGCGGCCCGACCGCTCGTTCAGCGCCCGGTAGCAGACCACGACGTCGGCCGCGCCCGTGGCGACTGCCATCGCAGCGTGGTGGACGGTCGCGCACGCGGCTCCGCCGCCATAGCCGATCTGGCCGAAGAACGTCAGTTCCCCGATGCCGACCTCGCGGGCGACCGCTGCCTCCGCATTGCTGTCCATCGTGAAGGTAACCAAGCCCTGCACATCTGCCGCACGCAGGCCAGCGTCGTCCAGCGCAGCCTTGACCGCCTCGGCGGCCAGCCGTAGCTCGCTGCGGCCAGAGTCCTTGGAGAACTCGGTCGCCCCGATGCCGACGATCGCCGCCGCGGGCGGCCGGGCCGGCGCCATCAGGCTGGACTCCCTGGCACATCCAGGAGTGCGGTGGCGATGATGTGGTCGCCGAGGCTGCAGCGGCCGGTGGTCTTGACTAGGCAGCGGTCACCATAGCCTCCCGGCGTCCGTTCGGCCACGTGGCCGGTAAAGGTCAGCGTGTCGCCGGCGTAGCAGGGGACGCCGAGCCTGATCGAAATCTCGCGCACGATCGACTGGGGCCCGGCCCATTGCGTGATGAACCGCTGGACGAGCCCGGTGTCGGTGAGGATGTTAAGGAAGATGTCCTTGCTGCCGTTGGCGACAGCCAAGCCGACGTCGTGGTGCACAGGCGTGAAATCGCGGGTCGCCAGGGCGGAGGCGACTACGAACGTCGGGGTCACTTCGACCACCAACTCGGGCAGGTCGTCGGCCCCGGCGGCGTGACCCAGCGCAACGTTCCCCGGCCGCCAGGCCGGGAGGGTCAGCTCGTCATCGATCCGCAGGAACTCGATCTGCACCGGCATGCCGATCCTGACCTGGTCCGGGCTTACTCCAGTCATCTCGCCAAGCACGCGGACTCCCTCGTCGAGCTCGACCAGGGCGATCACGAGTGGCAGCCGCTTGCCTGGCACGGGCGGATGATGATGTACGACATAGCTGAAGACCGTGCCGGTCCCAGCCGCCAGGACGTAGCCGGGATCGGCTGAGCCGCGCTGCTGGCCCGGGGGGGCGACCCCCCGGAACCCCCCGCGCTGCTGGCCCGGGGGGGCGACCCCCCGGAACCCCCCGCATGCCGGGCACATGGGACCCGGCGGGTGCCGGAGCGTGCCGCAATCAGTGCAGCGCTGAATCCGCAGCTCGCCGACTGACATACCGTCCCAGAAGAACCTGGTGTCGGGCGATACCACGGGCCGAATCACGGGTCCGGTATCCGGCGCGGTCGCGCTCGGAATGGTGGCGGGCGGCGGCACCTTAACCTGCGGGCCGGCGCCCGCCGCACGCCCGTCGCCACCCGGCGAAGGCCGGAACTTCAGGATGCGGAAGTCCATCGTGGCGACGGCCTCGTCGCCGCTGTACCAGGTATTGCGGGTGGTGAAGAACCAGCCCTCGCCAAGAGTCGTCTGCTTGGGGCCGATCAGGTTAGTGAGGCTTACCCGCAGGCTGAGCCGCTCGCCTAGCCGCACGTAACGGCGGAACACATGGTCGGAGTTGGTCGCGACCACGGACGTGTAGCCCGCGTCCTCCAGTACCGCCACCATCTGGCCTGTCGGGTCGCTGACATCGGCGGTATGGCGCTGACCAGCCATCGTCCAGACCTGCGTCATCGCCGGCGGCGCTACCAGGCCGCCGTGCACCGAGGTGGCCGCATACTCGGGGTCGGTATAGACCGGGTTGGTGTCGCCAATGGCCTCCACCCAGTTCTCGATGATGGGCAGGTTGACCGGGTCGCGGGCAACGCGCGGGCTGCTTTCGCCGAGCGCCTTGATCCGCTCCGCCTCGGCGCGGATCAAGGCCGCCGTCGCCTCGGCCACCTCACCTGCGAGCATGTGCCTGCCTGTCCTGTATCACGTCCTGGGTCCGCCGGACGCAGCCGTCTGTCACGGACTGCTCACCGCGGCACTCGCGGCAGCCCCAGTCCGGCCACCGCGATCAGCTCGCGCTGCACCTCGTTCACCCCGCCGCCGAAGGTCAGCACCAGATTCCGCTTGTGCTGCACGTCCAGCCACCTCATCAGCTCGGCAGCTGCCTCGTCGGCCGAATCGGCGTGCCTGCCGACGACGTCGATAAGCAGCTGGCCGAGCCGCTGTATCCGCTCGGAAGAGAACACCTTGGTGGCAGAGGCATCGGCGATCTCGACCGTCGCGGACGCAGCGACCTGCCAGTTCAGCAGCTCGTTGACCCGCAGGCTCGCGCCGACTTCGGCGAGCGCACGCCGAACGTCTGGCTGGTCGGCGATGGGGCACCCGTCAAGCCCGCGGGCTGCGCAGGCCCAGCCGCGGACCCGGTCGTACAGGACACCAAGCCGGCCGGCCGGCCCGAGCATGACCCGCTCGTGGTTGAGCTGAGTCGTGACCAGCCGCCAGCCCTGGTTCTCCGCCCCGACCCGCATGCTCACGGGCACCCGGACATCGGTGTAGTAAGTCGCGTTGACGTGGTGCGCGCCGTCGCACGTGATGATCGGCGTCCACGAGAACCCAGGATCAGTCGTGTCGACGATCAGGATCGAGATCCCCTTGTGCCTGGGCGCGTCCGGATCGGTGCGGCACGCTAGCCAGATGTAGTCGGCGTCATGCGCCCCGGTCGTGAAGATCTTCTGGCCGTTGACGATGTACTCGTCGCCATCTCTGGCCGCGCGCGTGGTCAGCGCGGCCAGGTCGGTGCCTGCGCCAGGCTCGGTGTAGCCGATGGCGAAATGGACCTGTCCCGCGAGGATCCTGGGCAGGAACTTCGCCTTCTGCTCGGCGGTTCCATAGGCCTGCAATGTCGGCCCGACCGTCTGGAGCGTGACAAAGGGCAGCGGCACGTCGGCCCTGGCGGCCTCGCTCACGAAAATCTGCTGCTCGACCTGACCGAACCCGCGCCCGCCGAACTCCGACGGCCAGCCGACGCCGAGCCAGCCGTCGCTGCCCATCCGCAGGATCAGCTGCTGGTAGGCGTTGCCGTGCCGGTCGGTGCGCATGGCCTCGCGTTCAGCTGGCGAGATGAGCCCGGCGAAGTACGAGCTGAGCTCATCCCGCAGGGCGAGCTGAGCCTCCGTCAACCCGATGAACATTCCGGCCTGCGCCCCGCCGCCCGACCGCAGCCCGTGATCGTGGTCGTCTGTCAGTCGTATCGGCTGTGCGGGGTCCAGATTCTGAGGATCGTCCGCGGCCAGCACCTCAAGACGGTAGTCGGCCCCGCCGACGAACCTGGCCAGGTCGGTGATCATCGCCGAGTACCGGTGCAGCGGATAGCTGATGTCGAGGCCGATTCCGCCGTGCAGTTGATGACAGGTGCGCAACGCGGCCGGCGCTTCTCTGGCGAGCCAGTACGCCGCGACGCCGGCATCCTCGGCGGCGTCCAGGCCCGCGGCGAGCCGCCAGCATGCCGAGAGCGCGGCGAGGTGCAGCGTCCGGCTGGCGATATAGACGTCGGCGGCCTGGCCGGCGACCGCCTGGAACGTGGCCAGGGGCCGGCCGAACTGTTCGCGGCTTGCGATGTACTTCGCTGTGAGATCAAGGGCCCCGGCGACTACGCCGTCGGCAACGGCAGCCGCCCCGGCGGCCGCGAGCAGGTACAGGTCGGTTACGGCCGCCGCCCGCAGGTCGCCAGACCCGGCCTCAGCCCGCAGGTCGCCGGTCCCGGGCTCAGCCCGCAGGTCGCCGGTCCCGGCCTCAGGCCCAGGGGCGCCCGCCGCTCCGGGTCCGCCATCAGCCCCGAGGACGCCCGCGATCAGCGCGGCGTCCAGCCGGACCGTGTACTCGGGCGTTCCGCCTGACGATGGTGTGCGCACGAGGGTGACTCCGGGCCCTGATGCCTCCACTACCACGACGGCCAGGGCGGAGTGCAAGGCCGGCCCGTCAGTCTCGTCCGGACCCGCGTCGGCCGGGACTGACGCCGGCACCAGGATCCAGCTCGCCTGGCCGGCGTACGGCACCCCGACCTTCGTGCCGGTCACCCTCCCCAGGCCGGCACCGTCCGGCACCGCCACGGTTGCTGGAATCGCCGGCATGCCGGTCGACGGTTCCCGCACGCCTGCGGTCAGGATTGTCCCGCCAGCGCCGACCCCGGCTAGGACGCGTTCTTGCAGCTCACGGCTGCCCCAGCGGACAACGGGCACCGCTCCGAGCATGATCGTCGCCAGCGCGGGGACCTGAGCGGCCCGCCGGCCGACCTCGGTGAGCAGGACCGCGGCCGCATCTGCACCCAGGCCGTCGCCGCCCATCCAGACAGGTAGCGTCAGCGCAAGCAGCCCGGCCCTGGCAAGCGCCTGCCACGCCGCCGCCGGATCGGCCTCGCGGAGAACCTCGGCGGCCGATTCCGCGATTATCCGCTGGGCCTCATCCAGCTCGAAGTTCATTCAGCGAGTCTCCTCCCTGGGCAGGCCGAGCACGCGTTCGGCCACCAGCGACAGCAGAATCTGGCTGGTGCCGCCCGCGATGCTGAGGCACCGGGCCAGCAGGAAGCTGTCGACTGCCTGGGCCGCGCGACCGTCGGCCGCCGCTCCTTGCGGCCCGGCCAAGGCGAGCGCCGTCTCGGCGACCGCCTGCCGGTGCGCGACGCCGAGCAGCTTGCGAACTGCCGAGGTCTGCCCCGCCTCCGCGCCGCGAGCCACGGCGCCGACTAGCCGATCATCCATCACCGACAGCGCCAGGCTCTCCGCCAGCCGGGCGCCAATTTGGTCCACCACGAGGGGGTCGGTCACTGCCCCGCCTGCCGCTGCAGCCGCGAGCAATTCCTCGGCATCGGATCCGAGCCCTGCCCCGCGCAACATGGCGACGCGCTCGCTCGCGAGGGTCGTGCGAGCCACCCGCCAGCCCTCACCGGGCTGGCCGACGACGCAGTCATCCGGCACAAACACCTCATCAAGAAAGACCTCGTTGAACATCGCGCGGCCAGTGATCTCGCGGAGCGGGCGCACCTCGATGCCCGCGCCCCGCGCGCCCAGTGCGTCCCGTGCGTCCCGTGCGTCCCGCATCGAGACAAGGAAATAGGTGATGCCCTTGTGCTTCGGCGCGGCCGGGTCCGTACGGGCCAGGCAGATCGCCCAGTCCGCCTCTTCGGCCAGCGAGGTCCAGACCTTCTGCCCGGTCAGCCGCCAGCCGCCGCCCCCCGTCGGCCTCCCCCTGCCCCCGTCGACATCCCCGGTCACCCGGATCGCCCTGGTCCGCAGCGATGCCAGGTCCGAACCAGCCTCAGGCTCGCTGAACAGCTGGCACCAGGTGATCTCGCCGCGCAGTGTCGGCCCGGCGAACCGGTCGAGTTGCTCCGCGGTGCCGTGGCTGAGGATTGCCGGGATCGCCCACCCGCCGATGCCCAGGTCGGGCCGTTCGATCCCGGCCTTGGCGAGTTCCTCGTCGATGATCATCTGTGCCGCCGGGCCGGCGGACAGGCCGTACGGCGGCGGCCACGCCGGGGCTGCGTACCCGAGCTCGGCCAGCCCCTCGCGCCAGTGATCTGGCGGCGTGGCGGACACGGCGCTGGCGACCACCCGTGCCGCAGTGCGGATCCGCTCGGCGTCGGCCGTGTCGTTGCCGCCCAACGGCTGCTCGGCCTCGTGAGCTTGGTCAGCACCGGCGCTCTCGTCATCGCCTGGAATCCTGGCGAACCGGTGCCTGCGTGCGCCGGCCAGGGCAAGGCCAGCCGTCCTTGACCGCCAGGCCCCGCTGCCGCCCAGCAGGCTATGCAGCGACACGGCGCGGCGCAGGTACAGGTGCGCGTCGTGTTCCCAGGTGAACCCGATGCCGCCGAGCACCTGGATGCAATCTTTGGCGTTGGCTACGGCGGCATCGAGTGCCACCGCGGCGGCAGCGGCCGCGGCCAGCGACAGCTGGTCCGCCCCCTGGTCGGCCGCGCACGCCGCGTCCCAGGCCGCCGCGGCAGCGAGTTCGGCCCGGCAGAGCATCTGGGCGCACAGATGCTTGATCGCCTGGAAGGACCCGATCGGCCGGCCAAACTGCCGCCTAGTTCGCGCGTACTCGGTCGCGGTCTGGCTGCACCAGGTCGCGACGCCCGAGGCCTCGGCGGCGGCCAGTGCCGCGGCCAGGTCGGGAACGAGCCGGCCCGCGGCGCCGCCGAGCACCATGCCGGGCCGAACGGCCACGTCATCTAGGCCGACGTCAGCCAACGCCCGGGAGAAGTCCACCGGCGACCGCGGTGTCAGCCGTACGCCCGGCTGGCTGGCGTCGAGCATGAACCAGGTCCGGGCGGAACCGACTGCCGCCCCGAGCAGCAGGTGTGTGGCATCGCCAGCCCCGAGCACGAGGCTCGCCGCGCCGCTGACCCGTAGGGTTCCGTCCGCCGTCGCGGTTCCGGCCACGCCGCCGTCCGTCAGCGCGACCCCCGAAGTGGCCGCGCCCGCCGCCAGCGCGGCAAGCAGCGCCCCCAGGTCGTCGCCGGCGGTCCTGGCCGACCTGACCAGCACGAGCCCCGCGAGCAGCGTCGGCAGAACTGGGCCCGGTGCGAGCACGGCCGCGAGTTGCTCTGCAACGACTGCGACATCGGGGGTCGTGCCGCCTGCCCCACCGATGTCCTCCGGTATCCCGATCGCGAAGATGCCGAGGTCGGCTAGTCCGGCCCAGTCGGCCCCGGCAGGTGCCTCCTGCCCGGCAGTTGCCTCCTGCCCGCCAGTCGCCTCCTGCCCGCGAGCCGTAGCCCGGTCAGCGCCGGGGACAGCGCCGGTCCGTCCGCGACGGGTCTCAAGCCTGCGGACGGCGGCGATCGGGCCGGCCCGCTTCGCCCACTGACCCACCGACTCGGCGATCGCCATCTGCTCGGCTGTGGCGGCGATGGGCACTGCTCCTCCTGCTGCTCCTGACGCTCTGGCGCACAGAAAATTAGAACACGTTACACTAGCGACGGCTAGCGCGACGCCAGCCTGAGCTGGCACGCCAGCGTGAGCATCTGCCATCGCGGTGTGGCACCGGGCAAAATTCCCGGCGGCACGATGCTGGCGAGTTCAGGGACGGGATGGTCGGCGACGCACGGGCGGTGCCGACACGACGAGAGGCTCAGATGGCAGCTGAGAAGACCCTTGCCGCGCCTGTGACGTCAAGCGGTCCGGTCGAGAGCGAGCTTGGCTCGGCGGCGCAGCGGGAGCGGCGGAAGCGGATACTCGACGCGACGCTGGCGCTGGCGTCCAAGGGCGGCTACGACGCCGTGCAGATGCGGGAGGTCGCGGAACGGGCCGACGTCGCGCTAGGCACGCTCTACCGGTACTTTCCTTCCAAGATCCACTTGCTGGTCTCCGGACTGATCAGGGAGTTCGAGCGGACCAAGGAGAAGCTGGATAAGCGGCCCATCCCCGGTGACACCCCGGCCGACCGGATCATCTACGTGCTGAACAAGGTCACCAAGAACATGCAGCGCGAGCCGCTGCTCACCGAGGCCATCACCCGGGCGTTCATGTTCGCCGACCCGAGCGCAGCCAGCGAGGTCAACGCGGTGGCCGCGCTGCTGGAGCAGATGCTGACCAACGCCATGCACGACGGCGAGCCGACCAGCGACGAGCGAGCCATCGCGCGGGTGATCGGCGATGTCTGGCTGTCCAACCTGGTCGCCTGGGTGACCCGCCGCGCCTCAGCGAACGACGTGACCCGCCAGCTCGAGCTCGCAGCCCGGCTGCTGCTGCGCTAGCTGCGGAGCCGACGCGATTTCGCGGGCTGCCGTGCTTTGCCGTGAGTTACTCATTGACATGCAATCATTGGCAATCATTGGCGATCAGCTCATCAGGGTAAATATTCGACATACCGCTAGATCAACTAGATGAGCCTCCAACATGCTCTAGCATGTACGCCGACGGGCGCACAGCACCGATGTGCCCAAGCACGCCTGCTGAGTGAATGGACGGGCTTTGCGCGCGGAGGAACAGGCTGCCGGGCTGGACGCTCTTACCGACCTAGCCTTGCCCTCGGATAGGGGCGGCGCGCACCCGGCCGCTCGACACCACCAGAACTCACCGCACTCCCTGGCTCGCCCCAGAAGCCGGCCAGGCCCCGAGAGCCGACCGGAGCTGGTCCGCCAGCAGCACGCTGTGCGGCAGCCCCCGCGCTCTGTCTGGCAGCCGCCGCCCCCAAGCGAGCTGTACCGGGCCGGCTCGGAACGCCCCGCAGACCGCTATTACCCGGCGCGGCCGCGTCAGGAACCTCCGCCCCGGCCCGCCCGGCAAGCGTCCGCTAGCACCGAGCGTTTGGTTATGCACCCGGCACGTCCCATTCCACCGGGCGGTCGCCAGCCGCAACGATTCGCTCCGCCGCCGGCGAACGGACACCGGGTCAGGTATCCGTCCGAAGACACGGTGAACTTCAGGGTCGGGCTGAGCGAACTCGGGCCGAACAAGGCCAAGAACCTTTACCACAGGCTGGTCCGGTGGAAACCGCGCTACCGCTGCATGATCGTCGCTTACCTGCTGGTCCTGCTGCCGGTCGGCTGGTTCTCCGAGCCCTACGGAGGCAAGCTTGGCTGGCCGCTGACGATCATGTGGACCTGGCCGTTACTCAATACCCTTATCGGCATTCGCGGGATAGCGAGGACCCGCAAGCTGATTGGGGAGTCTCGCGCGCGCTGGTCCGGCGACCTGCTGAGTGTCTGTGAGGACGCACTGATCGTCCTGGTACCGACCATCGGGCGCCATGACATCTACCCGGCGCTGGAGCGGAGCATCCTCTCTTACGTCGCCTACCTTCCCAGGTGCTTTCCCCGGCTGCGGATTGACCTCCTGGTCGAGGAAGGCTGCGAGGCTGGCGAGCGGATCCGGCGGCTCGCCGCCAGGAGCCCGCTCATCAGGCTCGTCGTCATTCCCCGGCCCTATCGGACCAGGCACGGCACCAGGTTCAAGGCGCGGGCCAATCATTATGCGCACGAGCTCCGCATCCACCAGGGCGAGAACCGTGACGATGTCTGGGTGCTGCACATGGACGATGACACGGGAGTCGGCCCGGATACCGCGAATGCCCTCGCCAGGTTCATCGAGGAGCAGTACCAGGCCGGCCCGAACGCCAAGCACCTGGCGCAGGGCATCTTGAGCTACCCGCGCGAATGCTCCGTCAACCGTCTCACCTGGCTGGCCGACGCGGTTCGTCCCGCCGATGACATCGCGCGGTTTGCCGCGATGACCGGCAGCGGCACGCCGCGCGCCGGCCTGCACGGCGAATTGCTGCTCATCCGCGCATCGATCGAGGCCACGATCGGCTGGGATTTCGGCCCGAACAGCATCGTGGAAGATGCCCAGTTCGCGATGATCTTTTGCCGCAGGTATAAGAGGCGCAGCGCGTGGTTCGGCGGCCGGTGCTACGGCGCCTCACCTGCCACCATCCGAGACTTCATTCGTCAGCGGGAACGCTGGTGTTGGGGCCTGGTCGAACTCGCGTTCAACCGGTCGGTGAGGCTCCGTCATCGTGCCTACCTCGCCTACGCCGTCGCTTCCTGGGTCGCGGGCCCGCTGCAGAACGTCATCGTCGTCCTCGCGGTCGGCGCGCTGCTCTCCGATCCGAATACGTCACCGGTTTGCCTGGTCATCGTCCCGCTCTGGGCACTCAACATGGCCTACGCGATCTGGATGTACTGGGAGGGCCTGCGCCTGAACGCGGGTGCTTCGCTCAAAGGCCGCAGGCTATGGTGGGAGCCGGTCGCCGTTATCGCGCTCATACCTTTCTTCTCCATTATCGAGGGAATCGGCGGGCTTCGCGGATTCCTGAAATTCGTCCGACGTACGGAGAACCGATTCACCGTGATTGCGAAACCGTCATGATCATGAAGATGCTGGGTCGTCCTCGCGAAGGACTGGTTGCGATCTTGCTGCTGGCGCTGCCCGTGGCGATCTCCTCCTGCCAAATACCGGACCGGCCGGTCTGGTGGCCGAGCACGCAGGCCGCTATCAGCTCGCCGAGCGCCGCGAGCGCCGCGAGCTCGGTGGTGCTAAAAGTCGCCAAGCCGTGGCGCCCGGGCATGCGCCAGCTCGGCATTGCCGTCTACTGGGTCGCCAACCTCTTGGATTCGGCCACGGTCGTCAGGGCCAAGGCACGCCGCATCATCAACTATGCGGTCAGCCTGCACTCCAACTCTATTTCGGTCTCTTTTCCTTTCTATACATATGGCGTCACCTCGGACACGGTTTATCGCAAGAAGACGACGCCGAGCACCCAGGACATCGCGATCTTCCTCGCCGAGGCCAGGAAGAGCCAGATCCGCACCATGCTGCGGCCGATTCTGAACGAGGATGTCCTCTACAAAGCTCACGCCTGGCGCGGGTCCATCCAGCCCGCCCACCCGGCGGCGTGGTTCACGAGCTACCGCAATCTCCTGCTGCCATACGCGAGAGTGTCGGCGGCCGGTCACCTCAGGACATTCGTCGTCGGGACGGAGCTGAACTCGATGGAGGCCAGCTCGCACTGGCCGGCGCTGATCCAGGCGATCAGGAATGTCTATGCCGGTCAGCTTGCCTACGACGAAAACACGGGTGACTTCCAGCAGCACGACAACCATCTGCCGCTCGCCACCTTCGGGGTTGACGCCTGGCCGCGGATCCAGCTACCGGACAGCGCAACGGTCACGCAGCTGACCGGGGCGTGGTCGACGTGGCTCGGGACGCATACGCTGGCCGTCCGCCGGAAGGCCATCCTGACTGAGGTCGGGATCCGGGCGATGGCAGGCGCCTACCCGGACCCGGCGAAGTGGAATGGAATCGGCCAGCCAACGATCGTGACGCGCATTCAGACGAACTGGTTCCGGGCACTATGCGCGGCTGTGCAGCGAGAGCACATGGGCGGGATCTACTGGTGGGAGGTCAGCTTCGACGCCAACCCAGCCAAACCACAAGTCTTCTGGTCTGACCCGTTCACGTACCTCGGCAGGCCCGCGCAGGGAGTGGTCAACACGTGCTTCACGAAGCTGACGTCGGTGTCCACGTTCTAGGCCGGCCGCGGCAGGTCCGCGCCGTACCAGGTCTCGATGAGCCAGCGGGAGATTGATAGGGACGGCGGCATCAGTATGTCGCCGGCGAGCAACGAGGCCCGCAGGTCATCGCGGCTGAACCAGTTCGCTTCGGCGATCTCGTCGTCGTCGACGCGGATCGCAGTGGTGGTCGCCTCGGCGCGGAACCCCAGCATCAGGCTGTGCGGCATCGGCCAGGGCTGGCTGCCCGCGTAGGTGACGGTCGACACGACGACGCTGGTCTCCTCGTGCACTTCCCGTGCGACTGCCTGCTCGGCCGACTCGCCAGGCTCAACGAAGCCGGCCAGCACGGAGACCCGCCGCTCTGGCCACTGCGCGTTCCTGGCCAGCAGGCACCGGTCGTCAGGGTCGGTGACCAGCATGATCACTGCGGGGTCGCAGCGCGGGAAGTGCTCGCTGCCGTCGACCGGGCACCGGCGGGAGTGACCGGCCATTTCCGGCGTGGTCGGCGCGCCGCAGCGCGAGCAGAATCCCGCGACGGCGTGCCAGTTGGCCAGCGCCACCGCGTGGGTCATGAGCCCGGCGTCCCGGTCGGTGAGCAGTGTTCCCGCCTCGCGCAGGCCGGCCCGTCGCAGGATCGAATCGCCGCCGGCGTCTCCCTCGCCGCTCCCCTGGCGGCCGGCCGTAGTGGTGCCTGTACTATCGCCGCCCTCAGCGCCCCCGCCCCGGCGATCGCCGGTGATGGGCCCGGCGACGCCAAAGTAGGCGAGATGATCAGAATCAAGCCCGAGCAGGAACCTGACTCCCCCAGGCGCTTCGTCGGGCGAGACGAAGACCAGCTCGGCCCTGCCGTCACCGATCCTCGCCAGCACCTGCCCATCCTCGATAACCAGGACGCGCGTGCTTGGCTCCGCCCACGCCTTGGCCAGCCAGTCTTGGTCGGTCCGCAGATGCGTGGACCGCTCAACCTCGTGCCTGGTCAGCGCGATCCCGCCGGAAACCGAAATCAGGGAGCCTGCCACCGCCTCAGAATACGGTGCGCGCGTCGGCGGTAAGGGCGTCCGTGCGGACAGCCATGAGGGTGTCAGCCAAGGCCAGCGAGCTCATCCCACAGGTAGGCGGCCGCCTCGGCGCCCTTGAGCAGCAGCTTCATGTCCACGCGCTCGTTCGGAGCGTGAATGCGGTCCTCGTCAAGGCCGACGGCGATGAAGACGAGCGGCGCGCCAAGGATCTCCGCCAGGTCGGCCTCAGGCCCGCTGCCGCCCTCCCTGGTGAACAGGATCTCCTGACCGAATGCCCGTCCCATCGCGCGCCGCCCGGCCGCGACCGCCGGCGAATCGATCGGCGAGAAAGAGGGCCGGACCCCCGGGCCATCGACGGTGACGACGACATCCAGCCCGGGCGGTCTGTGCTGCGCCACGAAGTCACGGAGCAGGCCGGCCACCTCGGCCGGCTCCTGGTGGGCGACCAGCCGGAACGACAGCTTGGCATGGGCCTCGCGCGGCACGATCGTCTTGCCGCCGGGGCCGGTGTGGCCGCCCCACATTCCGTTGATCTCGGCGGTCGGGCGGGTCCAGATCCGCTCGATCGTGCTGAAGCCGGCTTCGCCGTGGGCGGCGCGGCTGTTGCCCGCGGTGGCCAGCCACCCCTTCTCGTCGAACGGCAGCCTGGCGAACAGATCCCGCTCGGTCGGCGTGAGTTCGGCGACCTTGTCGTAGAAGCCCGGCAGCGTGACCCGCCCGTCGGCGTCATGCAGGCCGGCGAGCAGACCCGCCAGCACGTGCAGCGGGTTGGGCACGGCGCCGCCGAACGAGCCAGAATGCAGGTCGCGCTCGGGGCCGTAGACGTCGATCTGGGCGTCGATGACGCCGCGCATGCCGATGCACATCGAGGGTACGTCGGCCGCCCACATGGTGGTGTCGGAGACCACGATGACGTCGCAGGATAGCCGTTCGCGCTCACGCCGCAGCAGGCCGGCGAAGTGGGTCGAGCCCGACTCTTCCTCGCCCTCGACGATCAGCTTCAGCGTGACCGGCGGGCTGCTCGCGCCGTGCGCCGCCAGCCAGGCCCGGGTGCCGAGGGAGTGAAACAGGACCTGGCCCTTGTCGTCGGACGCGCCGCGGGCCAGGATGTGGCCGTCGCGCTCGGCCGGCTCGAATGGCGGCGAATCCCATTCCTCCAGCGGTTCGACCGGCTGGACGTCGTGGTGGCCGTAGATCAGCACGGTCGGGGCCTTCGGGTCGGCCGCCGTCCACTGCGCGAAGACCGCCGGGAGGCCCGGGCTGTCTGGCGTGCCCGTCTCCCAGAGCTCGGCCGACTCGAACCCGGTCTCGCGAAGGTGGTCGGCTAGCCACCGCGCGGACCGGCGTACGTCTGCGCTGCGCGCCGGATCGGCCGAGATCGACGGGATCGTCAGCCACCGCTTCAGGGCGCCGAAGAACTCGCGGGCGTGAGCGTCGATGTACTCGCGGATGGCGGTGTCCATGCGCGTATCACTCCAGGGTCAGTACGGGTCGCAATCTATGTGACAGGCGTTGCCATTGATCCAGATAGGAACTGTAGCCGCCGCGTAGCATCCCGCGGCGAGCGGTGACCGGATCTGCCGCGGCTACGGCGATCCAGCCGATTCGCGCGTAGCGGGCCGTGCCCGGCTGGCGAGGTGCCAATCTGCTGCCATGACGGCCCTTCAGCCCGCTGAGTGATATGACATGTTTGTCGCGATTGCCGGGGCCGCCGCAGCGCTGACCGGGCTCCTCTTCGTGGCCGTGTCCATCAACTTGACCCGGATACTTGAGGAGGACCTGGGCCCCGGGCGCGGGCCGTCAGCGGCCGCACGACTGGTCTGCCAGACTGGCGCAATGTCCAGCGATACAAAGGACCTGCTCGCCCTCATGCCATTTGCCGGGCTGCTCGGCATGGGCCTGGAGGAGGCCGGTCCCGACCGGGTTATCGCGCACCTGCCCTGGTCGCCGCAACTGTGCACGTCGGCAGGGATCCTGCACGGCGGCGTCCTGATGTCGCTGGCGGACACGGTCGGTGCGCTGGTGGCGCTTCTCGGGCTGAAGGAGGGCGAGACGACGGCAACGATCACGTCGACCACGCAAATGTTCCGTCCGGTCAGCGCCGGAACCGTGCGCGCAGTTGCCCTGCCGCTCAACCGCGGCCGGACGACTACGACGGTCCAGACCAGCCTCTACGACGACCGCGGCCGCCTGGTCGCCCAGACCACCCAGATCCAGGCCATCCGGCCGCGCTCCTGATGGCGCGTTGCGCGACGGAGTGAGGGGCTAGTTCCTGCCATGCAGAACTAGGTGACCCGGCCGGGTCTGCCCAGGCTGACCAGGACATCGGGCGTGCACTTGCCAGAGTGCCCGGCGGCGAGCGGGATGCTCCGGCTGACTTTGTGCTGGGCGCTCGCCCGCATCCATCTGAAGCGCGGAAAGCACGAGTCACACCACGTTGGCTGAGGGAACTTCGTCGATCAAGGCAGCGAGGCCTGCGGCGTCGAGCAGGTCGGCCGGGCGGATGGTCAGGTCATCGCGAACGTAGTAGAAGGCGGCCCGCACCTCATCGACCGGCACCCCGGCCAGTGCCGCCCAGGCCAGCCGGTACGCCGCCAGCTGCACGGCAACCACGCGCTCCTCGCGGCCAGGGCGCGGCGGCCGACCCGTCTTCCAGTCGACGACATCGAAACCGCCGACGGGAGCGTCGGCGAAGATCGCGTCGATCCGGCCGCGGACCAGCCGGTCACCGACCCTGGTCTCGAACGGCATCTCGACCTCGGCCGGCCAGCGCTGCCCCCACGCCCCGGCCTCGAATCGCGACTTCAGCTCGGCCAGGTCGGCGTCGTCGGCGACCAGGTCAGCGTCGACCGCGCCGGCGAGGTCGTCGACGTTGATCAGCCGCATCTGGCCGAACCGCTCCTCGAGCCAGCGGTGAAACGCGGTCCCGCGTTCTGCCCGCGGCGCAGGCGGGCGCGGCATCGGCCGCCTTATCTGCGCGGCGAGCAGAGCCGGGTCCCTCGCCATCTGGACGAGCGCCGAGACGCCGAAGCGCCTGGGCAGCTCGACCGGGATGGGCCCGTCGGGCCGGCGTCTCGACCGCTCGGCGAGCAGCAGGTCGGCGTCGGCCGCCCAGCCGGCGACGAGGTCCGCGTACCGGGCGGGCACTTCGGCACTCGCCGGGATCCCGGCGTCGTCGTGACCCGCCGCGCTGACGGAGTCTGGCGCTGTCCCTGCAGCGGCTCCGGGAGCCATCGCCGCGGCGAGCACCATGTCACCTGCCTCGCGGATGGCGTCGTAGCTGGCGCCGACTGGCGGCTCGGGCCAGACCGCGGTCAGCGGCTCGGCCAAGGCCGGATTCTCCGCGCCGTCCTCCGGCGCGTCCGCCCACTCCGCCACCACGCCCGCTCCGTCCCGGCAGCTGTCGGCCACCTCCTGCAGGAACGGCGACGGGCCGAGCGGGCTCTTGCCCGCTCCCCACCAGTACCCGGTGCAGGCCAGCCAGTAGGCCGCCCTCGTGACGGCGACGTATGCCAGCCGGCGTTCCTCGGCCAGGTTCCGGTCTGCGCAGGCCTGGCCGAACGCGGCCAGCGAATCCGGGTCGAGCCCGGCAAGCTCAGGCAGGTCAGCTTCATCGCCCCGCAGCCAGAACGGCAGCAGCCGCGGATTGTCCGTCCACCGCGTCGTCATCCGCTGCCTGGCCGGGAAGTTCTGCGCCCTGCTCCCCGCGGCCAGTCCCGGCACGACCACGGCCGGCCACTGCAGCCCCTTCGCCGAGTGCACGGTCGCGAGCTTGACCGCGTCGGTGTCGCTGACCTGGCCAGCCTCCAGCCCGAACTCCTCGGTC
>Ga0070707_100002275_pt1 | contig 18351 bp, 15 predicted proteins | sample KBSK5502metaG_FD_65468 | JGI IMG/M metagenome (GOLD analysis project Ga0070707, IMG submission 65468) | Corn, switchgrass and miscanthus rhizosphere microbial communities from Kellogg Biological Station, Michigan, USA - KBS K5-50-2 metaG | ecosystem: Host-associated > Plants > Roots >... | reverse complement strand
TGTTGCACGCCTCTGCTGGAGTTTTCTCTTCCGTCAGTTCTGGTAGGCGAGATGCCCCAGCCTCGCTTCTCTGCTTGCTTGTTTACTACTTGCCTCTACACAACAATCGGGATGGTGTCGTGTTCAGACCAAATGGTGCTCGATGGCGTAGCGCGTGGCAGCACTGCGCGAGGAGACACCGAGCTTACTGTAAATCGAGGTCAGGTGCCAGCTGACCGTGCGGGGACTAATGACCAGTTGCTCAGCCACCTGGGCATCGGTTAGCCCCATAGCCACCAGGCGCAGTATCTCCACCTCGCGTGCGGTCAGTCCAGCAGGATAGGTGGGTGACGTCTTCGCGGAGGGAGGCGGTTGTGGTGCTGCGGGCTCCTGTTCGGGTACCGCTACTGGCTCGCTTGCGGCGAGAGCCCGCGCTGGCGTCATGCTGCGCCCCTCGGCCCAGGCTGCTGTGAAGACTTCCTCTCCGAGTTGAGCGCGGGCCGCAGCGATGGTGAACTCTTGCATGGCATGCACGCCAGGTACCAGAACTCCATTGACTGCCTGGCACAGGGCCTCTGCCGTACCTGATAATCGCGCCGCCCTTGTCCATTCTCCTTGTGCTGCAGCCAGGGCCGCGAATCCCACCAAGCATACGGCGCTACCCCATTTGTTGCCCATCGCCTTGAATAGGGCGAAACTCTCTTCGAGCCAACTACGTGCCGCAACATAGTCGCCTTGAACGAGTGAGACCCAGGCCAGACCGCCGAGCGATTGACCGATATTCTCCCGATCGCCCACTTCTTTGAAGAATGCCAGGCTTTCCTCAAGCAGCGATCGTGCCTTCGGAATGTCACCTTGCTGAATGGCCGTCGTCCCTAAGAGACATAATGAGTTGGCGATGTTGTCCTTGTAGCCCTCCTGCCTGGATAAGGCGAGACTCTCCTCGAGCAGAGTACGTGCTTGTGTGAGATCACCCTGGAAGCCAATCACCAGCGCTAAAATCCCAAGGGCAATCGCGATGTTCCAGGTATCACCTCTCTCCCTGGAAAGCACCATGGCCTCCTCGGCCATGGTGCGAGCCTGGTCATACTCCCCTTGCAACAGACACACGTTTGCCAGGTTGCCGAGCGCCAAGGCGATGCCATCCTGGTTGTCTACCTCCCTGCAGAGAGTCACTGCCTCCTCCAACAGAGAGCGTGCCACTGCATAGTCGCTCTGATGCCTGGCGGCATACCCCAGCCAGTTCAGGGAAGTCCCGCTGCCTCGGGGATCACCCAATGCTCGGAAGAGCGCCAGACTCTCTCCACACAGGACCTCGGCTTGCGCAAAATCCCCCTGCCTGGCAGCAAGTGCGCCAGCAGCACAGAGCGCCTTCGCATGCACGGACCTCTCAACCTCCCGACTCCCTGCCAGTGCCCGCGCAAGCTCGGTGCGCCCCTCGCTCAGATGCCCACGTATCAACCAGAAGCGCCACAGGGCACTGCCGAGCCGCAAGGCAGCCTCTTGCTCGTTGTGCTCCCCCAACCATGCGAGCGCCGCGCGCAAGTTCTCGTGTTCACGCTGCAATCGTTCGAGCCAGCTCCCCATCGCTGCACCGGTCAGCCTCGGCTCCGCCTCCTCTGCCAGTGCTAGGTAGTAGGTAGCATGCGCCCGTCGGGTCGCCTCCAGCTCGCCACTCATGGCCAAACACTCCAGCCCGTACTCGCGGATCGTCTCCAGCATCATCAGGCAGGGTTCCTCACCCACTTGTTCCGTTTGGTGCAATAAGCTCTTGTCGATGAGCGAGGAAACTCCTTCCAACATGCCGATTCCCAGGTCGTTGGCTTCTTTGCCCGCCATGTGCACCACGGCTTCCGCTGCCTCGAGTGTGCAACCACCGACGAAGACCGCAAGCCAGCGGAAGAGCCGTTGCTCCTCGGCGGTCAGCAGGTCGCAGCTCCACTGGATTGTGTTGCGCAGCGTCTGCTGCCTGGCTGGCGCATCCCGTACGCCGCCTGTCAAGACCTGCAGCCGGTGGCTGAGCCGTGCGAGCAGCGCCGGCGGTGAGAGCAGGTTCATGCGCGCTGCTGCCAGTTCGATGGCCAGAGGTAATCCATCCAGGCGGGTACAGATCTCTGCGATGGGGCGCGCATTCGACGGCGTGAGGTGGAAATCGCGCCTGATCGCCTTGGCACGCTGCAGGAAGAGGGCCACCGCCGCATACTGCTCCAGCACCTCGCTTGCTGGGAGGTGTGAGAGGTCGGGTAGCACGAGCGGCGGCAAGGCAAACTCGTGTTCGCCTGAAACGCGCAGCACGGCACGGCTGGTCACCAGGATCTTCACCCGGGGGCAGGCCTGCAACAGCTCGACCAGCAGCGGGGAAGCAGCAATCACCTGCTCGAAGTTGTCGAGGAGGAGCTGCTGCTGCTGCTCGTGCAGATACTCCTTCAGGTGCTCCACCGGAGATCGCTCTCTGACTTCCCACAGACCGAGGGTGTGGGCAATGGTAGGAAGCACCAGGTCGGGATCGCTGATGGGGGCAAGCGAGACGAAGCAGGCGCCATCGGCGAAGTCGTCGAGGAGCTCGGTCGCTACTTGCAGAGCCAGGCGCGTTTTGCCCACACCCCCGGTCCCGGTGAGGGTCAGCAGGCGAACCTGTGGGCGTCGCAAGAGAGCACAGGCTGCCGCTAGCTCGTGCTCGCGCCCAATCAATGGAGTGAGTGGTGTGGGCAAGTGCTGTCTTGAAGCCCGTCCAGGCTTGTTGGCTTTCCTCAAAGGAAGGATGGATATCTTCTCCTGCATAGCCGACTCCCCCTGGCGCTCACTATTCAGGAATGAAAGGTTGTTCGACTCGTTCGTACAGATTCCCACGATGCCTTCAGGAACTTTTTGCTCTCCATTATACCGCATCCTTTCGTTGATCTGCTCAGAAGCAGTACCACGCAGACCACTTCATCACTCTCAAAACGATGTGAAGACACACTTTTAGGGTACACGGTCCCAGGCTAGCTTACACAGACGTTCATGACGAAATACAGAGCAGGATCCGGCATCAATGTGTAGATGCGGCAGGATGAGGAAGAGGAACACGTGGGGTGCAGAGAGTGAAGTGGATGCAGTATAGTGGCTACTTTCTGTGTTGCTTGCTTACCTTGTTGCTCTAAGAGAGACGATGGGAAACGCACGTGGAAGGAGCCCGGCAGCAGGAGGCCACCGGACTCCTGGCCTACCCTTTGGATGGTCCCTGGAATGCGAGGCTCCCAGCCGTGCGCATCGCCTCCATTGTCTCCTCGACGGTGAATAACTTGGTCGTCTTGTAGGCTTGAGGTACCCTGCGCTAATTGCTGCCAGCGCTACTGCTGTGGCAGCGCTGTCATCGGGGAGTTCACCGAGTGCAACGACATCGTACTCTCCAAAACAGAAGTAGAAGCCGACCAACCGGCCTCGCAGTTTCTGCAGCAGTTCCCTCACGGGAACGCTGCGGTCTTGTGGGTTTTTCGCCATCGTTGCAATCGCTTCACTGGTGTAAGCACCTTGAACCATATACAGTGCCATACTGGTTGCCTCCTTTGTGGTTATTGCTTCCTTGCTAGGAAGCCTGTGTACACGAAACTGCGAAAAACAATGGGAATTGACAGAAAAACTCCTTCGCCTGCCTACGATGATCTTCCTACAAACATGACATACGCTTGTTCGATGTGCCGACTTGAACCAGTAGCACACACCCGTCCATCCCATTGGCTCTTTGAGGAAGAGGGAAGGCGTGTCACTCACCACGCTGCCGGGCAGCAGGAACCTGCGCATCCCTACACAGATGCAGGCTCGCTGACCCACCCGCCTGCATCACACACTCAGTGTGGGGCTTCCTCAGCGATGACTTGCCAGATCTCTGTCTATTTCTCGGCACAAGCCTGTTACGTACAGAGTGGGCCCGTAGACGAGAAGAAAGCCAGATCCCCGACGTGATGATGACCTTGTTCTGGCTGTGGTCTGTGAGAACAAGTCCGCCTTTGAACCCCGGTTGCCGCCTGGTGACGGGCAAGACCGAATCGCGAACGATCCGGACGCCCTCGTCCGTCTGGCCAGGATGAACCGTAGCAGTCAATACTCGTGCGTGCCCGCCTGCGCCGCTTTGCGGAACCGCACCTCACCTGCCGCCACGACCTCGTGTGGGCCAGCAGCAAACGGTGCCATGTTCTGTTTGATCCACTCGGCGGCTCTTATGGTCGACTCTTCTGCCTGCTCTTGCGTCTCAAACAGACTGATGGTCAATGCGACGTCCTCCTCAACTTGCACCCCGACATACTCGACAAAACCTGGCACACTACTGATAATAGGCACCAAGCCGCTTTCAGCTCGCTGTACCACCTCATCGGTTGAACCTGGTTGTACCTTGATCCGCCGGATAACTGCATACATAGCTTGTCTCCTTTCTTTGGTTTTCACTTAGGGGAAGCACTTCTTCCCCTGGTGGAATGGTGATAGCCACTCCATCCACTGTGGAGACGCTGTGGGTCTCCATTTTTCAGCTACAGATCGCTCGCCTGGAGATGAGGATATACGTGCTTATGATCGCTTCCTTCCTGAGAATGAGTGTAGAGGGAGCGTCCCTCTGCCCACGTTACGTGGCTTTTTCGCTCTCGTTCACCGCCTGGGCGCTGATGCGTTCAGGCTCCTGGGCCTGGTTCTTGATGGCGGGCGGGGTCTCCTCTTCTTCCTGTGGAGAGGCGATTTCTTTCATACTCTTCCTGTACTCTTTGATGCTCTTGCCGATGGCGGAGCCGACCTCGGGCAGTTTCTTGGGCCCAAAGATCAGCAGGGCGATTACCAGGATGATAATCAGGTCGAAGCCATGAAAACCGGGTACCACAGTGTATCTCCTTTCTATCTTCAAGGAAGCCACATGAATGGATTGGACAGAAGGCACGCGGGAGCCCATTGGGCTCCCACATGCCTCAGGGTCACTAGGTCTGTTTTATGAACAGGGTAGTGCGCAGACTGTTCCTACTAGAACAACCACCACCAAAGGCCTGCAAGGCTTGCCGCGATCCGGTGAGGTCGGTCAGCTTGGTCAGGCCGATGAAGGTGGCGGCCAGCAGAAGGCGTGCAACGAGTAGTGCAAGAGTCATACGAACTTCTCCTCCTCAAACGTCCTAACTCGACGGGAAGCCGCTCGTAGCGACCCGCCAGCTCAGGCTTGCGCACAGCACCACAGCTAGCTGAGAGCCTCAGTATTGCCTGGTGCTGTGCGTCCCCTCAGTACAGCATTACACGCAGCCAGCCTCTGTGCAGGTTTCGCCAGATGTGCAGCATCCGTTCGGGTCAGTAGCACAGCATTCGCCAGGGCAGCAGTCGACCGGGTAGCCAGACGGGCAGCAGGTGGAGCCATTTGCGCAGCAACCCGCAGGCAAGCCCGCAGCGCAGCAGGTGGAGCCACTTGGGCAGCAAGCCAAATTCGAGCCCGCAGCGCAGCAGATGGAGCCACTTTGACCGCAGCAAGGCCCAGCGGGGCAGATTAGGCATATAGACTGGTCGGAGCAGCAAAGCGCCTGCGAGCCCGACGAGCAGCAGATGGAGTTGAGCGGGCAGCAGCCGCCCTTCCCCGCAGCATTCAGGCAGCAGGTGGAGCCACTTGGGCAGCATCCACTTGGTGAGCCAGAACAGCAGAAGTAATTAGGTGGGCAGAAAGGCGGCAGCGGGGGGCTGCTGTTGGGGCAGCAAGTCGCATTGGGTGGGGTGCAGATCCCATTGCAGCAGGGTTGGCCACTTGGGCAACAGGCTCCCGGTCCGTAGGAGCCGGATGGGCAGCAAGTGCCTGAGCAGCAGGTGCCGCCGCAGTTAGTCTGGCCACTGGGACAGCAGACCCCGCCGGAACAGTTGCCCGAGCAGCAGTCACTGTTCGCACTACAGGAGCCGCTGCTAACGCAGCAGGTAGTCCCGGAGCAGGTGCCACCAGACGGACAGGTAACACAGGTGCCGCCGCAGTTGGTGAAGCCACTATTGCAGGTGATGCCACAGACGCCAGCTGTGCAGGTGGCCTGTCCATTCGCGGGAACCGGACAGACATTGCCACAACTACCGCAGTTGCTGGTATCGCTGCTCGTGTCCAGGCAGGTGCCAGAGCAGTTGGTCAAACCGGACTGGCAGCATTGCCCATTGGTGCAGTTGCCTGAGCAACAATCGCTCGGCTGACTACAGCTGACCCCGTTGGCGGCACAAAGAGTGACGCAGGTGCCGTTCTGGCAGAGTTGCACGGTGCCACACGTATTCCCACAGGCCCCGCAGTTGCTGGTGGTCGTGAGGTCAGTGCAGACTCCCCCGCAGCAACCCTGCCCAGCTGTACAGGCGATGCCACAGCCCCCGCAGTTCGCGTTGTCGGTCTGCTCGTTAACGCACATGCCGTTGCAGCAACTCTCGTTTGCGGGGCAATTTCCGGTGGTGCCACAGGTACACATCCCGCCCAAGCAGGTTTCCCCTGATGGGCAGACTTTGTTGCAGCCCCCGCAGTTGTTGGCATCGGTCGAGGTATTCACACAGCTATTACTACAACAGGTCAGGGCACCTGTGCAGCAGGTGGTGCCACACAGTGGAGTGCCTCCTGAGCAGAGACACTTGCCACTCTGACAGGTCGAACCACCTTGACAGGCGATGCCACAGCCCCCGCAGTTCGCGTTGTCGGTCTGCTCGTTGACGCAGGCGCCGTTACAGCTCGAGTAGCCAGCCGCGCAGACGCACGTCCCACCCGAGCAGACCTGGTTCGCCCCACAAGCATGCCCGCAGCTGCCGCAGTTGGTGAGACTGCTGCTCAGATTGACGCAGGTGCCCCTGCCGCAGTTCGTCGTGCCGCTGGGACAACAGATCCCCTTGCTACAATTGAGGCTGCAACACTGCTGCGGACTGTTACAATTCGCGCCTGGCCCTTTACACTTAGCAGCCAGTGCCTCCCCAGCCTGGCCCAGTCCCAGGGCCCCGCCGAGAGCCGCGCCAATAGCCTTGAGCGCCTGGCGACGGGAGGTACTCCGCGCCAGCACTTTGGTGAACTCGTCAAATCGAGTGGAGTCCATGATATACTCCTTATAAGGATGCAGGACACGCTGCACCTGGATGCGATGGCAATGGAGCTCCGGTGTTTCTGGTGTCTCTGCATCCTTGCTGCGAGGGGCCATCAGGAGTGGACACCCTCGTACTTACCCACAAACCTCTTCCTTTCTATGAAACAAACGAATGAAGCCAGCTCGGTTGACTAGAGCGAGATGATGTTAGACTGCTCGGTGCCCGCACCAACCAGGGCGAGAACAGCCGGAGCACCCACTGCCAGTTCGGAAGCAATCTTGCCCTGCGCATCGACCAGCACGGCCATTGGGGTGCCATTCGCGCCAAACTTGCTACCCACGCTCATGTTCTCGTCCAGCAGCACCGGAGCACGCAGGCCCAGCGCCTGGTTGGTCTCGACGCTGCCCATTGAGACGACCAGCAACTTGGGAGTACCCGCCGGCGGGTTGGCTTCCCAGGCTTTCAGGTCATCAAGCATGCGCTGGCAGAAGCCACAGCCTGGGTTCCAGAAGAGCACCAGCGTCTGACTGCCACGAAAATCCGTGAGATTGACCCTTTTGCCACTGAGATCGGGCAGGCTGAAGGCCGGAGCCGGGTCACCTATGCTGGGGCGCGCGAGCTGAACGGGTGCTGCTGTGGCGGGCCCCTGATTCCCATTGGTGGGAGCAACCAGAGGCAGCGCATGGCCATTGCTGTTCCCCGCAGCCGGTGGCGGCACCGCTGGGAGCACCGGCAGCCCTACTGCGCTGGCGACCAGCGCACGAATAGCGTCAGCCCCTTGCGCGAGCGAACTGTGGATCATGCCGTCGGGACGCACTAGCACGGCACCTGGCGTTCCGTATGCCTTATATGCTTCGGCAACCTCGCGATCCTTCTGCAACAGTACAGAAGTGATTCCGTGCTCGCTTGCTTTGGCGCGGTTCGTCTCAGGCGAGCCACGACTGATGAGCACGAGTGTAAGTTTGCCTGCGTAATCACGCTGCCAGCGCCCGACCTCCGGCATGAGTGCCGAGCAAGGGCCACAGCCGGGGTCCGAGAAGAGCAGCATGACCGGCTTACCTGCAGCGCGGAGCGAATCAAGGGTGAGCATCTCCCCATAGAGCCCGGAGAGAGCAAAGGCCGGGGCCGGAGAACTCACAGGGAGTCCAGGCGTGACCGGGGGAGGAGTGCCTGCCACAACTGCCTGCGGTACCTTACCGATAGTAGCCAATTGTGCCTCCATCGCTTCAATCCGCAGGAGCAGCCGTCCTTGCTGGCGCAGCATCTGGAACAAGAGCCAGCCTTCGCTCGCCAGCAGCGCAACGACGACGACTCCCAAGAGCAGTTCGATACGCTGGGCCAGCGTCAGCGCCCCAAGCCAGTCCACAGCACTGAGACCAGCATTGGTTCGTCCTTGCCAGATAACAAAACCCGCAACAGCAGCCAGGAGCACGTTGCGGGCGAGGGTGGGCCAGCCGATGGGCTTCGAGTACAACTGGCCAAAACAGTGACAATCCGGTGTGCGCCCACGAGCCAGGTTGTAGCTGATTCCTGCAATGAACAGGAGGACGAGCACAAGCGACCCGAGCGCAGCCCACCAGGCTGAGGCCGTAGGAATGAGGGCTATGGCAACCGAAAGCTCAGCCAGCGGCAGCAGGGCGCCAAAGGGGTTGGCAAGGAAAGCTGGCAAGCCAAAGTCTCGCATGGCTTTCCGTGATCCATGCAGGTCAGCAAGCTTGGTCAGACCGGCGAGAGCGAATACGAGAGCAAGTAATAAGCGTGCGATAAGAAGCGCGATGCTCATGGTGACTTCTCCTCCTCACGATAAGGGTGAAACGCGATTTGCACGAGTGTGTATCCATTAGGGCCGACTATCGATGCTCGCCTGTTGCTTCAGAGGGTCAGCCCAGGTGACCTATGAGCCAACCGCTAGCCCCCCTCCTGGAGAAAGCGTGAGAGGCTGCACAGGAGCACCTCCTCTGGTCTCACGGTCGTCACGAAACCAAGCGCCCAAGCAGCGTAGAGCAGGTTTCCGTGGCTCAGAGGCACCAGGCTGAGCGCCCCAGACGTGTCCCTGGTAGGGAAGTACACTGCGATGTCGTCGGGGGCGATCTCGCGCTCCGTGTGGAGGCGGGAAGCCTGGTAATCCGCCAGCAGTGCGTCGAAGGCATAAGTGCCATCTCGTTCCTTCCCCGCTCCCCGCACCTGCAGGACCATGGTGGTGCCTTTCACTTCCCTGCGGACCAGTTCCGTCTTCTGCCACAATCCCGGGCTTATCTGCGATCCCGGTGCAACGAGTATCTTGGCCTGCGCGTCTTGCAGCAGGTCGACGATCTGTTGGGCGGGCAGCCAGGGAGGGATCGGACAGACGATCCCGGCAGCTTGCCCTCCCCAGAGCAACACGTGGGTCTCAAGCACGCAGGGCAGCAGCAAGGCAATGACATCCTGTGGGCCAAGTCCCAGGTCAGCCAGCAGATTGGCGGTCTGATGGATGCTGCTGAGCAAGGCGCGATACGAGAGATGTACTGGCCGACCAGCTTGCTCTCCTTCCGGAAGCAAGGTGATGGCCGTTCGCTCTGGGTCTTTCGCTGCCGCCTCTCGAATCAGCTCATAGGTACTGCGGACGGTGAGGCGTGCGGCAAGCGGAACCTTCTCGATGACTTCAATATCTTTGATGGTACGCACCGGCCTCTCCTGCTGTGGCATGGGTGGGCTCTCTTTTCCACTGGTTATGCGGTTTTCATCTTCGCTACATCCTCCAATCCCAACGTCTTGATAGCCCGCTCGCGCAGCACAAATTTCTGCACCTTGCCACTGGCCGTCAGGGGATAGCTCTCCACAAACTGGAAGTAGCGCGGGGTCTTCTGGTGGCTGATCTGGCCTCGGCAGTACTCGCGCAGTTCCTGCTCGGCCAACTGCTCCCCCGCTTTGGTGATGATCACCGCCAGCAGTTCCTCACCGAAGAAGGCGTCTGGGACGCCTACCACCTGGACGCCTGCCACTTTGGGATGGCGGATGAGGAACGCCTCGATCTCCGCCGGGAAGAGGTTTTCGCCGCCGCGAATGACCATGTCTTTGAGCCGACCCACGATATTGACATAGCCCTGTGCATCCATCGTCGCCAGGTCACCCGTGTGCAACCACCCCTCAGCATCGATGGTCTCGGCGGTCTTCGCTGGCATATGGTAATAGCCAGCCATGACCAGGTAGCCCCGGCAGCACAACTCGCCACGCTCCCCACATGGCACTATTTCACTGGTGGCAGGATGGATAATCTTGACCTCGGTATGGGGCAGCGGCACCCCAACCGTGGTGGCTCTGCGCTCAAACGGATCATCTGGCAGCGTCAGTGTAATGGCCGGGCTGGTTTCGGTCTGCCCAAAGCCGATCGCTACATCCGCCCCGATGCGCTCTTTGACCTGCTCCATCAGGTAGACGGGTACTGGAGCACCGGCGCAGCAGACCTTCGTGAGCGAGGAGAGATCAGCCGTCGCGAAGTCGGCATGCTGTAGGGTGGCCAGCAGCATAGTGGGGACCGCGAAAAAGATGGTGCAGCGTTCGTGGCTGATGACCTGCAAGGCTTTGAGGGGATCAAAGGCGAGCAGAGGATGCAAGGTGCAACCAGCGGATAGGCTGCCCAGGACCGCTACGACACATCCTCCCGTGTGAAAGAACGGCAAGGGATTACAATACCGGTCGCTCTGGCACAGCCCCCAGCGGCGTGCAAAGAGCATCGCATTATTGAGAATGCCATGATGGTGCAGGATCGCTCCTTTGGGAAAGCCGGTGGTACCCGAGGTGTATTGAATCTGGACGGGATCGCCTGGCTGGACCGAGGCTTGCCGCACGCCGCGCTCCTCCTCGCTCACCTGCGTACCACCGGCGACCATTTCCTGAAAGAGCGTGGGTCGCCAGCCCTCTTGCTCGAGCAATCCAGCCGGAGGAGCACCCAGCAGGCTCACGTAGCGCAGCATGGGGAGACGCTTACTGCTCACTGCACCTAACTGGGTGCCAGGGGTCGTCAGGGAGCGCACGGTGGCCAGGCAGTCATGATCGCGTATCTTCGCCATCAAGAACAGCGCCTGCACGTCGCCCTGCTTGAGGATGTACTCGATCTCAGCCACATGCAGCACCGGATTCACCGTCACCAGCACCAGGCCCGCCTTGGCGGCAGCCATCTCTAACAGCAGCCATTCCGGCAGGTTCACCGCCCAAACCGCGATATGGTCTCCCTTGCTAAGCCCCAGGGCCAGCAAGCCCTTTGCTACTTGATTGGCCCGGTCACGATACTCCTGGTAGGTCCAGCGAAGGGCGAGCGCCTCACCGAACTCAGGATAGCACGAATAGACAACCGCTTCCTGTGTGGGAATTTCTGCGGCGCGACGATCTAAGAGGTCACCAATCGTGGTGTCGAGGAGGTCGATCCCCTCGCTTTCAGCCTGCCAGTACGACAGGCCCTCAGTAGTCATGCCCATTGTTCCTCTCTCCCCTGATATTCTGCTGAGCTTTACCTCTGGACAGCCACTTCATAGGCTTCCCTACGACCGATTGATGATAGGCTCCTTCTCTTGTGCCGATTTCTTCACTGCTCTCAGTATAGTCGTGTTAAGGCGAAGGCACATCTGTAGAATTACCTGATTCATTACCGGTCTGTGGATGGTCAGGAAGGCCGGATGCCCTCGGCATCCCGGTAGAATTACTGGGTGGGGTTCCCGAGGAGCGTGACGAGGCTCAACAGGACATGAGGTGCGAGCAGGTCAGGGGGAGGAGCAACCAGAGGCGGGGAACGTCAGACCAGGTGATGCTCGATAGCGAAGCGCGTGGCGGCACTGCGCGAGGAGACGCCGAGCTTGCTGTAGATCGAGGTCAGATGCCAGTTGACGGTGCGAGGGCTGACGGTGAGCTGCTCTGCGACCTGAGCATCGGAGAGTCCCTGTGCCACGAGACGCAGCACCTCCACCTCGCGGGCAGTCAGTCCTGTCGGGGCGGACCCCGGCGCTGCCAGGGCAGGCTGCAGCGCCTGCAGGGTCTGTGGAGGGAGGGCCTCACGCGAGGCGAGCGCCTGTGCGGCTGTCATGGAGCGCCCCAAGGCCCGCGCCTCTTTGAAGGCTGGCTCGCCCAACTTGCTGCGAACTACGGCCACCATGCGCTCATAGAGGTCTTTCGGGATAGCTACACTGCGGGACTCACATAGGGGCTCGGCTGCTCCCCAAAGTACGGCCGCCCAGGTATGCAACCCCTGCGCGGCGGCCACACAGCCCAGCCCTTTCAGCCCGGACGCGATGTAGTTCGTGTGCCCGAGGTCCAAGGCGACAGCTAAGCCCTCTTCATACCGCAGGTGGGCAGCCGCAGCGTCCCCTCGCAGTGCAGCCAGCCCTGCCAGCAGCAAGCGCGTCCGTGCAAGGCTCCGCTGATCTCCGGCCTCGGAAGCCAGCCTGGCACCGTCGGTCAGGAACGCCTCCGCCTGGCTGAGCTCCCCTTGCTGGATGGCCAGCCGTCCGAGCACGCTGAAGACCTGGGCGACTCCCCAGGTATGGCCGAGCGCTTGATAGATGCTCAGATTCGCTTCCAACAGCGCGCGCCCGCGCGCTGCATGGCCCTGGCTGAGCTCGGCTTGAGCAAGCAGGATAAGGACCGCACTCATCAGGACCTTGTCGCCCATGGCTCTGCACAGTGCCAGGCCCTCCTCTAAGCAGGCAATCGCCCGCGGAGCGTCTTGCTGGTACCACGCCAGGCGGCCCAGGCTCGTGAGCGCCCAGACGAGGGTCAGGCGATCCCCGAGGGCACGGGCCTCGGTCAGGGCTTTCTCCAGGCACGCCTGTCCTGCGGCATAGTCGCGCCTGCCTAGCATGATGGCCGTTCCGCGCACGATCTGGGCGACGGTCAAGTTCAAGTGGTCCCCCTGCTTGCGCGCGAGCGCCAGGGCTTCGTCTGCAACCTGCGCTAACCGGTGTGCATCACTCTGGACCCACAGGATCGCTCCGAGCGCGTTGAGCGCCTTGAGGCGGACGGGGGCGACGACCGCCACAGTGCTTGCCAGGAGTTGCTCCAATACGCTGCGCCCCTCGCGGAGATACCCCCGTCCGAGCCAGAACAACCGCAAGGCACTCGCCAGGCGCAAGGCCAGCTGCACCTCCTCCTCTTCCCCTGTCGTGGCCGCCTGCAGGATGACCCGCAGGTTGTCCAGGTCCCGTTCCAGGCGATCGAGCCACCGGGGCTGTTCGGGGCCAAAGAGGTGCGGCTCGGCTTGTTCTACCAGCGTCAGGTAGTAGTGGGCGTGCGCCTGGCGGGCGACTTCGAGTTCGCCCTGCCGGTGCAGGCATGCCAGCCCGAACTCGCGGATGGTCTCCAGCATGACCAGCCGCGGTTCTTCCCCTTCTCGCTCCGTTTGCTGCACTAAGCTCTTATCGACAAGCGATGCGACGCCATCAAACACCTCCATGGGCTGCTCTTTGTCTGTCATGCAGACAGCGGCGGTGGCCTCAAGCGTAGAGCCTCCCACAAAGATGGCGAGCCAGCGGAAGAGGCGCTGTTGCTGTTCTGTCAACAGGTCATAGCTCCACTGGAGGGTGTTGCGCAGCGTCTGCTGGCGCATGGGCAGATCGCGTGTGCCACTGGTGAGGACATCCAGGCGGCGAGAGAGGCGCTTGAGGAGCGCCTGTGGCGGGAGCAGTTTGATACGAGCTGCCGCCAACTCGATGGCCAGTGGCAGACCGTCCAAGCGCGCACAGATCTCGGTAATGGTGCGAGCATTGGCCTCGGTCAGTTGAAAGGCGGGCTGGAGAGCACGAGCGCGCTCCACGAAGAGACGCACAGCCGCTAGCTGTATGAGGGCCTGTGTCTCGGGAAGCTGCGTGAGATCGGGCACGGCGAGCGGAGGGACTGCGAATTGGTGCTCGCCGGAGAGATGGAGGATGGTCCGGCTCGTGACCAGGATGCTGAGGTGCGGGCAGGAGGCAAGCAGGGAAGCCAGTTGCGGTGCCGCCTCGACCACGTGCTCGAAGTTGTCCAGCAAGAGCAGCATATGCCGGTCGGAACAATAGGCATGCACCTGCTCCTCCAGGGGGAGATCGCCGGCCTCCCACAGACCGAGCGCCTGTGCGATGGCTGCCATGACGCGGGTGGGATCGCTCACCCTGGCCAGTTCCACAAAGCAAACCCCATCAGCAAAGTCGGCGCGCACGGCCCAGGCCACCTCCAGCGCCAGGCGGGTTTTGCCGACCCCACCCGTCCCGGTGAGCGTGACGAGGCGAACGGCTGCATACCGCAGCAAGGTACAGATGGCTTCCTGCTCGTGTTCACGCCCAATCAGCGCCGTCACCGGTGCCGGGAGATGGTAGGAGGGTGCGTAGATGTTGTTCCCCCTTGCTAACTCCACGTGAGCAGCCGTTTCCGAGAAACGACCTGTTCCTCGATGGAGTGAGGCGATGACGCCGGAGCCATCCTGCTGCCGATGAGCATGGCCGTCTCCCTCTTCCGGCGTGGCGTGTACGCCAGTTCCTGCATGGGGATCAGAGAGCACAGCTGCCGCAGCCTTGAGCCGGTCGAGCGTCAGTTCCTCGGACTGGCCCAGATAGGCCCGCTGGAGCTTTCCCTTCCACGTCTGATAGGCGCGCCAGTACGGTCTCCCGCGCCGGTTGCCTGCTCGCTCTTTGTGCGCGCTGAAACTGCCGTGCTCACTGCGAAAGGTGAAGGTAGAGGCCGTCTGGAGCCAGGCATACCAGTCTGGCGAATCCACCACGAGCTGAGCGGGATGCCCGTCCCGCTGGTAGGTCAGGATTTCATCCTCGATGATCGGAGGTGTCTGAGCCATCGCTCCCTCCCTTTGCCGCCGTTTTTAACCGAACAAGGATTCCCGAACAGTATAGCACATGTTCGGGAATCCTTGCAGTCTTGTTCACCGCCAGTAGTGGCATGCTGTTCAATACGATGCTATTGTAAACAGTTTTCGCCTGAACACTGGCCCGAAGCCAGATTGTAGGCCAGTGTTCACGGTAGGAGTAGGGACAGGACACGCGAGTGAGGTGTCACACGACGTACTATCGTGTCGCATTACAGGCAGATTAGTCCAACACCTGACAGTGGGAATCACGAGTGATCCCATCTCTTGATGTGTTGTTCCGGGTTCTCAGGCTCTGCAGAACGATGCCCTGGGATCGCATTCGTGTGTTTTTCGCCTCACATGAGAAAATTCGCCTGTCGAGTCGGCCTGCCGCACCCTTGCTCTGCGCGCGTTCGCCGGGCCGTCGATCCTGGCGTGAGCCGTCGCCTTCTTTGGCCTGCCACGGCGCGCACCGCATCCTCGTGCGCACGGCGCTGACGCCATGGTACACGGGCGACGACACACGCCCGGCGTCATCGTCCACATCACGCTCTAACGAGACCGTGTTGGAGCAACGGAAAGCAGATGCTGGTCAATCGCTTTATGTAGTTGAGAACACAGTGCACCGTGTCGGTTTCCCCTTTGTAAAGATGAGCAGATGGATGCATACCCATTCTACTCTGCCTCTGGCTCATCTGCAAGGAGCAGGAGACATGGGAAGGCTTCCTCAAAGATCCTCTTTAGTGAACAGATATTCCAAGTAGCCAGCACAGGCCTCCTGCACACCCTCACAGGGATTCTTTACACCCCCGAAATCAGCCTTGCAGTGAGAGCAGGCGCGCTTGACCCGGTGTACGCGCAAGCGCAGCGGATCTCCACAGGCCAGGTGCCCAATGAAACCGCTCCGGTGGTCTACGAGAGCAAGCAGGTCAGTGCGCGACTGGGACTCCCTCCGGCAGAGGTGCGCAGGGCCTCTGAAGCACTGCAACAGATGGGAGGGGTTCATATGCTCGCTCGCCGGTTGCCCTGGAAACGCGAGCAGCAACTCCCCCTGCCTCTGGACACAGAGCATGCAGACAAGCGCAGGGAATAACGTGCCCTGCGCTTACACAACATATCCCCTACCTAGTTTCGTCTCGGTCGAGGACCAGCTAGCCTATGCACAACCCAGGTGACGACACCCCAGATGGCAAAGTCCTGACGGCCTGTGACCTCCAGCAGCGTGTAGTGCGGATTCTCAGATTTGAGAAAGATCCTCTTGCCGCCTTTGATCACCTGCAGGCGCTTTAAAGTGAAATCATCGCCCAGTTTCGCAACGATGATCTTGTTATGTGCCGCGGTGATGGCGCGATCCACCACGATCACGTCGTCATGAAAAATACAGGCATTGATCATGGAGTCCCCTTCTACCCGCATGAAGTAGGTGGAAATCGGATGAGGGACTACTAAATCCTGCAGATCAAGCCGTCGCTCGGCGTAATCATCTGCTGGCGATGGGAAGCCAGCATGGGCTGGCCAAGGGAAAAAATGGACATTACGAAAGACGGATGGCTCGTTCATAGCACCCCTTTTCAGAACGCAATAATGCTCACTCTTACTAAATAGAACTTTGGTTCGCAACACAATTCGGGGGAATGAGCGTTCTTCGCGGAGAGTCGTTGTAGCATCCTCGCCAGTTGATCAGCAGTTTTTCTCCCTATTCTCTCCTCCAGTCCACACACGCCAGTCGTGCCTGTTCTAAATCATTGACTGCTTGCCAATGGATCAGGTACACTCCATAAACAAGAACGCCAGTTCTATTTATTTTTGGGGTCTACCTCCAAACAAGGGAAGAGGTTCCCTCGTTCTATGTGGCTTTGTAGGGTGGTTTGCACGATGAACAATGCATTTGCCCTGGTGGACTGCAATAACTTCTACTGTTCGTGTGAGCGAGCGTTTAACGCTGCTTTGCATAACAAGCCGGTGCTCGTGCTTTCCAACAATGATGGCTGCGTCGTGGCGAGGTCGAACGAAGCTCGCGCATTAGGTATACGCATGGGCCAGCCAGCGTTCGAGTGTCGGGAGCTGATTGAACAGCACGCTATCCAGGTGTTTTCGAGTAACTACTCCCTCTATGCTGATATGTCGGATCGGGTCATGAAGACCCTAGCGACCTTTACTTCTCGCTTAGAAGTGTACTCCATTGATGAGGCATTCTTAGATGTGAGCCATGTCGGGGCTGAACACCTCCTCGACTACGGACGCCAGATCCGCGAAACCGTGTGGCAGTGTACCGGCATTCCCGTGAGCGTGGGCCTAGCCACCACGAAGACGCTGAGCAAAATCGCGACCGAGGTCGTCAAGCAGAACCCTCCCTCCCAGGGCGTCTTGAACCTCACACATTACAGCGAGGCAGAGCTCGACGAGCTGCTCGACTCAATCGCGCTCAAGGATGTATGGGGCATTGGTCCACGCTATACCAACCGCTTACAAGCGAGCAGAAACATCTTCACAGCCAAAAACCTCAAAGACGCCGATGAGCACTGGATTCGCAAGCGGTTCTCAGTCATGGTTCAGCGTACAGTGCTCGAGCTGCGAGGGATCGCATGTATCCCTCTAGAGACGGAACCCAAGCCGAAAAAGGGCATCATGACGGCCAAGTCTTTCGGCAGGCCAGTGGAGTCGCTTGCCGAGTTGGAAGAAGCTGTGGCAACGTATACCGCACGCGCAGTCGAGAAGTTGCGAAACCAGGAGTCTGCGGCTTGCTGCATCAGCGTCTTTCTCACGACCAACCCATTTCAGCACGATGCACCGCAGTACGCCAACAGCCTTTCACGGATGCTACCGTTCCCGACCTCCTTTACGCCGGACTTCCTGAATGTCGCTCTGGATCTGGTGCGAAGCATGTATCAGCCAGGCTTTCGTTATAAGAAGGCCGGAGTATGCATTTCCAAAATCGTGTCCCAGGAGGTGCTGCAGGCTGACCTGTTCGGGGACTATTCGCTGGAGCGAGAGTACAAAAAAGCACGGCTGATGGCGATGGTTGACTTCATTAATCGCTGGTGGGGGCAGAACACGATCTTCTTTGGCGCGCAAGGGATTGGACAGGAATGGAAGATGCGCCAGGAACGCCGATCCCCGCGTTTTACGACGCAATGGGGAGAGATTCTCGTGGTCAGGACGTGAGTTTCATGTAAATCGGAAGATGTACCTTGCCGCAGCGGCAAGGTACATCTTCCGATTTAATTACTCACCTCATTACTTCTCAACTTCGTACGTGACATGGGCAACTTCTTTAGATGGGACGGCCTCCCTAATTTTCACCTTGATATCGGGATTCATGTTCGCAAAGAGCGGTATGCCGTGGCCAAAAAACACCGGCGCGTAGTGGATCGTGAACTCGTCAATCAACCCCGCGTTGAGATACTGCTGGATAGCATTGGCTCCTCCCGCTATTCTGATATCTCTGTTTCCGGCAACATCTCGCGCTCGACTAAGCGCGCTTTCCATGCCGTCGTTGACGAAGTAGAACGTCGTGCCGCCGGGGCGCTCCCATGGTT
>Ga0070707_100002274_pt1 | contig 18351 bp, 18 predicted proteins | sample KBSK5502metaG_FD_65468 | JGI IMG/M metagenome (GOLD analysis project Ga0070707, IMG submission 65468) | Corn, switchgrass and miscanthus rhizosphere microbial communities from Kellogg Biological Station, Michigan, USA - KBS K5-50-2 metaG | ecosystem: Host-associated > Plants > Roots >... | reverse complement strand
AGACCGAAGATGGCGGCAACGCCGAGGGCCAAGAACGCGAGCATCACGGCCTGGGCCGTCAGCGGCACGACGGGCGCCACGAAGTAGAGCAGGCCGGTGAGACAGGGCACGAGTGGCGGGTAGAACGAGGATTCCGCGAGGATGGCGGGGAGCGGATGGGGCACGCCGTCGGCGAGGATGCGGTGACACCGGAGCGCCCGCTCGAGGTGGTTGGCGTGGTCCGACTCGGGTGGGCGCCGGTCGATGGACACCCAGAGCGCGGTCACGATGGCCAGCGCCGCCACGAGCCCGGCGAGCGGGAGCCAGGGCCGGCGGGTCACGGGTGGGCGGTCTTTCCGGCGTGAATCGTGGGTTCGATGAGCGGGATTATACACCGCCCGCGCTGGCCTCCGTCCGTGCCCACGGCCACGAATTGACTTGACCGGGGCGCGCCCTCTATGTTCAACTCTTGAACGTTCTATGGAGCGGCAAGGCGAGCGCGATCTGGAGATCCTGACGGCCATCGAGGAGGGCACGCCGCTCACCCAGCGGGCGCTCGCCCAGCGGCTCGGCGTGGCGCTCGGGCTCGCCAACCTCTACCTGAAGCGGCTGGCCCGGAAGGGCTGCATCAAGATCGTCGAGTTTCCGAAGAAGCCCGCCGCGCGAAAGCGACTGAGCTATCTGCTCACGCCGCGGGGCATGGCCGAGAAGACGCGGCTGACCTACGAGCACATGCGCTACTCGCTCGACCTCTACCGGCGCGCCCGGCAGACGCTGCGGGAGTCGCTCCGGCGGCTGCCGGAGAGCGGCGCCAAGCGCATCGTCCTCCACGGCACTGGCGAGGCGGCGGAGTTGGCGTACCTCACCCTGAAGGAGCTGGGGCTCGAGCCGCTGGCCGTGTTCGCGGATCAGGCGGACGGCCCGTTCCTCGGGCTCCCCGTGCGCGGGCTCGCGGAGCTCGGCGCCGAGGAGTTCGACGTGGTCATCATCGCGAGCTTCGAGCGCCCCGAGCCGGCGCTCGCCGACCTCGCGCGCCGCGGGGTGGCACCCGAGCGAATCCTGACGCTGCGTGAGCCGCTCCCGGCGGCGATCGTGAGGCGGAGCCCGGCATGAGGCCGCTGGCGGATCCCCGCCGGTTTCTGTGGCTGCTCGCGCGCTACCTCGCGCCGTACTGGCCGGCGGTGGCGCTGCTGGTGGCCCTCAGCTACGTGAGCATCGCCCTCGCCGCCCTCCTGCCCGCGCTCATGGCGCCGCTCCTCGACCTCGCGCTCCCGGCTCCCGCGGCGGCCCCGGCGGGGAGCGCGCCGATCACGCTCGGCGGGCTCAGCCTGAAGAACCTGGGCGCGGCGTTCTTCCAGTGGATGGGCGTCGACGCCGTGGAGGACCGCTTCCGGGCGATCGTCTTCCTGTGCCTGGGCTACGTCCTCGTCGGATTCCTGAAGGGCTGGGCCGACTTCGCCAGCTATCTCCTCGCCCTGTGGATCCGCGTGCGCTCGGGAGCGGCGCTGCAGATGGATCTCTTCCGTCACCTGGTTGGCCTCTCCATGCGCTTCTTCACCGGACAGCGCGCGGGCGAGCTGGTCTCCCGGCTCAACACGGACACGGGCGCGGCCGTCGCCGGGCTCGAGACCATCGTGGGGACGGTGCTGAGCGCGCCCGTGCTCATCGCGCTCTACGGCTATCTCCTCGTCCGCACCAGCCCCCGCCTCGTGGTGGCCGCCCTCGGCGCGGTGGTGCTGCACTACGCGGTCACGCGCTTTCTCCGGGGCCCGATTCGTCGCCTCGCCACCGACCAGTTCTCGGCCTTCGCCGACCTCGCCGCGCGCTTCCAGGAGGCCATCACCAGCATCCGCGTGGTGAAGTCGTTCGGCGCCGAGCGGTTCGAGGTGGCGCGGGTGGGCAAGGCGCTCCAGGACGTGCTGCGCGTCAACGTCAAGTTCGGGATCTACAAGCACATCGAGGAGCCCGGGCGGGCGGTGGTGAACCACGTCATCGAGGGGATCATCCTGCTCCTGGCGGCCTGGGAGCTGCTCGCCGGTCGGATGTCGGCCCCCGCCTTCTTCCTGTTCCTCTACGTCGGCCGCGCCGTGATGCTCCAGGTCGGCGCGCTCGGCGCCGCGTACACCCAGATGCAGACGGCGCTCGCCGCGTCGGCCCGTCTCGGCGAGCTGTTCGCGCTCCGGCCCGAGGTGGAGGACGGCCCGCAGCCGATCGGCGAGTTCGCCGATCAGATCGCCGTCGAGGACGTGTCGTTCGACTACGGGGGCGAGCGCGTGCTCGACGGCGTCAGCTTCGAGATCAGAAAGGGCGAGTTCGTGGCGCTGGTGGGGCCGAGCGGTGCCGGCAAATCCACGCTCGCCGACCTCCTGCTCCGGCTCTACGATCCCGTCGCCGGCCGCATCACCATCGACGGGCGGGACATCCGCGTGCTGCAGGGGGAGGCGTATCGCCGGCTCTTCGGCGTCGTGTCCCAGGAAGCCCTGCTCATGAACGCCACGATCCGGGACAACATCGCGTACGGCCGCGAGGGCCTCTCGGAGGCCGACATCGTGCGCGCGGCCCGCGTCGCCAACGCCCACGCGTTCATCGCGGAGTTCCCGGACGGCTACGACACCATGGTGGGGGACCGCGGCACGCGGCTCTCGGGCGGCCAGCGGCAGCGTATCGCCATCGCCCGCGCCGTCGTGGGACGCCCGGCGCTCCTGATCCTGGACGAGGCGACGAGCTCGCTCGACAGCGAGTCCGAGCGCCTGGTGCAGCAGGCCATCGAGCGCGTCACCCGGGGCACGACCTCCATCGCCATCGCCCATCGCCTGTCCACGGTGCTCCACGCCGACAAGATCATCGTGCTCGGGCGCGGCGGCGTCGAGGCCATCGGGCGTCACGCCGATCTCCTCGCGTCGAGCGAGACCTATGGTCGGCTCTACCGGCTCCAGTTCACGGAGGCGGAAACCCTTGGGCGTCTCTGACCGCCACTACTTCGCGTGGCTCGCCGGCGCGCTCGCGCGCTTCGAGCGCGAGTCGGGGGACTTCGCGGCCATCGGGGGCGCGGCGCCGGGCGCCGTGGATCTCTGGGTGCTCGCCGGTGCCCGGCTGAATCCCGCGGTCGCGTGCGTGCGGGACGCCCTCGGGCGGGACCGGACGCGCGTCTCGTACCGGGACCGGTTCGAGCGCGGCCCCGACGTGGTGGCGGCGGACATGAACGCCCTCGGTGACGTCCCCGCCGCCGTGTGCGACGTCCTCATGCTGACGCGCGCGTCCTACCTGATCGCGGATCCGCCCGCGTTCCTTCAGGATGCGCGGCGGATCATCCGGCCGGGCGGTCTCCTCGTCATCGACTGGCTCCACGGCGCCGCCGAGGCGCCCGCGCTGGACCTGCCCGGGCATCACGAGTACGAGGGACGCCTCTACCCGTTCCGCACCACGTATAGCGACCCCGAATCACTCGCCGAGTTTGCGGGCGAGTTCGCCGCCTTCCTCCGCCACGTCAACCGGCCACCGCTCGGCGAGCGGATCAGGCGGGCGCTCGGCCGCGGGTCTCGACGCGACGTGACGCTGGCCGCGTACCCGGACACGCTGCGCGCGGTGCTCGCGCGGGCGGGGAAGCACCTCGTCGAGCCCGACGCCCTGGAGCCGTGCTTCAAGGTGGTCTTTCGCGACGCGCGCTACCTTCACCCGTACACGAAGAAGTTCTACCTCCACCTCCTGACCGTGCTGCGGCCGGTCGGGAAGTAAGATTCGGAGAGGCCATGACGGTCAGCTCGGAGGGCCCGCTCGACTGGCGGGAGGCCTGCGTCCTCGTCACCGGCGGTACCGGCTCCTTCGGCAACAAGCTCGTCGAGGTCATGCTCTCCCGCCACCGGCCGCGGCGGCTCGTCATCGTGAGCCGCGACGAGCTGAAGCAGTCGGAGATGATGGCCCGCTTCAACCACCCCTCGCTCCGCTTCTTCCTGGGCGATGTGAGGGACCGCGCGCGCCTGGAGCGCGCGATGCACGGCGTGGACATCGTGTTCCACGCCGCCGCCCTCAAGCAGATCCCCGCCTGCGAGTACAACCCGTTCGAGGCCATCCAGACCAACGTGCTCGGCGCCAAGAACGTGATCGACGCCGCCATCGACCAGGGCGTGAAGCGGGTGATCGGGATCAGCTCGGACAAGGCGGTCGGGCCTCTCAACCTCTACGGCGCGACCAAGCTCTGCGCGGAGAAGCTCTGCGTGCAGGGCAATGTCTACGGCCACCCGCGGGGGACGGCCTTCGCGGTGGTGCGCTACGGCAATGTCATCGGCAGCCGCGGCAGCGTGGTGCCGCTGTTCGCCGCCCAGCGCGCCTCGGGACGGGTGACCGTGACCGACCGGGCCATGACGCGCTTCTGGATCACCCTCGAGCAAGGCGTCCGGTTCGCCATCCGGTGCGCGGAGCTGATGCGGGGCGGCGAGATCTTCGTCCCCAAGATCCCGAGCATGCGGATCGTGGATCTGGTCGAAGCGGTGGCGCCGGGCTGCGCGATCGAGGACATCGGCATCCGCCCCGGCGAGAAGCTCCACGAAATCCTCATCTCGGAGGACGAAAGCCGGCAGGCCCTCGAGCTCGACGAGATGTTCGTCATCGAGCCTGTCGATCCCTCGTGGGCCTTCAAGCGCTGGGACGGCAAGCGCCCCGCGCGCGGCTTTCGCTACTCGAGCGACACGAACGACGCGTGGCTCTCGCCCGCCGCGATGATGGAGCTGTGCGATGAGTGAGCCGCTCGCGCTCCACGGCGGCCGTCCCGTGCGGGGTGCCTTCCTGCCGTACGGGCGGCAGGCCGTCGACGAGGACGACGTCCAGGCGGTGCTCGCCGTCCTGCGCTCCGACTGGCTCACCACCGGACCCCAGGTGGCGGCGTTCGAGCGTGCCGTGGCGGGGGTGGTGGGAGCGGCGCACGCCGTCGCCGTCAGCTCCGGCACCGCCGCCCTCCACGCCGCGATGTTCGCCGCCGGCATCGGGCCGGGAGACGAGGTGGTCGTCCCCGCCCTCACCTTCGCCGCGTCCGCCAACGCGGTGCTCTACCAGGGCGGCATCCCCGTCTTCGCCGACGTGCGCGCCGACACGCTCACCGTCGACCCCGCGGACGTCCGGGCGAAGCTGACGCCGCGCACCCGCGCCATCATGGCCGTCGACTTCGCCGGTCAGCCCGCCGACCTCGACGAGCTCGTCGCGATCGCGCGCGGCGCTCTGCTCCCCCTGATCGAGGACGCGGCGCATGCGCTCGGCGCCGAGTACCGGGGCCGCCGGGTCGGTGCCCTCGCGGATCTCACCACGTTCAGCTTGCACCCCATCAAGCACGTGACCAGCGGCGAGGGCGGCCTCGCCGTCACCGACAGCGCGGAGCGAGCGGCCCGCCTGAGGCGATTCCGGAATCACGGCATCGAGCCCGCGCGGGGTGAGGAGTACTCCCCCATGCTGGACCTCGGGTACAACTACCGACTCACGGATCTGCAGAGCGCGCTCGGGCTCTCTCAGCTCGCGAAGCTCGAGCCGTTCCTGAAGCGCCGCGCCGAGATCGCGCAGCGCTACCGGACGGAGCTGGCGACGCAGCCGGGCCTGGCGCTCCCCGCCGTCCTACCCCATGTGCGCCATGGCTGGCACATCTTCCCCGTGCTCCTCGATCCCGCGCGCCTCGGCACGGACCGCCGGACGATCGTGGCGGCGCTGCGCGCGGAGAATATCGGGGTCACGGTGCACTACGTGCCCGTCTACTGGCATCCGTACTATCAGGCGCGCGGATACGCGCGGGGATCGTGTCCGCGGGCAGAGTGGGCCTTCGAGCGCCTCCTGACGCTGCCGCTGTTCCCGGCGATGACGGAGCGGGACGTGGACGACGTGCTCGCGGCCGTCGGCAAGGTCCTGGGGCACTACCTCCGATGAGCGTGGCGGGTGGCGGCCATGTGGTCTTCATCACCGAAGGCGGGCCCGAGGTCGGGCTCGGCCACGTCAGCCGCTGCGCGGCGCTGGCCCGCGCCGCCATCGCCGACGGCGGGCGCGTGAGTTTGCTGGTGAGCGAGGACGCTCACGTGGCCTCCGTGCTGGATGCCGTCCCCGCCGACGTCGTGTTCGTCCCGTGGCAAGTCGATCCCGGGAGCGCGCTCAGGACGGTCTCGGCGCGGGTGCCCGACGTGATCGTGGTCGATTCCTACGCGGCATCGCCCGCGTTTCTCGCCTCGCTCCGTGGGCTCGCGCCGGTCGTCGCGGTGGATGACCTCGCCGATCGCCCGCTCCCGGTCGATGTGGTCGTCAACGGGGGGGCGGGAGCCGGGAGGCTCCCGTACGAGCGCCACCCGGACACGCTCTTCCTGCTCGGGCCGCGCTACGCCCTGCTCGATGCGCGGTACGCCGAAGCGCCGGGCCCCGCTCCCGGCGGCCACGTCGGTCGCGTGCTGATCTGTCTCGGCGGCGGCCGGCACGTCGAGACCATCGTGGCGGCGCTCGGCGCGGTGGATCGGGTGTTCGCGGATTGCGTCGTGGACGTGGCGGCGGGGCCCTTCAGCGCCGGCTCGACCGAGCTGGACGAGGCCGCGCGCGCCGCACGCAATCGGGTGTTCATCCGCCCCGGTCGCTTCGGCCTGCAGACCCTGATGCTGACCGCGGACGTGGCGATCTCCGGGGGTGGCGTGACGCTTCACGAGCTGGCGGCCACCGCCACGCCGACGGTGGCCGTGTGCATGGCGGACAATCAGCGGCCCAACGTGCGCGCCTTCGACGAGGCGGGCGCCACGCTCGCCGGCGGCGCGGCGGGGGATCCGGCTCTCGGGGCCGCGATGGAGTCGGCGCTCCGGCGCCTCGCCGTGGATGGCGCGCTGCGGGCCTCCATGGGCGCGCGCGGGCGCGCGCTGGTGGACGGTCAGGGCGCGATGCGCGTGGCGCGGGCGATCCTCCGCCCGGCGGTGTCGGGGCGATGACCATCCAACGCGTGCGGATCGGGGACCGCTGGGTGGGGGAGGGCGAGCCCTGCTTCGTGATCGCGGAAGCGGGCGCCAACCACAACCGCGACCTCGCCATGGGCCGGGAGCTGATCGACGTGGCCGCCGAGGCCGGCGCCGACGCCGTCAAGTTCCAGACCTACTCGGCGGAGACGCTCTACTCGAAGAGGACGCCGCGGTTCTCCTACCTGGAAGGCGTGAGCGACAAGGACACCTGGGATCTCATCAAGGCCATCGAGCTACCCCGTGAGTGGCAGGGCGAGCTGGCCGCCCACGCCGCCCGGCGCGGGATCGACTTCCTGTCGACGCCCTTCGACCACCGCGCCGTCGACGAGCTCGCCGCCCTCGATGTGCCGGCGTACAAGATCGCCTCGTTCGAGATCGTGGACCTCGATCTGATTGCCTACGCGGCGGCCCGGGCCCGGCCCATGATCCTGTCCACGGGGCTCGCGACCTACGAGGACATCGCCGACGCGCTCTCCGCCTGCGCCGCCGCCGGCAACCGCGAGGTGATCCTGCTCCAGTGCGCCTCGCTCTACCCCGCGCCGCCCGCGCGGATGAACCTGCGCGCCATGGCGACGATGCGCCAGGCCTTCGCCGTGCCGGTGGGGCTCTCGGATCATAGCCTCGGCATCCACGTGGCGGCGGCGGCCGTCGGGCTCGGCGCCTCCGTGGTCGAGAAGCACTTCACGCTCGACCGCTCCCTCCCGGGGCCGGATCATTCCTTCGCGGTCGAGCCGGCCGAGCTGAAGCAGATGGTGCGCCAGATCCGCGAGGTCGAAGCCGCGCTCGGTGACGGGCTCAAGCGGGGTCCCGCCCCCGAGGAGGAGGAGATGCACCAGAAGGCGCGCCGCAGCCTGATCGCGGCACGCGCGATCCCCCAGGGCACGCGGATCGAGCGCTCGATGATCGCCATCAAGCGACCCGGCTTCGGTATCCGCCCCAAGTTCATCGACCTCGTGGTGGGCCGCGTGGCCCGGGTGTCCATCGAGGAGGACACGGTGCTCACGTGGGAGATGCTGTGAGCCCACCCGCCCCTCGTCCTCGCGTGGCGTCGGCGGCGGTGACCCTCCGGCGCGCCGAAGCTCACGACTGCGAGTGGATCTGGATCTTGCGAAACGACGAGGAGACCCGGCGCGCGTCGTTCGATTCGGCGCTCATTCCCTGGGAGGAACACCGGCGCTGGTTCCTCGAGAGCCTCGAGCGCGGCGATCGGGAAATCTATGTGGTTGAGGTCGAGGGCCTGTCGCAAGGGGTGGCCAGGCTGGACATCGCGGGGGGCGAGGCGGCCGTCAGTATCCATCTGGCGCCCCCGTGGCGTGCCCGCGGCGTGGGGCCGCTCGCGCTTCGACGGCTGGCCGAGGTTGCGTTTCTGGACCTCGGGCTGGACCGTCTCATCGCCTCCGTCAAGGCGGACAACCTCGCGTCCCTCGCCGCCTTCGTCAAGGCGGGCTTCACGCCCCAGAGCGGAGACGCCGTGGTGACGCTCGAACGGCGGCGCCGCCGCTGATGCGCTTCCTCGTGCTCGGCACCGGCTCGATCGGCCAGCGCCACTGCGGGAACCTCGCCTCCCTCGGTCACGAGGTGCTGGCGTGGGACATCGATCCTGGGCGGCTCCGAGCGACCGTCCAGGGGCCCGGCGTCAGGTCGGTGCCGAGTTTGGAGGAGGGTCTCGATGCCCAGCCGGCCGGCGTGCTCGTCTGTACCCCCCCCTCGTCCCATCTGACGCTCGCCCGCGAAGCGGTCAATGCCGGCGCCGATGTCTTCGTCGAGAAGCCGATCTCCCACGTCAGCGCGGGCGTGGAGGCGTTCCTCGGCGAGGCCAGGCGGCGGGGTCGACTCGTCATGATCGGCTTCAACTTCCGATTTCTCGAGAGCCTCCGACGCGTGAAGCGACTACTCGACGAGCAGCGCGTGGGGAGGGTCCTGTGGGCGCGCGCGGAGTGCGGGTCGTATCTGCCCGACTGGCGGCCGGGACGGGATTATCGCGAGAACTACGCCGTCCGGGCCGAGCAGGGCGGCGGGATCCTTCTCGACGCGATCCACGAGATCGACTATCTAGGCTGGCTCTTCGGCCCCGCCGTGGCGGTGTTCTGCGCGGCGGAGCACGCGAGCGATCTTGCCGGCGACACCGAAGATGTCGCCGAGTTGCTGATCCGCTTCGAAAGCGGGGTGCGCGCCCAGGTCCACCTGGACTATGTTCAGCGAACGGCGCGGCGGAATCTCCAGGTGATCGGCGCCGGCGGCGCCGTCCACTGGAACTATCCGACCCACTCCGTCACCATCGACGTCCCCGGCGACGAGCGGCTCGAGGAAGACCTCAGCGCCCGGGAGAGCGACCAGAACCGGATGTACATCGACGAGGTTGAACACTTCGCCGGCTGTGTCCGTCGACGAACGACGCCGCTCGTCGAGGGGTTCGAGGCGCTGCGCTCGCTCCGGCTCGTCGAGGCGGCCAAGGACTCGGTGCGCGATGGCCGATGGGTGAAGCTCTGATGGCGACGCGCGTCCTCGCGGTGATTCAGGCGCGGCTTCACTCGACCCGCCTGCCGGGCAAGGCCCTCATGCAGGTCGCCGGGCGGCCGATGCTCTCCCATGTCATCTCACGCGCGGAGGCCGTGCTCGGCGTGGATCACGTCATCCTCGCGACCACGGGAGGGGCCGAGGACGACGCGCTCGTAGATCTCGCCCAGCGACACGGTGTGTCCGCGGTGCGCGGAAGCGTCGACGACGTCCTCGACCGGTTCCACACGGCGCTCCTCGAGCATCCCGCCGACGCCATCCTGCGTGTGACGGCCGACTGCCCGCTCCTCGACGCCGAGGTGTCAGGGCGCGTGCTCGCGGACTATCTCGACCACCGCGACGCCGCCGACTACGTCTGCAATGTCCAGCCGCCGACCTACCCGGACGGCCTGGACACCGAGGTGTTCTCGGCGGCGGCGCTCGAGCGCGCGTGGCGAGAGGCCGGTCAACGGTCCGATCGCGAGCACGTGACGCCCTATATGCGGGACGAGCGGAACGGCTTCCGGCGCCGCAACGTCGCTCACGATGAGGATCTGTCCGCGCAACGCTGGACCGTCGACGAGTTGCCCGATTTGGAGTTCGTGCGCGCGGTGTATGACGAGCTGGCGCCGGACGGCGCGCGCATCTTCGGGATGCGCGACGTGCTCGCCCTCCTGCGACGGCGCCCCGGACTGTCGGCGTTGAACGCGGGGATCCGGCGCAATGAAGGACTCGAACGGTCCCGGCAGTTCGACCTCGCCGCGAGGGGCGGCGAGGACAGAGACACGCACCGATGACCATCCGGCGCTTCGATCGCTCCCTGAGCTGGCTCACCCGCGCGCGGCAGGTGGTGCCGGGCGCCTCCCAGACGCTCAGCAAGGGACCCGGCATGTTCGTGGAGGGCGCCTATCCCGTCTTCCTCGATCGCGGGCAGGGATGCCGCGTCTGGGACGTGGACGGCAACGAGTACGTGGACTATATCCTCGGCCTCGCGTCCATCACGCTCGGCTACGCCTATCCCGCCGTGACGGAGGCCGTCATCCGCCAGCTCGAGCGCGGCAGCATCTTCTCGCTCCCTCATCCGCTCGAGGTGGAGGTCTCCGAGCGATTGGTTGACCTCATCCCGTGCGCCGAGATGGTGCGCTTCGTCAAGACGGGCTCGGAGGCGGACGCCGCCGCCGTGCGCGTCGCTCGCGCCGCCACCGGCCGGGACGTCATCGTGTATTGCGGGTACATGGGGTGGCACGAGTGGTACGCGATCACGACGCCCCGCGCCAAGGGTATTCCCAAGGACTTGTCGCGGCTCGTCGTGCCGTTCGACTACAACGACCTCGGCTCCCTGGAGCGCGCGCTCGACGAGCACCACGGTCGCGTCGCGGCGGTCATCATGGAGCCGGTGTTGCTCGATGCGCCCGCGCCCGGTTTCCTCCACGGCGTCAAGGCGGCGGCGCATCGCCACGGCGCGCTCCTGATCTTCGACGAGATCGTGAGCGGTTTCCGCTGGGCGGTGGGTGGCGCCCAGGAACGCTTCGGTGTCGTCCCCGACCTCGCCACGTTCGGCAAGGGCATGGCCAACGGATTGCCGCTCGCCGCCGTGGTGGGACGCGCCGAGCTGATGCGCGAGTTCGACGACATCTTCGTGTCGAGCACCTTCGGCGGCGACACGCTCGCGCTCGCCGCCTGCCGCGCGACGCTGGAGACGTATGCGCTGATGCCGGTGATCCCGATGCTGTGGCGGACGGGCCGGCGCTTCCAACAGGGATTCACCGCGCTCGCCACCCGGCTCGGCGTGCCCGCCCGCGCGACCGGCTATCCCGTCCACCCCAAGATCGTGATCGATCACCGCTCGCCGGAGATGGAACGGCTGCTCATGAGTCTGTTCCTGCAAGAGACGGCCGCGCGCGGCGCCATGTTCCACTTCGCGGGTTTCAACGTCTCCTATGCGCATGACGACACCGCCGTCGACGAGACGCTCGAGGCGTGCGCGGGCGCCCTCGGCGTTGTCGGTGAGGCGCTCGCCGACGGGCGCGTCGCCGAGCGGCTGCGGGGGAAGCCCTACCGCGAGGCCTTCCGCCGCTCGTGACGGACGACGGCGCCGCCGACGCGCGAAGGGGACGGGCGGGACATTCGGGCGAGATGCCTTTCAAACTTGCGGTGCTGATCCGGCGCAAGAACTACTACCGGCTCCTCGGGCCGGTGGTCGAGGAGGCACTCGCGCGCGGTCACGTCGTGGACTGCTGGCACGACTGGAGCGGCGCGCGTCGGGGAGGCAAGGCCTCGGAGTTTCCCGACGCGGCACCCGCGTTCCGCGCGGGCTCGCCCCGCGTGCTCGGCTACCAGGGCCCCGCGGACCTGGCGGAGCGCTGGCGATCGGATCCGCCGGCGGCGGTGGTGTCCATCGATCCGCCCGATCCGGGGCTCCGCGCCGCCACCAAGGCGCGATGGCTCTGGCTCCAGTACGCGGCCGATATCCTGTTCCAGCCGACCCCGCCCGGTGTCCTCGACGCCGACGCCGTCGGCCTCTACAGCGCGTACTGGGGGCAGCGGGTCGAGGCGCGCTTCCCTGATTCCGGAATCGGCCCCGAGCTCCGCCGCAAGGCGGTCGTCGTCGGCGCGCCCGAGCTCGATGTCGCGCGCTCGATCGACCGCGACGAGGTCAGACGGCGGCTCGGCTTGCCCGCGGGCCGGCCGGTGGTGCTCTATTTGCCGTTCCCGCTCCGCTCCAATGTCCCGACGCCGTGGCTGTCTGCCGTCCACGCGCCCCGGACGCGGCTCGGGCAAGGGCTCCGGACGCTCCTCGCGCGACGGTGGGAGTACTGGCCCCACGTCATGAACGGCTGGAATGACCGCCGCCTCGTCGAGGCCGCGCGCGCCTTTTGCGACCGAAACGGCGCGCTGCTCGTGATGAAGGCGCGACGCAAGGATCCCGTCCCGCGTTACGCCTCTCGGCGGGCCGACCGCGTCTTCTACGACCTGTCGCATTACCCGCCGACCATCCTCGAGCTGTTGAGCGTCGCGGCTCTCTGCATCCACTTCTACAGCACGGCGGTGATGGAGGCGGCCTGCTGCGGAGTGCCGACTCTGTGCTTGGCGCCGGGGGAGGAGGAGCTGGGGCCGGCGTCCTTCGGTTTCGGCTTCGTCCACAACGGCGAGCCGGGGGGCCTCTACAATGCACCGGGCGTCGCCTACTGGCGTCCCCTCGTCTACGCCTTCGACGGGCTCTCCGGGTGGCGGCTGGCCGATTTTCCGCTCGTTCCCGAGGCCCGCCGCCGCTACGTCGAGCGCTTCCTCGGCTTCGACGATGGCGCCGCCGCCGGCCGCTTGCTCGACGCGCTCGCGCGGCTGGTGGACGAGCGATGACGCCCTGGCGCGACTCCCTCGGCCGGCGCCGGCGGCGGCTCCTCGATCGCGTCGGGCTCAACCGGGGCTGGTTCCGGGAGCTGTCGGAGTACTACCGCGGCCTGACCCGCCAGGAGTTCTGGATCCGCTACACCATCGGCCGCATGGAGGCGGCCAAGCTCTGGGAGCGGAAGCCGCGCACGACGGAGGCCGACTATCGCGCGTTCTACGCCGAGACCGACTACTGGGTCCTGCGCCAGATGCACTACCACCGTACCGACAGTTACCACTTCGTGGCCGCCGCCATGCGGCCGGTCGGAGCGGTTGGGGACTTCTGCGAGTACGGCTCGGGCGTGGCGCCCGTCACCGCGTGGCTCCGTCCCCGCTTCCCCGGCTGGCGCTACACGCTCGTCGATCTGCCGTCGCCCATGCTCGACTTCGCCCGCTGGCGCTTCCGCCGCTTCCCGAACGTGGAAGCCCGGGAGCCGGGGCTGGGCTCCGACCTGCCGCTGCGCCGTGACTACGATGTCATCACGTGCCTCGAGGTGCTCGAGCACGTCATCAACCCACTCGAAGTGGTCCGACACCTCGTGGCGCATCTCAAGGCGGGCGCCGCGCTGTTCATCAACTTCGTCGACGAGCCCGGCGGCGACGAGAATCTCCTCGAGAGCGCGGCCCAGCGAGGGGAGACGATCGAGTACCTGAGTCGCGAGCTTCGCGCCATCGTCCCCCTCCACGTGAGCGGGCCCGACGTGGTCCGCGGTCACTATGTCAAGCCGGCCGGATAAGACGCCGGTGGCGAGGCCGGCGGCCAGCGCCCCCGACTCCCTCCGGGATCGGCTCCGCGTGTACTACACGCGCTACTACCGGGACACGCTGGCCATCCCCGGCTGGTGGGAGCTGGTCCAGGTGCGCCTCGCCGACGCCGTCTACGAAGGCGAGCGCCGGGCACGGCTCGAGCGCGCGCTCGATCGTCCGGTCCGCGGGCTTCGCCTCCTGAACGTGGGCTGCGGCACCGGCGGTTTCAACGTGGCCGCCGAGGAGGCGGGCGCGCTCACCTGGGGCGTCGATCCCGATGCCGACGCGGTCGCCATCGCGCGGGCCCGCCTGCCGCGCGGGCGGATCGCCTGCGCCGCCGCGGAATCGCTCCCCTTCCGCAGCGGGAGGTTCGACGTCGTGTACTGCTTTTCGACGCTCGAGCACGTGAGCGATAGGACGAGGGCGCTCAGGGAGATGGTCCGGATGCTCGGCCCGAAGGGCATGCTCTACTTGCACACGCCGAGCCGCCTTGGCTGCTTCGAGACCCACTACAAGCTGTTCTGGATCCCCGGGATGCCGAAGTGGCTCGGCCGGACGTACCTGGCCGCCCGTGGCCGGCCGGTCGCGTTTCTCGACACGCTCTCGCTCACCACGATGGCCGAGTGCACCCGCGTGCTCGTTGCCGCGGGGATCCGCACGGTCCGCGTCCTCGAGGGCGACCGTGGCCGTCGAGTGGGCGGGCGGCTCTGGCCGCTCGTGAAACTCTACTACCGCCTCGCCCGCATCCGCCCCGCCGTCGAGCTGGTCGCCGTCCGATGACGCTGAGAATCTGCTCGCCCCATTGTGGGATCGATCCCGAGAGCGTCTCGGGCGGGGAGACCTACGAGCGCGAGCTGCTCCGCCATCTGGCCGCGCGCGGCGCCACGATCGACATCCTGCTCGCGCGCCACAAGCGGCATCCCGAGGGCGTGCCGAACTGGGTGATCCATCGCCTGCCGATCGGCAGGGGGCTCCGGTGGCCGGTGGCGATGGCGCTCTTGCCGTCGAGCATCCGTCGCCTGCATGCCGAGACGCGATTCGATCTGCTCCGCGCGCACTCGCTCCGGTACATCGGTCCCGCCGCGCTCATCGCGCGGCGCCGCTATCGGCTCGACGTGCCCATCGTCTCCCATCATCACCACCTCGATCCGAGCTGGCTCAACCCGGTGATCGAGCGGCGGGTGATCGAGGGCTCCGAGCGCGTGATCACCGTGAGCGAGTTCTCGCGGCGGCAGCTCGTGGAGGCGCTCGGGGTCGATTCCGACCGCATCGAGGTGGTCCCGAACGGGATCGACACGCGCTTTGCCCCGGGACCGGGCGATGATGTGCGCCGGCGCCACGGGCTCGGCCACGGACCGGTGGCGTTGTTCCTCGGCGGGCTGAAGCCGCGCAAGAACCTCGCTCACCTGCTCGACGCGTGGCGGCACGTCGCGGGCGCGCGCGCCGACGCGCGGCTCCTCATCGCGGGCACGGGACCGCTCGACGGTTCCCTCCGGCGCCGCGCGGCCACGCTCGGGCTCGGCGATCGGGTGACGTTCGCGGGCCGGGTGGCGGAGGCGGACAAGGTCGGCTACTACAATGCCGCCGATCTCTTCGTCTCCCCCTCGTCGCTCGAGGGATTCGGCTTCACCGTCGGCGAGGCCATGTCGTGCGGGCAGCCGCTGGTCGTCTCCGACCAGGGCGCGCTGCCCGAGCTGGTGGTGGATGGCGAGGGCGGCTTCGTGTGCCGGCACGATGACGTCGGAGAGCTGGCCCGGCAGATCCTGCGGCTCCTCGGCGACGCGGAGCTTCGACGTCGCTTCGGCCGGTTCAACCGGGACCGCGTCGACCGGCTGTTCCGCTGGGACCGCGCGAGCCAGCGCGTGGGGGAGATCTACGAGGAGGTGGTCGCGGAGTGGAAGCGGGGGCTCCGGGCGCGGTGACCGACGCCGCCGAGCGGTTCTTCCGCGATGGCGACTACTGGCGGTCGTGGTCGGCGGTGCCCGACCTGACCGTCGACATCGATTACGCCCTCCGCGCCGTGCGGCCGGATGACCGGTCGGTGCTCGACGTGCCGTGCGGGCGCGGCCGTCTCTTGAAGGCCGTCGCCCGGCGCGCGCCCGGCGCCACGCGGTACGGCCTCGACGTCAATCGGGACATGGTCGAACGCTCGCGGCGCGAGGCGCCCGGCGCCAGGGTCGAGATCGGCTCGGTGTACGCCATGCCGTTTCGCGCAAAGAGCTTCGACGTCGTGCTCTGCAACGAGTCGTTCATGCACTTCGACGACCCGCGCCGGGCGCTGTCGGAGCTGTGTCGCGTCTCGCGCGAGCGCGTGTACGTCTCGGTCACGACGCGGCGGCAGCTCAACACGCTGCTGAGACACATCGGTCTGCTCGCGACCGGCGACGTGCCCCACTGGACCTACAATGTCGAGGAGATCAAGGCACTGCTGCCGGAGGCCTTCCGCTGGTCCATCACGGGCGGCATCCTCATCGGCCAGAAAGCGCTCCGGCTCTCCCACGCCACCCATCGCCGACTTCACCGGTCGCTCGGCCGCTTCGTGCCTCAGCCGATCCTCAAGACGTTCGGTCAGAGCCTGTTCGTCTATGGCTTCCGGATCTGAGTCGGTGGGCGACCTCGTGGCGCTCAGGCTCGACGACGTGGGGGCCGCCTCCAAGCAGCACGAGGTGTACGGGATCACGCGCATCCGCGTGGGGGCGCTCGCGCTGCCGTTCCCCGGCAACCTGCTCTGGCTCAAGTACCTGCCGCCGATCAAGCGCTGGGCACCGTACCCCGAGCTGACCGCCGCGCAATGGGGAGAAATCCTGGCCACGCTGGCCAGGGCGGGGGCCCGGCTCACGGTGGCGGTGACGGCCGGCTGGGTGGAGCGCGACGGCCGCATCGTGCCCTTTCCCGTCAAGTTCCCCGCGCAGGCGCGTGTGCTGCGCGAAGGACTCGATCGCGGCCTCCTGGAGATCGCCAACCATGGCTATACCCACTGCGTGATGGAGGACGGCCGCTTTCGCCCTCGCCTCTTCTCGGGCAACCGCCCGGACCATCGCGAGTTCTACGACTGGCTCCCGGAGTCGACGCATCGCGAGCACCTCCACGCCGCCCAGGGTATCCTCGGCTCCTGGTTCGGGGTGCCGATCGAGACGCTCGTGCCGCCGGGCAATGTCCTCGCCCCGAAGACGGTGGCGGCCGCGGCCTCGGTGGGCATCCGGTTCATCTCGCGGGCAGGCGGGGCGCCGGTGGGCGCCGCCGCCGGGATCACCTTCGTCGACAGCTCGCGCGTGCTCCCCTTTCACGATCGCGATGTCGTCAGGGGCGGGCTCGGGTACCTCGGGCGACTGCTCGATTCGCGCCGGGGGGCGCGGTTCGCCACGCTGAGCGAGCTGGGCCGGCTGCAGGTGGCCGCGCGGTGACGATCTGTCTGGTCAGCGAGTATTTCCCGCCTCATGCGCCGGGCGGCGCCGAATGGAGCACCGACGCGCTCGCCCGGGCCCTGGCGGGCCGCGGCCACCGGGTCGTGGTGATCACGCCGAACTACGGCGCCGCCCCCCGGGAGGAACGCGACGGCTTCACCGTGCTGCGCTTCCCGTTTCCGGTGAAGCGGCCGTCCGGACGCGGGACCATCCCCGGGCGATATCTCACCAGCCCGCTCTTCTACCTCTACGCCGGCCTCGCGGTCGCGCGTCTGGCGCGCCGGGAGGGGGCGGACGTGCTACACGTCCAGAACAAGCACATGCTCGTCCCCGGCGCCATCGCGCGCGCGCTGACCGGTCGCCCGGTGATCCTGACCATCCGTGACGGCAGCATCATCGACGGCGCCCCCGTGTGCCTGCACCACGGCGACCGCATGCCCGCCGACTGCGGCGTCGCCAAGCTCTGGCGGGAGTGCTCGGTGGAGTACTTCGACCTCTACGTCAAGCGGCGGCGGAGCCGCCTCGCGACCAAGCTGGCGTTTCTCTACGGCTGGCTCGACGCGCGGCTCAAGCAGCAGTTCCTCCGGCGCATGGACGCGGTCGTGGGGGTGAGCCAGGGCATCCTGGACATCTATCGCCGATCGGGTCTGCTCGCCGGCGTGGCTCGGCTCCGCGTGGTCCACACCATCGGGCCGGCCGGCGATCCGCCCTCGCCGGCCGAGGTGGAGGCGGCGCGCCGGCGTCTCGGACTCGAGGGCAAGCGGATCGTTCTCTACGTGGGCAAGTTCTCTCCCGGGAAGGGCAGCGCCGATCTCGTCGCGGCCGCGCGGCGGGTGGCGCCCGAGATGCCCGAGGCGCGCTTCGTCTTCGTCGGGGAAGGGGAGCTTCGGGTCGACGAGCCCTTCATCCGTTGCCTCGGGCCCCTGCCCCACCGCGACGTGCAGGCGCTCTACCCGCTGGCCGACGTGGTCGTGGTGCCCTCGGTGATCCCCGACGCGCTGAGCCGGGTGATCGTCGAGGCCATGACCGCCGGCCGTCCCGTCATCGCGACCCGCGTGGGCGGCACGCCGGAGCTGGTCCTCGACGGCAAGACGGGGCGGCTCGTCGAGCGCAATGATCCGGCAGGGCTGGCGGCGGCGCTCTGCTCGCTGCTCCGCGACGATGCCCTTCGCGCGGCGCTCGGAATGGCGGGCCGGCGTCATCTGGACTCGCTCTCCGGCCCCGGCGGGAGCCTCGACCGCCTGCTCGAGGTCTACGCGGAGGTGCGCCGGTGAGCGGACTGGGTCACCTTGCTTCGCCCGGGCTCGCTCGCGCTCGCCGTATCTCCGGATGCGCTCGCCTCGCCTCCGGCGGCGGCTCGCACTGGCTCGCTC
>Ga0070707_100002272_pt1 | contig 18357 bp, 23 predicted proteins | sample KBSK5502metaG_FD_65468 | JGI IMG/M metagenome (GOLD analysis project Ga0070707, IMG submission 65468) | Corn, switchgrass and miscanthus rhizosphere microbial communities from Kellogg Biological Station, Michigan, USA - KBS K5-50-2 metaG | ecosystem: Host-associated > Plants > Roots >... | reverse complement strand
TTAGTTGACCTCCAAAATCGTTGACTAAGCCAACTATACAGCAGGACAACGCTTGCGCGCGCTAACCTTTCTCGCATGACCGCTACGAGCACCCCCAAACCTCCCACTGCCCTGCTTCCCCGGCTTCCCGACGAACTCGTTGCGTCTGCCACCTTCCTTTTGAAGCGCCTCGGCTTTACCGCCAAGGAGCAGACGATGAAGGCGTACGAGCAGACGGGCCTTCACCCCTACCATCACGGAATCCTCACCGTGCTCGGCGAGCGCTCGCGCGAGACGCAGGGTGCGATCGCCGACGCATTGGGTTACGACCGTGGCCAGCTGGTCGGGCTGCTCGACGAGCTCGAGGAGCGCGGGCTGGTCGAGCGCCGTCGCGATCCCAACGACCGGCGCCGGCACCTCGTCCGCCTCACCGCGGACGGGAGACAGATGCTTCGACGGCTACGAGCACTTTCGGCGCAGATCGAGGACGAGTTCCTCTCGCCGCTCAGCGACGAAGAGCGCGCGGACCTGCACGCGCTGCTTTACCGTCTCGCGGAAAAGCACGACCCCCGCTGCGGGCCGATCGCCGCTGCCGGATCACAGGTCTGAGGACCGGCCATCTCGGGGGCGGCCGGCGACGCGCGGCTCTCGGTCACCTCACCTTGCATCGCTAACGTGGTCGATCGTTGACTGGTGACGACGAGGTGATCGGCCGCCGATGAGCGCGAACCGGGACAAGCTGACGAGGGAGTACGCGACGGACGAGATCGTCGTCGAGTGGGAGCCGCGCCTCTGCTACCACTCGCAGAACTGCGTCCGCTCGCTGCCGCAGGTTTTCGACGATAGCCGGAGGCCCTGGGTCAAAGTCGATGCAGCCACGGCCGACGAGGTCGAGGCCGCGGTTGCGCGCTGTCCGTCCGGCGCCCTCCGGACACGACGCGTCGGCTCCCCGGCGGCGAGCCGGAAGCGGCTCGAGCTTCGCGCATCCGAAGCCGGACCGCTGCTCGTCTCGGGCGGCGTGCGCATCCTCGATGCCGAAGGCGCCGTCCTCTACGAGGGTGACAAGGCGGCCCTCTGCCGCTGCGGAGGCTCGAGGAACAAGCCTTTCTGCGACGGCACACACAAGACGAACGGCTTCCGTGGCTGAGGCGAGGCTGACGCTCTACCAAACGGAGTGGTGCCCGTTCTCTTCTGCGGTGCGGGAGGTCCTCACCGAGCTCGGAATCGACTTCGTCGCGCGTCAGGTCGAGCCATGGCCAAAGGATCGGACCGAGTTGAAAGCCGTTGCCGCCACGGATCAGATTCCCGTCTTGCAAACGGAGGACGGTCGGTTTTTTCGCGGCACGCGCGAGATCTTCGGGCACCTGCACGAGCGCGATCCCTGGCAGTACGCCGCGGCGCACCGCCGGCGGTTTGCCGCTCACCGCGATGCCCGCGAATCCGATGTGCCCGGACAGCTGCTCGAGTATTTCCGCGGGAATGACGAGCTGGAGGCAGCCGACGGATCCGCAGCGAAGGCAGAGGTCGTCGATGTACCGGAGGCGAGCCGCTACGAGCTCCGGCTCGGTGGACGTCTGATCGGCCTCGCCGCCTACCGGCGCCGCAACGGACGCATCGCCTTCACGCACACCGAGGTGGACGAATCGTGCGAGGGCCGCGGCTTCGGCAGCCGCCTCGCCGCCGTCGCGCTCGCTGACGCGGCGAAGGAGAACCTCGAGGTCGTTCCGCTTTGCCCCTTCATCGCGCACTACATCGATCGGCACCCCGAGTACCAGCAGCTCGTAGCTCATTAGCGCAACGCCTCGCGCCGAGGACGTAGGGTTGCGGCAATCGACGAGGAGGCTCGAATGGCGCTCGCACGTGTTGTGACCTTCGAAGGGGTCAGCAAGGATCGGATGGACGAGATGGCAGGCCAGATGAGCGAGGGGCAGCCGCCGGAGGGATTCCCCCCAAGCGAGATTGTCGCGCTCCACGACCCCGAGGCCGATACGTCGCTCGTGATCATCTTCTTCGAGTCGGAGGATGACTATCGGCGTGGCGACGAGATCCTGAACGCGATGCCGCCCAGCGACACCCCAGGGCAGCGCACGTCAGTGACGAAGTACAACGTCGCTACCCGCATGTCGAGCTAAGCGCCGTCAGCCGCACTCAGTAGTTCACGGCGACCAGCCTCGACGGCTTCATCGCCGACCGCGACAACTCGCTGGAGTGGCTGTTCAACCGCAAACGCGAGGAAGGCGGTCCGTCGAGCTACGGCGAATTCATCGGCGGCGTCGGCGCGATCGCGATGGGATCGACGACGTATCAGTGGATTCTCGGCCACGATTTCGCGGACAGGGATCCGGCCGAGTGGAAGTGGCCGTACGACATGCCGTGCTGGGTCTTCACGCATCGGCAGCTGCCGGTTGTCCCCGACGCGCGAATCGAGTTCACCAGCGCGGATATCGCAGTCGTGCACGAGGAAATGGTCAGAGCCGCCGGTGACCGCAACGTTTGGATCGTCGGCGGCGGAGACCTTGCCGGCCAGTTCGCCGACGCAGGGCTGCTGGACAGGTGATCGTCTCGATCGCCCCGGTCACGCTGGGTGGCGGTGCGCCTCTGCTGCCGCGCCGGATCGAGCTGCGCCTCGACGAGCTGGGGCGAAACGGGGACTTCGTTTGTGCCAGGTTCTCCGTGCGTTCGGCTCTGTGAGGGTTCTTCGAATCCGATTCCCTCAGGCGCCCGCGGCAACGGACCTCGAGCTCGTGATACCGAGCATGGTGCTGACCACGACTATCCACAGGAAGCTGATCAGCGATGCAGGGACATCGAGTCCGAGGGTCGGAGGCGCCGCGATGAGGGCGAGCACGGCAATCGCCGCCGCTGCCCAGCCGAGCCACGCTGCGATGATTCGGGTGCGTAGGACCGCGAGCGCGAGGGCGGCAAAAAGAAGCGCTACCGGGAACCAATCGATGTAGCTGAAGACCTGCGCGACGTCATTGAGCGCGCGGGCGAGGCCTGGGTCGACGCGCTGGTCGGAGATGAATGCGAGCCCGTGTCGATCGCGATCACCGGGAACTCGACCGCCGTTCTTCGTACCGGGGTCTCCCCCGATGCTGACGCCGACGAGAAAGAGCGCCACGAAGAGGATGCCCGCCCAGGGCGCGCGTGCAGCCCAGCGGCGCGATGTTCCCGATGAGCTCGCTACTGCCGCGTCCACGCCGACGACAATAGACCTGGTTCAGGGCGGCTTCGCGCGGATGGCGCCGCCGCTCCAGTGCGGAGCCGCTCGGTAGCTACTTCGCCGGTGCGGCCTCGGCGACAACCCCGGGAAGCCACCCTCGGACGGGCGCCGCCACGGCCTCGAGATCGGCCTTGAGGCCGTGCTCGCCGGGCACCGTCACCACTTCACGGGACGAGCCAGGCGGCGGGATACCGAGCGGATCGCGCTCCCCTTGTACGACCAGCACGGGCAGCGTCACCGCGTCGAGCTCGGGCAGGCGGCTCTGGTGCGGCTCGCCCGCGCGCCGCGGCAGTTCGAGCGGAAACGCCAGGCACAGGACCGCGACGGCGCCGGTCGCCTCCGCGGTGCGGCAAGCGACACGGGCGCCCAACGAGCCCACCGACGATCAAAGGCAGGTCGCCCAGCTCGTCGGCGCGCAACTCTTCGACGACCGCCGTCCAGGCGCCGTCGAGCTGCGGGGCGCGGGGCGGCGTGCGCCGTCGCATCTTCGTTAGCGTGAGCCCCCGGTGAGCGGCGCTTCCGAAGCCCGGCCCACGCGGCGAGTGTCGTATGCGCAGGCGGCTGACATCCTGGCGGCCCGCGACCCTGTGCTCGCTGGCGTGATCGCCGAGGCGGGTCCGATACGCGTCCGCCGCTCGACGATGTCGCACTTCGCCGCACTGGTCCAGGCAATCGTCTACCAGCAGCTCGCCGGCCCAGCCGCGAGGGCGATCCACGGCCGGCTGGTCGCCGCGGTGGACGGTGACGTCAACGCAGAGGCACTGCTCGCCCTCTCCGATCAGACGCTTCGAACGGTAGGGCTGTCTGCCAACAAGGTTCGCTCGCTGCGCGATCTCGCCACCAAAGTGCTCGACGGAACCGTTGTGCTGGCGCCGCGCAGCCTGTCGCGCCAATCGGACGAAGAGATCATCGCCCGACTTTCGGCCGTCCGCGGCATCGGCCCCTGGTCGGCCCAGATGTTTCTCATCTTCCAGCTGCGTCGCCTCGACGTGTGGCCGGTTGGCGACTACGGGGTGCGCCAGGGCTACGGCCTCGCTTGGAAGATCCCGACGCCAACCGCCCGCGAGCTCGAGCCGCTCGGCGAGCCGTACAGGCCGTACCGGACGGTCCTGACCTGGTACTGCTGGCGAGCCGCCGAGCTCTACGCCGACGCGGCTGGCAGCGCACTCACGCGGTAGGGTGGCTGGGGAGTTTCGCGCGGTCGAGGGTCGCTCGACGGGCTCGCCCGTTCCAGATCGCCTTCGTCGAAGACGACCGGCCACGCGTTCAGGCGCCGTTCAGGCGTTTGAAGCGACCATCGCCGCTGATGCCCGCTCGAGTCCCGGTCTTCGTCTTCGCTGCGGCGTTGCTGGTCGCAGGCTGCGGTTCGAGCAAGAGCAGCGCGCCGAGTGCAGGCCCCACGTCGAGCAACTCCGCAACGGCGTCTGCCAAGACGACGACGAGCTCGGGGCCGTCGGCTCTGCAGGCGGAGCCGAACTCCGCGGCCACGGGCGATATCCCCGACAACCAGGTGTTCATCAGCTTCCGTGACACGGCCGCGGCGTACTCGATGACGTACCCGGAGGGGTGGGCGCAGCAAGGTACTGGAGCGCGTGTGACGTTTCGCGACAAGAACAACATCGTTCGCGTGGTCGTCAGGCTCGGTGCGCCTCCAACTGCGGGGAGTGTCCGCGCGGATCTCCGCCGGCTAACGGGAGCGCACATTCAGAGCGGTCCGCTGCCGCTGAAGATCAACGGAGCTCCTGCATTCAAGGTTGTTTACACGACGGCGAGCGCACCCAACGCCGTGACGGGCAAGCGCGTGACGCTGCTGGTGGACCGCTACTACTTCTCGCACGCCGGCAAGGAGGCGATCGTCGATCTCGGTACGCCGGTGGGTGTCGACAACGTCGACGCCTATCGGTTGATGATCGAGAGCTTCCGGTGGCGATAGCGAGCCTCTGGCGCGAGCCCGAGCGACCCGAGCAACTGTCGTTCGGCGCACTCGAGTTCCACGATGTCTTCAAGATCTACCGCTCGGGTCCGGTTGAGACGGTTGCGCTGCGCGGGCTGGATCTACGAGTCGAGCCGCGGGAGCTCGTGGCCGTCTTCGGCCCGTCGGGCTCGGGCAAGAGCACGATGCTCCATCTGGCCGCCGGGCTCGACGCGCCGTCGGCCGGCGACGTGCGCGTGTCCGGCCGCTCCCTGGCGCAGCTGGACGACAACGAGCTGGCGGCCTTTCGGGCGCGGAAAGCGGCGATTGTATTCCAGAGCGGCAACCTATGGACCGGGTTGTCGGCACGCGAAAACGTGGCGCTCGCATTGCGGCTTGCCGGCCGCACGCGCGTCGACAGGGCGGTCGATCGTGCACTCGACGCTTTCGACCTGCGCCGGCGCGAGCGAACCCGGGCGGGCGCATTGTCGGGTGGCGAGCAGCAGCGGCTTGCGATCGCCGCCGCGGCCGCACGAGAGGCGCCGCTCGTGCTCGCCGACGAACCGACCGCCGAGCTCGACGAGCGCAACGAGCGGATCGTGCTCGAAGCGCTCGCGCGCCTACGCGTCCAGTTCGGGAGCGCTGTCGTCGTGGTTACCCACTCGGAGCGAGTCGCAGACGCAGTCGACCGTGTGATCGAACTGCGCGACGGCCGAGCCGCATGAAGGAGTTGCTGGCGGCTTGTCACGCCGTCGTGGTTAGGTACGGGCACGGCGAAGCGGCCGTTCGCGCGCTGGGCGGAGTCGATCTGAGCATCCACGAGCAGGACAGCCTCGCCTTGCTCGGCCGCTCGGGCTCCGGTAAGACGACGCTGCTGCACGTGCTCGGCGGGCTCGTCGAGCCGACCGCGGGAACGGTCGAGTGGCAGGGCCGGCCGCTCGCGGCCCTCGATGCCGCCGCCCGGGGCGCCTTGCGCGCGCACGGGATCGCTTATGTGTTCCAGGGCGGGAACCTCCTGCCGCACTTCACCGCCTTCGAGAACGTCGCCTTCGCCGCGCGCCTCTCCGCCGGCGACGCCGATCCACCGCTCGCTTCGGCCGCGTTGCTCGAGCTGGTCGGGTTGGCGGCGAAGCTCGACCATCTTCCGGCTGAGCTCTCGGGAGGTGAGGCGCAGCGGGTGGCCATCGCGCGTGCCCTCGCGCAGCGGCCGCGGCTGCTGCTCTGCGACGAGCCCACTGGTCACCTCGACTCGGATACCGGCGAGCGCGTGCTCGAGTTGCTGCAGGCGCTCCAGCGCGAGTTCGGGTTTGCGCTCGTCGTCGCAACCCACGACGTCGACCTCGCCGCCCGGCTGGGCCGCTCCGTCCAACTGCACGACGGCCGGGTGCTCGCGGCGGACGTTGCGGCGTGAGGGGTTTGGCGCGGCTCGCGTTGGTTGGGCTGGTGCGCGCACCGGGACGAACCGCGGTTCGGATCGTCTCGCTCGCCGCTGCTGTGGCGCTGATCGGGGCGATGATCCTGTTCGTCGGTCACTCGCTGCGCACGATGACGGCGAGTGCGACGCGCAGCGTGCCGCTGGACTGGCAAGGGCCGGTCGGCTCCTACTCGGCGGCGGTGGGGGTCGCCGCTGGCGTCGCGCGGCAGCCGGGCGTGCAGCAGGCAGCGGCTGTCGCGACGGCCCCGTTCGCGTCGATCGTCCACCATGCGGCGGTCGGCACGATCCGTTCCGGCTCGGGTGCGGTCGTGGCCGTGCCGCCCGACTACCTCGATCACATCCGCACCTTCCACTTTCTGCGCGGTGCTCTCCGGCCGGGGGAGATCGCCTTCGACCAGCAATTGGCGGCCACCCTGCAGGTCCAGCCGGGTGACATGGTGACACTTACGCCTCGGCCCGGCGTACGTCCGCAACGCTTCCGCGTCAGCGGTGTCGCGCTGGTGACGGCACCCGATGTTCTCTTCCAGCCGCTCAATCCCTTACTCGGTCCGGCACCGGCCCAGCCCCCGGCTGACATCGCGATCTTGCCGCTCACCACCTTCGCGCACACGCTCGCGCGGGCGCTGCCGACGATCGCTTCTGCCGGCAGCGGCGCAGCGTCGGTGCCCGGCGCCCAGCGAGGAACCCAATGGCAGGTGCAAGCGCAGGTCGACCCGGATGCCTTGAGCGGCAGCCCAGCCCACGCGCTTCGCCGCGCCGATCAGATCCGCAACACCGCCGAGCGCTCGCTGCCCGGACAGGTGGTGTTCGTGGACAACCTCTCCGACAGCCTCAACTCCGCCGCCGGAGATGCGCTCTACGCCCAAACGCTGTACATCATGCTCGCCGTTCCGGGCGCGCTGGTCGCGTTGGCGCTCGCCTACCTGGCGGCGCTTGGAACAGCCGAGCGCGACCGGCGCGACCTCGCCCTTCTGCGGGCGCGCGGAGCGTCCCGGCGCAGCCTGCTGTTCCTCGCCGCGGTCGAGAGCGCGGCGCTCGGTCTGCTCGCGGGCGCGATCGGGACCGGCGCCGCACTGCTTGCGGTTCGGCTGGTCGGTTCCGGCGGGGCGACCGGCACGACCCGCGTGCTCATCAGCTTCGCGGTCTGCGTCGCGCTCGGCACTGCCGGTGCCGCGGCGGCGCGGATCGCCGCCAGCCTAGGCGTCTTCCGCGAGAGCGTCAGCGAGGGCCGGCGCAGCGGCCGGCGACATAGCCGACCGCTGTGGCAGCGGCTCCACCTCGACCTGCTCTTCCTCGCCGGCAGCGGCCTGGTGTATTGGCTGACTGTGCGGACGGGATTCTCCGCGGTGGTCAATCCCGACTCGAACCCGACGCTCTCGCTCTCTGTCTACATGTTCTTCGCGCCAGCGTTGCTTTGGCTCGGCGCGGCGCTGCTGCTCGTGCGGCTGCGCGGCCGCTTCCTCGCCTGGCTCGTTGGGCGGGCGGGCGGCGGTCGCGCGAGGACCTGGCGCGGCTTCCTGCTCGCGAGCGCCGGCCGTCGCGGCGCGGCGATCAACCGCGGCCTGCTCGTGGCCGGACTGCTGCTCGCCTTCGGCGTCAACCTCGGCCTTTTCACCGCCACCTACGACCAGCAGGCACGGGTCGACGCACAGCTGACGCTCGGCGCCGACGTGGTTGCCACCGCTCCGGCGGGGGCGATCCAGCGGCACGGGCTCGAGCGGCGGGTCGCGCAGCTGCCGAGCGTCGCCGGCACGACCGCACTCGATCACAGCTACGCCTACGTCGGCCCCGACCTGCAGGACATCTTCGGGATCGACGCGCAGACGCTAAGGCGTGGGACGAGCGTGCGCGACTCTTACTTCCTCGGCGGAAGCGTGGCGCAGATCCTCGCCCGCCTGCGCTCGACCTCTGACGGCGTGCTTGTCTCGAAGGAGACAATCAGCGACTACTCGCTGCGGCTCGGCGATCTGCTCAAGCTGCGGACGCTCGATCGACGGAGCGGCCGCTTCAAGGTGGTGCCCTTCCACGTGGTCGGCGTCGTCCAGGAATTCCCGGCCGCGCCTCGCGACTCGTTCATGGTCGCCAACCTCGACTACCTGGTGCGTGTGACGCACGACCCGGGCCCGAACGTTCTCTTCGTCAGGGCGAGCGGCGACCCGGTCCCGGTCGCGAGCCGCGTCGCAGCCGCAACGAAGCCCTACGGCACGCTGGTCAAGAACATCCGGCAGCAGACCGCCCAGACCGTCAGTTCGATCACGACGGTCGATCTTGGCGGAATCAGTCGAATCGAGGAAAGCTTCGCGCTTGTGCTCGCGGCCGCCGCGATGGCGCTCTTCGTCGCCGTCGCCCTCGCCGAGCGGCGGCAGGAGTTCGCCACCATGGCAGCCCTCGGCGCCAGCCTGCGCGAGATCGCCGCCTTTCTGTGGACGGAAACCGCACTAGTACTCGGGGGCGCGCTCGTGCTCGCAGCGCTGCTCGGCTGGCTGCTCGCGGAGATGCTCGTCGCGATGCTGCAGCACGTCTTCGATCCGCCGCCCGACCACCTTGCAGCACCCTGGGCATTCCTTGGCGGCCTAGCAGCTGCAGCCGTCGTCGGTGGGGCGATTGCCGGCGCGGTTGCTGCCGCCGGGATCAGGCAGATGCCGCTCGGAGCCATACTGCGCGAGGAATGACCCAGCCACGCGTGCTGATCGCCGAGGACGATCCGGAGCTGCGCCACGTGCTCCAGCGCGGTCTCGCCGAGGAGGGGTTCGCGCCCGAGACGGTCGCCACCGGGGCCGAACTGCTTGCGCGTGTCGGCTCAGACGCGCCGGACCTGCTCGTCGTCGATATCGGCCTACCCGACGCCGACGGCCGCGACCTCTGCCAGGCGCTGCGGGCCAGGGGCCTGCAGGCGCCGGTTCTGTTCCTGACCGCTCGCGACGCGCTCCCCGACCGTCTCTCAGGGTTCGACGCGGGCGGCGACGACTACGTCACGAAGCCGTTCGCCTTCGCCGAGGTCGTCGCACGTCTTCAGGCACTCGCTCGCCGCGCCGGCGCCGACGGCGTGATCGAAGCCGGCGGTCTGCGTCTGGACCCGATCGCGCACGCGGTCTCCTGCGGGTCCAGCTCGACGCCACTGACCCCGACCGAGTTCCGACTGCTCGCCCGCCTGCTCGCCCGCCCGGGCGAGACGGTGCGTAGGCGCGACCTGATCCGGGCCGGCTGGCCGCACGGCGCGATCGTCCACGAGAACACGCTCGACGCTTACGTCGCTCGCCTGCGCCGCAAGCTCCGCGCACAGGACGCAGCGCCCACCATCAGCACCGTACACGGCGTCGGCTACGCGCTCCGATGATCCTGGTTCCGCTCCCCCGAAGCATCCGCGGACGTCTGTTCATCACAGTCGTGGCCGCGGTCGCGCTCGCGCTCGCCGCGATGATTGCCGGCTTCAACCTTCTCCTCCAACACAACCTCTCACGCAGCGCGGATCAGCTGGTGCGCGCTCGTGCCGCGGCGGAGCTCGTGCTCGTCCGCACCCACGGCGGAAGACTCGCCGTGGGCGAGACCGCCGACGACGCAACAGTTGACAGCAATGCCTGGGTCTTTTCCGGAGCGCGCACGCTCGAAGCCCCGCGCGCCGGAACCAAACTCGCCGCCACCGCGCGAGCTCTCGCCGCGCGTGCCCCTGCGAAGACCGACGTCGCCAAGAGCGACACACGTCTGTATGCAGCCCCGATCATCAGCAACGGGCGCCGCCTCGGCACCGTCGTTGCAGCGGTCTCTCTGGCCCCGTACGAGCAAACGCAGAGGACAGCACTTGTCGCGTCGCTTGCGCTCGGAGGGCTCCTGCTGTTCGTCGTCGCGCTCGCAGCTCGCTGGCTGCTCGTCGCGTCGCTCCGGCCGGTTGGGCGGATGACGCGGCAGGCCGGCGAGTGGAGCGAACGGGATCTCGACCGCCGCTTCGGCCTCGGCGAGCCTTATGACGAAGTAAGCGAGCTCGCCGCCACGCTCGACCGGCTGCTCGAGCGGCTCGCGGCCAGTTTCCGTCGCGAGCAACGGTTCTCGACCGAGCTCTCGCACGAGCTCCGCACGCCGCTCGCGCGCGTGATCGCGGGGGCAGAGGTCGCGCTCCGCCAGCAACGCCGACCGGCTGACTACCGTGAAGCGCTCGCGGACGTGCTGCGGAACGCCCAGCAGGTATCGCGAACGGTCGACGCGCTCGTCGCCGCCGCCCGCCACGACGCCGCACTCACGCGCGGCACTGCCGACGCCTACGCGGTCTGCGAGCAAACGCTCGAAGCGGTTGCCGAGCTTGCCGCCGAACGGCGGCTCGAGCTTGTAAACGCGCCGCCGGCGCAACCGCTGCGGCTCGGCGTGGACGCCGACCTAGCTGAGCGCATCCTGCAGCCGGTGGTCGAGAACGCCTGCCGCTACGGCCGCAGTCGAGTGCGGATCAGACTTGCACGCGACTCCTCACGCGTCGTTTTCATGGTCGAAGACGACGGACCCGGTGTTTCGCCCGATGAGCGGGAATCGATCTTCGAGCCCGGCATCCGCGGGGTAGCCGGACAGGCGAGCAACGGCGCCGGCGGCGCCGGGCTCGGACTCGCGCTCGCCCGTCGGCTCGCGCGTGGCGCTTCTGGCGAGATCGCCGTCGGAACGGACAACGACGGCGGCCGCTTCCTCGTCTCGCTGCCGGCCGCCTGAACTTACGCCGAATCTTCGCCGTCGCGTCTGGGAGTAGAGCTACTTCGTCGGTGCGGCCTCGGTGACAACCCCCGGAAGCCATGCTCGTACGGCCGCGGCGACGGCTTCGAGATCGGCCTTGAGGCCGTGATCGCCCGGGACCCTCACCACCTGACGGGACGGGCCAGGGGGCGGGATACCGAATGGATCGCGCTCGCCTTGGACGACCAGCACCGGCACCGTCAGCGCGTCGAGCTCGGGCAAGCGGCTCTGCGGCGGCCTGCCCGCGCGCCGCGGCGGCTGGAGCGGGAACGCAAGGCAAAGCACCGCCACGGCGCCGGTCGCCTCGGCGGTGCGGCACGCGACGCGGGCACCGAGCGAGCGGCCGCCGACGATCAACGGCAGCTCGTTCAGTTCTTCGGCGCGCAGGGCTTCGACGACCGCGATCCAGGCCGCGTCGAGCTGTGGGGGACCGGGTGGAGAGCGGCGGCCTGCGACGCGGTATGGCTGCTCGACCAGCGCGACGCTGATCCCTTCCGAGCCAGCCGCTTCTCGCGCGGCCACGAGATCTGGCGCCTCCACCCCTCCACCGGCCCCGTGCCCGAGGACGAGCGCTGCCCGTGGCGCGTTGGTCGGGTGCAGGTGCGCGCGGGCCGGTCCCCGCGGAGTTTCGATCTCGAGGACCTTCATCCGCGCGGCTCGATCGCGGAGGGCCGTTCTGCGTAAAGCGCGACGAGTTGGCCCGTGATTCCTACTTGACCGCGACGATCTCGATCGGGCGGATGTCGGGGTCCTGTGCGAGGAGGTCGGGCGCGACCTCGGCGAGCGCCTTGGGGATTTCGCCGTTGAGGTGGGCTTGGCGGGCATCTTCGATCTCGAAGGTGTCGAAGATGCCGTAGGTGGTATCGCCGATCTTGAAGGCGTACCAGGTCACGGTCCCCTCTTCAGCGACTGCCAGGGCGCGGCCGCCCTCGAGGAACGAAGCGAGTTCGCTGCCCTTGCCGGGTTTGGTTTCGAGGAGCGCCAAGATTCCGAGTCTCACGGTCATGTTCGTCCTCCTTCTGATGGCGGGTGATCGTTCTCCAGGATCGTACGGGCCTACACGACGACGAGGCCGCAACGGCAGCCTCGCCGAGGGCGGCCTCTGCCGAGAACGACCCGTTAGGGCTCGATCAGGCCGCGGCGGATCGCGTAGCGGGTGAGGTCGACGCGGTCGCGCATGCCGAGCTTGCTGAGGATGTTCGCGCGGTGGCTTTCGACCGTCTTGATGCTGAGGACGAGCGTCGCTGCAATCTCCTTTGAGGTGTCGCCTTCGGCTATCAGCTTGAGTACCTCGAGCTCCCGTGGCGTCAGCAGCTCGAGTTGCTCGCTGCGCTCGTCTGCGCGACTGATGACGTCGCGGATAAGTGCGCTGACGGCGGAGGGGTAGAGAAACGGCTCGCCGCGCATCGCTGCCCGACAGGCGGCGACGATGTCGTCGTCCGCGCCGGACTTCAGCACATACCCGGAAGCGCCTGCCTTGAGCGCCTCGAAGAGGAACTGCTCGTTGTCGTACATCGAGAGGATCAGGACGCGCAGCTCGGGCCGTCGTCGTCCGAGCTCGTGCGCTGCCTGGAGCCCTGTCTTGCGCGGCATGCTGATATCTAGGATTGCGAGATCGACGTCGTCGTGAAGCGCCCGTCGGACAGCTTCCTCGCCCTCGGCGGCCTCCGCGACGACGTTCAGGTCTGGTTCGGCAGTTAGGACGAGCTTCAGTCCCTTGCGAACGATTTCATGGTCGTCGGCAACGAGCACACGGGTGACGGTAGGGATGGGCAGCGCTAGCTCTCTGCCTCGACCGGAACTTGGAGTCGGATCTCGACGCCGCCGGTGGATGCAGGCTTGATCGCGACGGCGCCGCCGACGATCAGCGCGCGCTCGCGGACGCCACGTAGGCCGCCACCTTCGGCTTTCCTGCCATCGAAGCCGCGCCCGTTGTCGAGGACGCGGAGCACGACGATGTCGGCGTCGTGCTCGAGCGTGAGCGTGATCTCGCTTGCGCCACTGTGTCGCGCGGCGTTGGTCAAGCCCTCCTGCGCGACTCGGTAGAGAACGAGCTCGACCTTCGGATCGAGCTTGGGGAGTTGGGCAGGGAGTTGTCCTCGCACCGGGATTCCCGTCCGGTCCGAGAACGTGTTCGCGAGGTTTGTCAGTGCGCTTGGGAGGCCGAGATGGTCAAGGATCTCCGGTCGCAACTCCTGCGCGGTTCGGCGGACGTCTTCGAGGCTCTCCTTGACGGCCGCCTGCGCTTCGCTGAGTGCCGCGTGTTGCTCTGGGGTTGCGTGTTGTGCGAGACGCTTGAGCAAGAGGAGAACGCCGGTCATCGTCTGGCCGACCTCGTCGTGGAGGCCGCGCGCGATCCGTTGCCGCTCTTCTTCCTGTGCGTTCAATGCTCGTGCTCCAGCCTCGCGCCGCTCCGTCTCGAGCCGTTCCATCATCGTGTTGAAGGCTCGCACGAGCGCGCCGACCTCCCCGGCGCTCTCGATGGGCACGCGCTGGCCACCGTGCAGCAAGTCCGCCTCTTCCATCCGCCCGGCGAGGCGCTCGAGGGGCCGGAACAGCGGCCGCAGGATCAGCCAGTTGACGACGATCATCAAGGCGAGGACCCCGAGCAGGTCGATGATTTCGGGCAGCGTTGCGTGCTTGCTGACTCTGATAGGCGTGAATGCGAGCACGAGAATCCCAGCGAGCAGGATCGTGGCGTTAGCGAGGAAGACGCGCCAGAACAGCGGCATGTGATTGCCGGAGCGGTCCGGCAACACCACCCTATCCCCGCGGACGGGGAGGGACGATCAAAACGGGGCAGGGGGCGGTGTTTCTGAGTTCTGCGGACAGTCCGCTCACCAGCTTGCGCCGACGCCAATACTGGCCACGCGAGCCAACAACGATCACCGCCGCCCCCTCCTCGCCGGCGATCCGAGCGAGCTCGCTTGCACGGTCGCCGACCTCCACACGGTGATCCACGTCGCTTTCGAGGCTGTGGTTGCCCGCGATCCGCTCGAGCAGCCGCTCAGCCCCTTCGCGCGCCTGCACGCCGCCCGTACCGAAGCCGTTGCTCCGGCCGTAGCCGTCAACGACATGTGCGAGTACAAGCCTTAGCCCGAGATCCTTGCTCAGGCCAGCCGCGACCGCAACCGCTTCGGCGGCACCGGTGGACTCGTCAACAGCGCACACGATGGTCTTAATCACGGCTTTCCTCGGAACGACTGACCGACTTCAGCATCGGGCAAGGCTCACCGCACCGCCATCGGTGGTAGTGCCCATTTTCCGGATTCCCTGGCCGGAAATGGGGTCCTCACCCGATACCAGCCTGAACCGGAACCGGCCAATCTGGAGCGCTGATCATCGGATTGGAACTCCGACGTCTGTCTTCTTTCAGAGGAGCCGCTCATGAACCGATACAACTTCGCCGCGCGCGCCGCACGTTGGAGCGCTTTGCACTGGAAGACAGCCGTCGCCGTCTGGATAGCGTTCGTGGCGCTCGCGATCGGGCTTGGCACGACGGTCGGTACTCACACGTTGTCCGCTTCGGAACAGTCGACGGGCGAGACGGCACGGGCGGAGCAGATCCTCGCGAGTGCGGGCTTCAAGACGCCGGCGTCGGAGAGCGTGCTGGTCCGCTCCTCAACCCGCACGGTCGCTGACCCGGCATTCCGGTCGACCGTGCAGAGCGTGCTCGCCAAGCTGCGGACGATGCCGCAGGCTACGAACCTGCGGACCGGCGCTGCCGGCGAGGTCTCGAAGGACCGGCGCGCGCAGCTGATCGAGTCGCGGAGTTCGGCTTTGCGAGCGCGACGCATGAGCTGAGCAAGACGATCGACAAGGACTTCCAGAAGGCAGAGAAGCTGTCGGTGCCGATCACATTCCTGATCTTGCTGATCGCATTCGGCGCCTTCGTCGCCGCAGGTGTACCAGTCTTGCTCGCTTTCTCGGCCGTGTTGGGATCGATCGGGCTGTCGGCGCTCGCCAGCCACCCCCGACCGCTCCCGAAAGCGTCACGCCGGTGCCCGCTCCGGTGACATAGGAACGCCGTCAGATTCGCCAACGGGCGGGGTATTGTCCAAACTCCGTCGCATTGTCCTCGGGGAGAAGAACATGAGCGCCCAACGTGAGGGTGGCTGCGCCTGCAGGGCGGTTCGCTACCGGCTGACGTCCGATCCGCTCTTCACGCATTGCTGTCACTGCCTGAATTGCCAGCGACAGACCGGAGGCGCGTTCGTCATCAACCTGCTGATCGAGGCCGACCGTGTGGAGTTGCTCGCGGGCGCGCCCCAGCCGGTACAAGTGCCTCGCGACGACGGCAGCAAGCAGGTGATCTTCCGATGTGCGACCTGCCAGGTGGCGGTCTTCAGCCAGTACGGCCGTCCTGAGGTCCTGTTCGTTCGCGGCGGCACCCTCGATCAGCCGTCGGGAATCACACCCGACGTCCACATCTTCACCAGATCCAAGCTGCCCTGGATCAGGCTCCCGGATTCGGCGCCGGCGTTCGAGGTGTACTACGACTCGAAGGCCTTGTGGCCGGCCGCCAGTCTCGAGCGGCTCGAGGCGATCATGCCGCCCGCGAGCTCCGACGCCTGAGGCCGGCGGGTACGGGGCCACGCTCCGGCCCGCTCACAACGGGCCGCGGATTGCGGCAGCGCCGCGAACGGAATCAGGATCCAACCGGCGACCGAGGCGTCGAGCCGTCCGGGTCAGCCCGGAGCGCCGCTGTTTCGACGACGTCCGGCGGCAAGGCAGCCCGATAGCCCGAGAGGATGAACCCGAAGAAGCAGGCAACGCCGATCGCGTGAGCCCAAGCAGCGTTTGCGACCGTGAGAAATCCGATGCCTGCGGCGAGGAATGCAACCGAGAGCCGAGCGTCCAACTGGCCTCTCACGAGCGCTCGGCGCCGGGATCCGACGGGAGCTGTGCCCGAGCTCTGCCCGCCGTCCCGGAGCTCACCGCCAAGCGTCAGCCGGAAGAGGAGCGCGAGCGAGGGGAAGAGCAGCAGCGCGCCAACGAGGACCGAGACGACGACGGCAACCAGCGTGTCGTGCCCGGCCGCTGCCTCACGGATCGTGAGCCCATGCAGGAACACCGGGCTCTGGGCCACCGCCCAGCCCGCGATCGTCGCGGCGACAGCAACGCCGGCTGTGTACCGGGCGGGTTCGTAGCGCCGTCGCCAGACGAGCCCGAGCGTGGCCATACCGGCGATCACGGAGACGACCAGCGACGGCAGCCCCACGCCCTGGGTCAGTCGCCTGAAGATGCGCTCCGCGTCGAAATGCAGGACGACGAGCGCTGCGATTGCGACGGCGCCGGCGGCGAGCCCGGCCGCGAGCGCTCGGGCGCGGAAACGGTCGGCGAGGGCGTGTTGGCCGTGGCGTGCGGCATCGCCGCTGAGAAAGACGGCTGAGGTGTAGGCACCGCTCGCGACGGCGAGCACGCCGATCGCGATCGAAGTCGGGTTGAGCCAACTTGTGACGAGGCTGCCGCCGGGGTTGCCGACATGAATGCGCTCGGAGGCGATCGCGCCGATCACCGTGCCGAGCGCGAACGGCGTCAGGACCGACGAGAGCGCGAAGATCGTGTCGACCCGCCGTTGCTCACCGGCAGTCCTGGTTCCCGCGCGCAGAGCGTAGGCGCCGCCGCGCATGACGATGCCGATGGCGGCGATGAAGAGCGGGCCGGAGAGCGTCGAAGCGATCGAGCCGAAGGCGGCCGGGTAGGCGGTCCAGACGACGGTGAGGACGAAGATCAGCCAAACGTGGTTGGCCTCCCAGACCGGCGCCATCGCGTGATGGGCGTGGTCGCGGATCTCGTCAGCCCGCTTGCCCTTGCCGGCGACGAGCTGCCAGAAGCCGGCGCCGAAGTCGGCGCCGCCGAGCACTGTGTAGAGAGCGAGCCCAACCAGCGCGAACCAGAGCGGCAGCTCGTAGAGGTGCATCAGGCCGCCATCCTCGAGAGGCGAAGCAGGACCCAGGCGACTCCGGCGGCGAGCGCGAGGTAGACAACCGCGAGGGTGCCGTAGCCGACGGGAATCCCGCTTGCCCCGGTCACCGCCTCGGAGGTGCGCATGACGTGGTAGACGACCCAAGGCTGGCGGCCGGCCTCCGTCGTCACCCAGCCTGCGATCAACGCAACCACCGAAAGCGGCCCCGCCGCCACCAGCGCCCGGTAGAACCAGGTCGACTCCGGTAACCGCCCCCGCCTGAGGCGCGTGGCCAAGTAGACGACCGAGAGCAACGCGAGCAGGGTGCCGATCCCGACCATCGTCTGGAAGGCGTAGCGGACGACGTTGACCGGCGGGCGGTCTGCGGGCGCGACGGCATCGAGTCCCTGCACGGTGGCGTCGGTCTTGTGGAAGGCGAGCAGGGAGAGCAGATGCGGGAGCGGGATCCCGTACACGACGTGACCGTGCGTGTACCAGCCGAGGATGTGCACGGGCGCGCCCTTGGTGGTTTTGCCCAGCCCCTCGAAGGCGGCAAGCTTGGTCGGCTGCGTGGTGGCGACCTCGCGGCCGTTCCAGTCGCCGATGAAGATCTGCGCAACGGAGGCCAGCGTCGCGACCGCAAGCGGGATCGCGAGGGCCGTGCGCTCGTACCGGCCCCATCGGCCTCGGAGCCGGCCAAAGGCGTACGCGCTCGCCAGGACGAAGCCGGCAACCATGTAGCCGGCCAGGTACATGTGCGTGAGCTCGTGCCAGAAGTAGCTGTTGCCGAACAGCGCGCCCAACGGATGCACGTCGGCGACGCGGCCATGGCTCAAGCGGAAGTGGGTGGGATGGTTCATCCACCCGTTGACGGAGATCACCGTCAGCGAACCGGTGAAGCCGGCGATCGCGATCGGGATGCCGCTTGCGAAATGCGCGCGCGGCGAGAGGCGACTCCAGCCGTAGAGGTAGATCCCGATGAAGATCGCCTCCATGAAGAAGGAGAAGCCCTCGATCGCGAAGCCGAGCCCGAACACGCTGCCAAAGGTGCCGGTGAAGTTCGGCCACAACAGGCCCAGCTCGAAGCTGAGGATCGTGCCCGTGACGACGCCGGCCGCGAACAGCGCCGCCATGATCCGCGACCACCGTCGCGCCAGCGTCCGGTAGAGCTCGTCACCTGTCCGCAGGTA
>Ga0070707_100002270_pt1 | contig 18362 bp, 14 predicted proteins | sample KBSK5502metaG_FD_65468 | JGI IMG/M metagenome (GOLD analysis project Ga0070707, IMG submission 65468) | Corn, switchgrass and miscanthus rhizosphere microbial communities from Kellogg Biological Station, Michigan, USA - KBS K5-50-2 metaG | ecosystem: Host-associated > Plants > Roots >... | reverse complement strand
CCAGACGTACAACAGACCATTGTAGGCGTCGATGTTGGGCAACGCTATCTTGCAACCACCGCCACCATGACGGGAGAGCAATACTTCTTTCCAGGAAAAGCAGTGCGGGCAAAAGCCGACCACTACGCCCGGCTGCAGAAACGAATTCAGCGTAAAGGCACTCGTTCTGCCACACGACGTTTACGGTCGGTGAGTGGACGAGAGAGACGGTTCAAGCTGGATGTCAACCATGTCATCGCAAAAACTATTGTTAAGCAGCACCCACAGGCATTCATCGGCTTAGAAGACCTGACAGGCATTCGAGAACGCACGAAACGACGTAAACGCAGGCGTAAGGGCAAAAAAATCCTTCCACTAACGCCGAAACAGCGTCGAGCCAATCGGCACGTGTCTAAATGGGCGTTTGCTGAGTTGCATGATATGATCATGTACCAAGCCACGCTTACAGGGTCAATTGCGATCAAAGTGGATGCGGACTACACCAGCCAGGCCTGCCCTTTGTGTGGCTACACTGATGAGAAGAACAGACCAGGGCATGGGCTCCTCTTCATCTGTCAGAACAAGCAGTGCCAATACCAACTGCGTACTGGTCGCCCCTACACCCTGCATGCTGATCTAGTAGGTGCGCGCAATATTGCGATGCGAGCGTTCTGTATCCGGCAGGACTGGATGCAGACGGGGCAGTTGTCAGTTGTCCCAGGGTCCGAATGTGGCCCGGATGCGTCGGACGGTGAACTCAAAGCTGCAAAGCGTTCCAGGTTGGAGCGATATGCAGACTTGCGATGGGAGTCCTCATGCAAGCCTCGTGCGAAAGCTACGGGGTATCTGACGTTCTGTATCGCCCACTTAAAAAAGCGACTTCGCAAGAAGCCGCTTTTTTCCATTACGTTATCCTCTACATCTCAATCGATTGTATTTTACGATTTCAACACCGACAGCCCGATACCCTCATCCCGGGTGCGGTGGACACCGACGGTTTCCTTGATACCGCCTTCTGGATAGACCAGCTTCGCTTCGCGCTCAGGCAGCAGGCTCGCCACTTCTTTGAGCACCGCGTCGAGGAATTGATCTTCGGGTACGGTTTTGACCACTTCACCTTTGCGGAAGATTACGCCACGCCCCTTGCCGCCGGCAAGTCCCACGTCGGCGTCGCGTGATTCCCCAGGACCGTTGACGACACAGCCCATGACAGCAACATGAATGGGAGTCTGCACTTTGGCAAGCCGCTTCTCAACTTCGTTTGCTACACCAATCACGTCAATCTCGACGCGCCCGCAGGAGGGACAGGAGACGAAGGTGACGCCCCGGTTGCGCAGTTCGAGCGAGCGCAGTATTTCATAGGCGACGGGGATCTCTTCTTCAGGCTCAGCGCTCAGGCTTACACGCATGGTATCACCGATACCATCGGCCAGCAGCAAGCCCAAACCTACCGAGGATTTGACCGCGCCCGTCACAAGGGTTCCCGCCTCGGTAATACCAAGGTGGAGAGGATAGTCCGAGCGCTGCGAAAAGCGGCGGTAGGCTTCGACGGCGGTCAGAGGCGTGGAAGATTTCAACGAAACTTTGATCTCATGGAAGTCCAATTCTTCACACCAGCCGATATACTCCAACGCCTTGGCGACCATACGCTCGGCCAGTTGCTCACGTTCCTTGCGGCGTGCCTCAGCCGGGTCGCTGCGCTCTAAGACACCATCGTCACGCAGCCTGACCTGGATACGCTGCATCTGCCCACGCTGGTCGAGCGCATCGATTGAGCCGGAGTTGACGCCAATCCGCATGGCAATGCCACGCTCTTTACAGGCTGCCACAACCTGTTCAAGCGATTTGCGGCCATTGATGAGGTTACCAGGGTTAATACGTACGCAATCGACGCCCTGGCGGATCGCTTCAAGCGCCAGGGAATGTTTGTAGTGGATATCAGCGACCAGCGGTATATGGATACGCTTTTTGATCTCGCCGATAGCGAGGGCATCCTCTTCTTCAGGTACGGCTACGCGCACTATTTCACACCCGACTTCTTCCAAACGGTAAATTTGTGCGACCGTACTATCTACGTCGCGGGTGTACGTGGTAGTCATTGACTGTACCACAATGGGCGCGTCACCACCAACTGCCAGGCTGCCAACATGAATCTGCCGGGTTTTATGTCGCATAATTTCGATTACTCCATCATGATTAGCTACCCCAGTGTAAAACATCATTTACAGTGATGATTACCATCAGGGTAAGCAGTATCGCCATGCCGATAAAATTGATAATCCCTTCCCGTTCGGGTTTCAGGCGTTTGCCACCTCGTAGAATTTCTATCAGTATCAAGAGGACGCGCCCTCCGTCCAGAGCGGGGATGGGCAAAATGTTTATAATGGCCAGGTTTAAGCTCAGAATCGCCGTCAGGCTCAAGATAGGCCACCAACCAAGATCAGGCACACTGGCAGCAACCTGGCCCGTAATCTTGACGATGCCAACCGGCCCGGCCAGCTGCGGCTTGATCGCGCCTGCAATCATCTGCGATATCTGGTTAATAAAATCGCCAGTCACACTAAAGGTATGCTGGATGCCCTTGAATGGAGCCTGCCAGACAGGCGAACTGACAAAGATGATCTTCTCCTCAATCCCCATCGCCCCCTGGCCATCGGGGGGATGCTTACGCGCGTTGACGACTGTCGCGGTGGGAGACTTTTCGCCAACGTGTCGAATTTCCAGGGATATCGGCACAGTGGGACGCTTGCTGGTATCAGCGGCAATGGCCTTGTCAACAATATCCTGCACATCCGAGAATAGTTGAACAGGGCGATCGTTTACTGAGACGAAGGTGTCACCAGGGCGCAGACCAGCCACAGCAGCCGGGGAGCCAGGAACAACTTTGCCAATCACAGCAGGAAAGGTCGGCTCACCGAGACTATAGGCAATGGTAAAAAGTACCATCGCCAGGATGACATTCATGGTAACGCCCGCGACCAGGACAATGATGCGTTTGCCTGCCGATTTGGCGGCAAAGCTTTGGGGATCGTAATTGCCGTCAGCACCGGTGGTATCCCCGGTTTCTCCTGGCATGCGCACGAAGCCGCCGATAGGCAGTAAATTGATCGAATAAATGGTGTGATGATTGGCCAGTGAACCCGGCATCGCAGTACTTACCCCGCCGCTGGTGCCGCTGAAAGGCGACTGCGTGTGATCACTATACGAGTCTTCTGCATTGCGCCTGCCGCCAAACCAGATGACTTCCCATCCTCCTGTATCGCGCTTACGAAAGCCTACCAGGCGAGGCGGGAAGCCAAGCCCAAATTCCTCTACACGAATGCCCGCCCATTTTGCAGTGATAAAGTGACCAAATTCATGCACAAGCACGCATATCCCAAAGACCGGGATAGCTGCCAGCAAGAACCAGTTATTCATGAGATCTTCCTTTGATAAGTCGCTTCATAGAATTCTTGCGCTGTCCTGCGCGCCCAGGTACACGCCTCTAGAATGGCAGGCACATCCGGCTGGGCAACCGGGTGATGACGCTCAAGCACCGCCTCGATCAGTTTTGCGATTTCCAGGAATCCAATCTTTCCCGCGAGGAAGAGGGCAACCGCCTCTTCATCTGCTCCCACAAGCACACAGGGATAGGTGCCTCCGCGCTTTGCAGCTTCGAAGGCCAGTCGAAAGCAGGGGAAGCGTGTTATATCCAGCGTTTCAAAATTGAGTCGCGCTACCTCCGCCCAATCCAGCTTGGACACAAGTCCGGTACCGTTGGTGTTCAAGCGCACGGGATAGCTCAACGCATCCTGTATTGGCAAATGCATGCTTGGAAGGCTGGCCTGCATTTTCAACGAACCATCAACAAACTCGACCATCGAGTGGATGATACTTTCCGGGTGGACGACGACGTTGATGCGGTCATATGGAATACCAAAAAGCCAGTGGGCTTCGAGCACCTCCAGGCCTTTATTCATCAGCGTCGCAGAGTCTACGGTAATTTTCGGCCCCATGCTCCAGGTAGGATGATCTAACGCCTGTTCAACCGTCACCGCGCGCAGTTGATCGAGTGTAGCAAGACGGAATGGCCCGCCTGATGCTGTCAGTATGAGACGATTGATTTCAGCCGTATTTTCACCGCGCAGGCATTGCCAGATAGCGCTGTGCTCGCTGTCCACCGGCAGGATCGATACACCCTCGCTTTGCGCTGCTGCCATTACCAGGTGGCCAGCCATTACCAGCGTTTCTTTATTTGCCAGCGCGATAGTTTTCCCGGCTTTGATGGCTGCTAATGTTGGGGTGAGGCCCATCAAACCTGAAGTGGCAGCTACGACAATATCAACATCCGGATAGGTGGCTACCGCGAGTAGCCCCTCCTCGCCAAGCACGACTCCGGGTATGGCTTGTTTGGCTTCCTGCTCTATCTCAGGCGTCCCTGCGAAACATGCCGTCAGCATTGGCGCAAATTCCTGCACCTGTTGCGCCAGGAGCGAGACATTGCTGCGCGCAGCTAAGGCCACTACACGAAAATGTTCTGGGAAACACCGCACCACGTCGAGTGTCTGTCGTCCTATCGAACCGGTACTGCCGAGCAGGGCAATACGCCTTGGAAAGTCAGTCATATATCTTTATCCATCACGGGTGAAACCAGGCTTCACCCCCATAATTTATGGGCGAACACGCAGCTCATCCTTGCTTGTTCGCCCTCATTGGCTTGTTATTACTGTCTATCACTAGCTTTACTATCAATAGTATTTTACCACGCGCTGAGATAAAAAAGAAACACCCGGAACCTTGTTAGCAGTACCCCGGGTATCTTTCGCAACCTCGCTGACTCGGAGACGGTATAAAAAAGTAGCTAATTCCCTTGTAGTGATACTTGTGTACTGCAAGAGGCGACTTGTGTGTTACTTCCAGGACCATAGTTTAGCACAATCCCAAAGGTACCAGGCTTCGTAGCCTTGAGATGACCATCAACAAATTCACTCGCGGGAAACTGCTTCGCAAGGGATGCACTGAAATAGATCCTTTCCACTCCGACTATCTGATTACTTGCTCCAGTCAGTGTCAAGCTATACTGGTAGTGGGCATCGGACGGAGAGAGGGCAACGCACGCATTTGTCGCATCATTGATGCTCAATAAACGGCCATTTGGAGCATTGTAGACGATGGCCAGTGCACGTGTCGCATACGGTGGAGGGTCGTTTCCAGCCATCACCTCTATCCCACCGGTTTTAAACGTGTAATATCCCCCCTGTACTTGAATAACCTGTCCATATTTGGCAATGAACGTGGGGAGATCGGCTCCGAGAATAGCCGGAGTAGTACTGGCACCAGGTTGAGCTGGCGCAGAAGTCGGGTGTGCGGTAGGATGATCGACTGGCTGTGTCGGCTGGTTTGAGGGTTGTGTGACCTTTACCTGGTGGGTTGTGGATGCTGGCGCGGGATTCTGATGTGCATGGAAGATGCCAGCAATTGCTGCAAAGAGCACAACGACAACGAGAGCAACCGCTATCCAAAGTTTGCGTAAATGGTGCTTTGGTTTGGGAGCTGGTGGCATCGGCTGTCTGGGTAGCTCTGGCGGATAGGGGTACGGCGGGATAGATTGTGGTTGTGTTGATTGTTGCCAAGATTGGTACTCAGTTCCCGAGCCTGATAGCGCTGGCACCTGAAACTGTTGCCGCTGAGGTTGTTGTCTAGGTGGTTGTTGTGGAAACGGTGGAGGAAATTGTGACATGCTGCCCCCTTCACTAACATGACATCATGCGAACATTTATTTTTGACTGGTACTCCATAATCAGTTCAACGAAAGCCGACGCGATTGATAACTGCTATAGGTAAATACTAGCCATCTTAGAGCTTCCCCACAAGCTGCGCGAAGACGAAGACCACGATTACAGCGAAGAGCAGGCTGTCAACGCGGTCGAGGATACCACCATGACCGGGCATAAACTGACCACTGTCTTTAACGTGTGTCTGGCGCTTGATAAGAGACTCCGCCAGGTCACCGAGCGTAGCCGCCACTGCAATCAAAACGCCCAATAGGATAGCCAGGTACCACGGCACACCTAGAGGCCGAATGGTGATGAGCAGGGCAGCCGTGACAGAGAGTACCAGGCCACCAGCCACTCCCTCCCATGTCTTGCCGGGGCTGATGCGGGGAGCGAGTTTGTGGCGGCCAAAGAAGTGCCCGGCGAAGAATGCTCCCGTATCGAATCCCCAGACACCAAACAGCACCACCAGTGCCCACCAGAAGCCGTTACTGATACCCACCTGAAAGCCGCGCAATAGTGGAAAGAGGCTCGTGGGCCAGCCCAGATAAATAGCGATTGCCAGTGTCAGCGACCAATCCACCATAGCCCCTTCGAGTTTCTTGCGGAAGAAGAGCAAGGGGAAGGTAATCAGCAGGGCTATGCTCAGGCCAGATTCAAGCAGCACAAGCCGCTCTTGCGGTATCATGGCAGCCACAACAAAGAGTAGACTGAGTACCAGGCTGACCACTATCAGCGGGTGATAGCCCTCGTGAAGCATCATTGTATGCAGTTCATAGGTGCCCAGGATCACCACGATTGCGGAAGCCGCAAACGCCCACCAGCCGCCAAACCATACGAAAGCCAGCACGACCGGTATGGCTATTATGGACGTGAGGGTACGTAAGCCAACAGAGCGATACCATTGACGCTCGGCCTTTGCGGATGCACTCGTTTCCTCTTTTTGCTCACTTAGGGGTTGCACACGGCTCCTTATAGCAGGCCTCACACCACGACGTAATAGCCGCTCATTTTTCTTGATGCGCGTGGGTGATAGTTGCCAAACATTTAGATAATTATAACATATCTAGCTATTTGACCTTCACCTACGCCCGTTGACGTCCGCTACCGCGCATTTGTTAGGTAGGACCTGCCACTATCAGCAATAGTAAAAGGTTCAGGCTTTAGCCAGTTGACGGCGACTGGACGGGACCTCGAAGGTGTACGTATCGCCATGGTAGAGATAATGGACGCGGTCCTGGAGACCCTTATCGACGACGGCACATTGGAAATCTGCAAGAGGCGATTTGAAAGCCGTGTAGTCGTTGTAGTGGATGGGGATGGCCTTGCGTGGATTGATCAGTTTGATGATTTCCACTCCCTGACGGGCATCCATAGTGACCAGGAGTCCGAAGATTCTCGTTCCGCCCAGGTGTATCAAGGCAAGATCGATGTCGTGGTAACGCCATGGGATATCTTTTAACTGATCATAGTAGAGAGTGTCTCCGCTGATGTAGAGCCGTATCAACACGTCTCCTGCGGCGTTCTTAAATTCGAGCATGCTGCCCATGACCTCTGGCAAGAGAGGCGCAAGGCGACCAGGTGCATGCCGGCCCGGCATGGAGCTGACACTGAGTGTGCTATTTCCTCGCTCAAAGCTGAGCGTTTGCCATGTTTTGAGGGGATGGGTAACTTGAAAGCCCATTTTGCTCAGTCCCTCAGCAGCTTTGGGAGTAGTGACAATGGGAATAGTCTTCTGGAGATTGCGTGCTACCAGGCGGTCAAAGTGGTCCTCGTGCAGGTGTGAGAGGAGAATGAGGTCTGGAGGCGGTAGATTTTCAAGTTCTGCCGCAGGGTTGGTCAGGCGCCTGGCGCGCACGCCGTAACCAAGATGCACGCGATCGCCCTGGTGCAGGAAATTGGGGTCCGTCAAGATAGTGAAGCCCGCGTATTTGAGCAAGACCGTGGCTGTGCCAATGAAAAAGAGGGAACCGTGTTCTAGCTCGACAGGCTCATTTTTCCTGGATAAGCTGATACTTTGAATGTCGTTCATAGCAATTCCTCCCCTGGCTTGTTTGATGGTTTCTACTACTCTGGATGACTGTAAATGTTTAAATTCCAAAAAGTTTGCATTTATACCTAATATAATGAGGAAGCGTCATGAAAACGTCATGAGCAGCGTCATGAATGGGAAGTGCCTCCACACGAGGCCACATCGCTGCTACCGGAAGCTAGTTCGTGAGGGAATGCTTGTGTTTGCCATTGTGCTGGCTGCCTGCTCGACAAGAGGGAACCGAAGTTGGTGTCTCATTACAACGAAGCCACAGATCGGAGAAAAGAACTATGACTGATATTTATATAGAACTGGGTGGAAAGAAGGCCATTGCCTGGTCGCTGGAGTGGCCGGGTTGGTGCCGGATTCGCACGAGCGAGGAGGCGGCTTTGCAGGCGTTGATCGATGCGGCGGCGCGCTACCGGCTGATCGCGCAGCGGGCAGGGCTGGATTTTGCACCTGGCGATCTCGTGGTTGTTGAACGTCTCCCAGGCGATGCCAACACTGCCTGGGGAGTACCTTCGGTTCTGGCTTCAGCCGAAACCAAACCAATCGATGCTCTGACCGCGCAGCGCAACGTGGCACTCCTGCGCGCGTCGTGGGACATGCTGGAAGAGGTCGTCGCGGCCTCTCCAGCGGAACTGCGCAAAGGTCCGCGTGGTGGAGGTCGCAACCGAGACGAGATCCGGTGCCACGTCATCGAAGCCGAACGGGCTTATGCGCGCAAGATCGGGGTGCGACACAAACCGTTCGAGGTGAACGACAAGAGCGCCCTCAAAGCCATGCGGGAAGAGGCCGCTGCCGTGCTGAGCAAGCACTCCACCGGCGAGCCCCTGGTTTCTGGGGGATGGAACGCCAGCTACGCGGTCCGGCGCATGGCGTGGCACGTGGTCGATCACATCTGGGAGATAGAAGATCGTCGAAGCTGATCGCGTGGGCGCGCATGGAGGCACCGGCCCTCGCCCGCTACACGTTACGGGTGACAAGGCAAGCGTCTTGTCACCCGTAACGTGTAGCGGGCGCGAATTTACAAATTTATAAATTCCCTATTATATGCTATGACACATGGAGACGTCCAAAGCGCCGCTGCCGTTGACGGTAACTCACCAACGCTTTGCGCAAGTCTTCTCGCCCAAAATCGGGCCAGAGCGTCGGCGTTGCGTAGTATTCACTGTAAGCTGATTGCCAGAGCAGGAAGTTACTGACACGCATCTCCCCGGCCGTACGAATAACCATATCAGGGTCCGGTAGATCGCGGGTATACAGGTAGGAACTTATCAACTCCTCGGTGATGGTATCGGGATCACGCCCATCGGCGATAATCTGGCGAACCGCATCTACCAGTTCCGCCCGTCCACCGTAATTGAAGCAGACGTTGAGGCCAATCCGCGTATTATTGCGCGTAAGCTCTACCGAGTCCCGCACAGCTTTTTGGATATCGGGGGAGAGGTCTTGCAAACGACCAAGATGACGCAGGCGCACTCCATCGCGGTGCAGTTTTTCTAAATCCGAGCGGATGGTCTCCCAGAAGAGGCGCATCAGCCCCTCTACCTCGATGCGCGGCCGGGCCCAGTTCTCGGTTGAAAAGGCGTACACGCTGAGCATTTCGATATGTTCATCAGAAGCGGCTTCGACTATCCGTCGAAGGGCACTCACGCCGGCTTTGTGCCCGGCAAGGCGCGGCAGGTGGCGCCTGGCGGCCCAGCGCCCATTGCCATCCATAATAATGGCAAGGTGGCGCAGTCCAGGTTGTTGTTCGGATTGCGACTGCATGGTCTCTTTCCCTTTTGAGGAGGGAATGAGATTCTGTAGCTTGGCCAAGGTTAGACCTCCAATATCTCCAGTTCCTTGGTTTTCCCAACCCTCTCCATTTCATCAATGAAGCGGTCGGTGAGCTTCTGTAGACGTTCGGCGCTACGTTTTAGCTCATCCTCGGAAATTTCCTTCTTTTTTTCACGATCACGCAATTTGTCATGAGCATCACGGCGTATGTTGCGAATGGCAACTTTATGCTCGTCCAATTTCCTGTGGAGGGTCTTGACCATTTCACGACGACGCTCTTCGTTGAGCGGGGGAATAGCAAGGCGTATCACCTGGCCATCATTGTTTGGATTGATACCCAGGTCAGATCTCTGAATGGCTTTCTCGATATCGGTCAGCAGCTTACGGTCCCAGGGTTGAATTACCAGCAAACGCGCTTCAGGAACAGAAATCGAGGCGACCTGGTTGATGGGTGTCGGTGCCCCATAGTAATCGACTGTGATACGTTCCACAAGCGCCGAACTGGCACGGCCAGTACGAATTGCCGAGAGGTCCTGTTTCAATATCTCCACCGCCTTTTGCATACGCCGCTCAGCATCCCCGAAAAGATCGTCTACCATAGCAATGCTCCCTTTGCTTTGTAGGGGGCCGCAGTACTACGGCCCCTGCGTTGTCGATCGATCATGCTACACGGGCGCAATAAATGGGACCTCAAGATCATTCATATCATGAACCAGCGTTCCGTACTTCTTGCCGCGCATAATAGCCTCGAGCGCACCTTCTTCGTTCAGGTTGAAGACGATAATCGGCAGGTGATTATCCTTGCACAGCGAAAGTGCAGTGCTGTCCATGACTCTCAGTCCCATATTGAGCGCCCGCATATAACTGAGTTCTTCGAACTTCTGGGCTTTGGGATTATGCATGGGGTCATCGTCATAGACGCCGTCCACTTTGGTAGCCTTAAGCAATACTTGAGCGTTGAGTTCAACAGCACGGAGGGCTGCCGCAGTGTCGGTTGTGAAAAACGGGTTCCCGCTTCCCGCCGCAAGAATTACCACGCGTCCCTTTTCCAGGTGACGAACAGCTCTCCTGCGAATAAACGGTTCAGCCACAGGTGGCATCTCGATAGCGGTCTGCACACGCGTGACCATACCCAATTTTTCCATGGCGTCCTGCATTGCCAATGAGTTCATGACTGTTGCCAGCATGCCCATGTAATCGGCAGTTGCACGATCGATACCCGTCGCGGCTGCATCCGCGCCTCGCCAGATATTACCGCCGCCGATCACCACGGCCACCTGCACACCAAGCATGTGCACACGCTGAATCTCACTAGCTATATCCCGCACCTTCTCCGCATCAATACCATAGCCCCTGCGGGAACAGAGCGCCTCGCCACTCAATTTAAGCAGTATACGCTGATAGGCCAGAGATGAAGACTCTTGAGACATCTTATGTGATACTCCCATGCGCGAAAATTACTGTCAGGGCATCCAGAATGGATGGCCTAGACCTCTTCGCCCAGTGCAAAGCGACTGAAACGCCGCAATACAATATTCTCACCGGTTTCGGCGATCACCTTTTTCACAAGGTCACCCACGATTACTGTCTCATCCTTCACCCAGGGCTGCATCATCAATACCTGCTCACCCAACACCTTCTTGAGCTTGTTGTCAATGACCTCGTCGCGCCTCGCTGGTGGGACACGTTCCATCGATGGCTCATCCAGAATCGCGTAACGGGCCTCTTCAACAACCTCGGCTGGCACGTCTTCAAAGTTGATATACTTGGGTGCGACGCCGGCGATTTGTAAGGCCAGGTCATTAGCCAGCTGGCGGAAACTCTGGCTGCGAGCAACAAAGTCGGTGCTGCAATTAAGCTCCAGCAATACTCCCAGGTTATGATTATGATGAACATAGGAGAAGATGCCGCCTTCTTTGGTCTCACGGCCAGCCGCCATCATTTTCTCGGCCTTGTGGCCACTTCTGGTTTCAAGCCATTTGACGGCTTCGTCCCAGCTTTTCGACTCGGCTAATGCCTTCTTACAATCGGCAAACGTCGCACCTGTCTGTTCACGCAACTTCTTGACGTCTGCAGCAGTGTAGTCCATAACTGTTAACTCCTCGATCTTATCGTACTCAGGCTCTTGATGAAAGTACAACCGCTCCTGTCCATCTTTTTTGGTCCCTGAGTGCTTGACAAAAATGATATAGTATGATGCCGCTTTACAATACGATAGAAGCGGGAGATGGAACGCGATCCTATCTCCCGCCTCTCTAGTTGTAGGTTTACCCAGCCCAGGCGCGTCCTGGGAACAATACATGCCAATCTTATGCCGGGCCGGGTAGAGCCACCGTTCCTACTTCGCCTCTTTCGCAACGAGTTCAGGTTCAGCAGCAGTTTCCAGGTTCTCTTCCATCTTGTTCTCAACCGGAACCGGGAGAGATGTGTCCTCCGTTGAAGCCTCGGGCGAAGCAGAGACCGGCTCACCCGCTGTCTCCTCCTCAACTTCTTGCGGCTCGGCATCCTTCTGCTGAGCTTCTAGTTCGCGACGCCCCTCGATGACAGCATCGGCGATTTTGGAACTCAGCAAGCGGACGGCGCGAATGGCATCATCATTGGCAGGAATAGGGTAATCAATCTCATCAGGATCGCTGTTTGTATCGGCAAGAGCGATGATGGGGATTTCGAGGCGTCGAGCTTCTAATACGGCGGTGCGTTCCTTGCGTGTATCAATGATGAAGACTGCATTCGGCAGGCGCCGCATATCTTTGATACCGCCCAGAGTGCGCTCGAGGCGTGTTATGTCATCCTGCAAATGCTGCGCTTCTTTTTTGGGCAGGCGTTCGAAATCACCCCGATCACGGCGGGCTTCCAGGTCGCGCAAATAGCGGATGCGCAACTGAATGGTCTGGAAGTTGGTGAGCATACCACCCAACCAGCGCTGATTGACGTAGTACATGCCACAACGCCTGGCCTCTTCCGCTACAGCTTCCTGCGCCTGCTTCTTGGTACCCACAAACAATATAGTCCCGCCCTGGGCGGCGAGTTGTTCAACAAACTTGTACGCCTCGTTCAGGCGCGTCACCGTCTGCTGCAGGTCGATGATATGGATGCCGTTGCGATCCATAAAGATAAACGGCGCCATCTTGGGATTCCAGCGACGGGTCTGGTGCCCGAAATGTACGCCGGCCTCAAGAAGCTGCTTCATTGAGACAATGTTTGCCAAAAATCAGATCCTCCCTTTTTGTTCCTCCGCTCTTTTCTTATCAACGCAAGGGTTCCCATATATAGGTCATTGACCCCTACCTACCACCGTATCTCCAATTAGTTAGATCGAGGTGTACCAGGGCTTTCGTTGATCAAAGAGCGTGCGTATTTACATGATTGCATAAGCGAGAAAGTCGTCTCTCGCTAGCATGAGAGTATATCACAGAGCAGGAGAAGACGCAAGAAAATTGGCGGGCAAATAGCCTGGCGAGGCTTGCCCTCGCCAGGCTACCCTACCGCTTACTGGCAAGCGTCGCGATTGGAATAACTGCCGGCATCTCCGACTCGCGCATTAATCCATTGAAAGCAGCCACATCGGTATCGATGATCTCTTGCAGCCGCTGAATTTGCACATCGATACGCCCGGCAAGATCCGCATAGAGTTCGTACTGCTGTCGTGTAGGCGCAGCCTGGGCGCTGGCAACCACGCCGGCCAGCCACGCCAGTTTGCCATTGAGCTTGGCCGGAAAGTTCATCGTATCCTGGCGAGTCTTCGCCCTGGACTGGGTGAGTTCGTCCTCGATGGGCGACAGCTTCTCCTTCAGTGATCTGGCAGCACTGGACACTGCCTCGTGATCCTTCCTATCGCGCGTGCGTCTTTCCCAATCTTCCACCTGCTGGCGGATGTTTCTGAGCGTGTTAATAGCATCGTGAGTTTCCGAGAGCTTGTCCCGTACCTTCAGAAGCAATTTGAATTGGGAATCCAGGTCTTCCTGCGTAGCCGGTACTCGTGGGTCCTTCTGGATCTCGAAAGCCTCGGTAAGGGTCTGATCTGCAACCGTCAACTGTACGTGGTAGGTACCCGGAGCGGCGACCGGACCTGCCATCACTGCCTCAGATGCCACGTATCCATCTACTTTCTTTGGATCGGGATAGCGCGTATTCCAGAGAAAGCGGTTCATACCAGCCTCTTTGGGCACACGGGGATCTTTTTTCTCTCTATCTTCCTCTTCATCCGGCGTCTCAGGCGGCGCGTCTTCCGCCTTTGGTGATTGACTCTGTGCCTGTTCGCTGGTGAAAGCCTTGATCTGCTCACCCTGTGCATCAAGGAAAGTCAGCTTCACTTCACCCTCCGGCTTCTGTTTGAGAGAATAATACACCAGCACCCCATCAGGTGGATTCTCCCCGGCATTCAAGTTGCGATCTACCATCTCCCCGCCGGGCTTCAGTTCGCGCCGGGCAGTAATCATAATATCACCCGTATTGCGATAGAAAATTCCGGGAGCAGATGCACGCGAGTATCCCCAACTGGTTATGAAGCGAACAGCGGGACGCGGCTTGAATAAGTAGACTGGGGCATCCTGTACCTGTTCGCTGATGTAACGCAGTGGCGTTATATCATCCAGGATCCAGAATGATCGCCCATGGGTTGCTGCCACGAGGTCGGTATCCTTGATTACGAGGTCGTGGATAGGCACTGCCGGCAAGTTCAACCGTAGTGACTGCCAGTGTTCCCCGTCGTCAAACGAAACATGTACGCCGGTCTCGGTCCCGGCATATAACAGTCCCCGCCGAACCGGGTCTTCGCGAATTGCGCGCGTGAAGTCGTTCTCCGCGATGCCCGTTGTAATCTTCGTCCAGGTCGCCCCATAATCGTTGGTCTTGTAAAGGTAGGGATGAAAGTCGTCCAACTTATAGCGATTCGCAGCGACATAGGCGGTCGCGGGGTCATGAGGAGACGGCTCGATGATGCTGACGAGCGCCCACTCGGGTAAATCCGGGGGCGTTATATTCCTCCATGTCTCCCCACCGTCCTGAGAGATGTGTAGCAGGCCATCATCCGAACCGGCCCAGAACAACCCGCGTTTTAGCGGTGATTCGGCAAAGGCAAAGATTGTGCAGTAGCATTCCGTGCCCGTGTTATCTCTCGTGGGTGGGCCGCCGGATGCTTCCATCTTCGTGATATCGTTGCGTGTAAGGTCCGGGCTGATAATTTGCCAGCTGTTCCCCTCGTCGGTTGAGCGGAATACATGGTTGCCAGTGACGTAGAGCACGTTTGGATCGTGAGGTGAGAGCAGGATTGGGAATGTCCACTGGAAGCGGTACTTCTGGTCCTTTGCCCCCCAGCCGGTAGCAAGCTCAGGCCATACGGCGATATTGCGTTCCTGGCGACTGCGGTGGTCATAGCGGGTAAGATACCCAAGATAGTTCCCGGCATAGACAATATTGGTGTCATCAGGACGAACGGCGATGTAGCCACTTTCTCCCCCTCCTACATCATAGATGTCGGATTGGGTAATACCTGCGAGAGCCGAACGGCTGGGCACGGTGATGGTCGAGTTGTCCTGTTGAGCGCCATAGACCCTATAAGGAACCTGGTCATCAGTCGTTACATGGTACATCTCCGCCGTAGGCTGGTTGTAGATCGAGGACCAGCTAGCGCCGCCATTGAAGGACACACAGGCACCGCCGTCATTCCCCTCGATCATGCGCTGGGGGTCGTGCGGATCGATCCACAGATCATGATTATCTCCATGAGGCACCTGTACCTCGAAAAAGGTGCGTCCTCCATCGACCGACTTCCAGCACTGGACATTCAGTGCCCAGATAGTTTCTGGGTCCTTGGGATCAGCGTAGATGTGCTGGTAATACCACGGGCGTGCCCAGAGGTTACGATCCTCGCTCAACCTTTCCCAGTTCTCGCCGCCGTCATTGGATCGAAAGAGCGCGCCATCCTCCGCGTCGATGATAGCCCAGACACGGTCCTCTTTAGCGAGCGACACAGCCAGGCCGATTTTCCCTAGCACTCCTGTCGGCAGGCCCGGTTTGCGCGTAATTTCAGTCCAGTTGTCGCCACCGTCGGTAGACTTGAAAATGCCACAGTCCTCGCCCCCGCTGACAAGCGTATACGGCTTGCGCTGAGCTTCCCAGATAGCTGCATAGAGGATACGGGGGTTGTTCGGGTCCATGGCGAGGTCAATAGCCCCGGCTTTATCGCTGCGAAACAGGATCTGCTCCCAGGTCTTACCGCCATCGCGCGAACGATAGACTCCTCGCTCGGGATTCGGCCCATGCGCGTGTCCTAGTGCCGCGACATACACCAGGTCGGGATTTTGAGGATGGATGCGAACTTTAGCGATATTCCTGGTATCCGCCAGTCCCAGGTGTGTCCAGGTCTTGCCTCCATCAGTAGACTTGTACACGCCATCGCCGTGAGAGACATTGCCACGGATGGTCGTCTCGCCCATACCGGCATAGATCACGTTGGGATCAGAAGTCGAGACGGCGATCGCACCAACCGATGCGCGTTTAAAGGAGCCGTCGGACACATTTTCCCAGATGATGCCGCCATCGGTGGTCTTCCAGATGCCACCACCCGTCGAGCCAAAATAGAATACCTGCGTATGCACAGGATCGCCGGCCACTGCCACGACTCGCCCTCCACGAAATGGGCCGATCAGGCGCCATTGAAGCGAGTGCAGCATGGCAGAATCGATCACCGCAGCAGCCCCCTCGTCGGAGACTCGGGTTCCCCGGGGATTCACTGAGCCATTGTCTTTTTCCATAAAGCATCAACTCATTTCTGTGCGCTCGTGCTTTTATATGCGTACACTGAAGTGGCGCCTGCATGCAGCCGCCAGGTTTGATGCAGATTGAGGTCAGCAATCGTGAGCGCAATCGATATGCCGCACCCGAAAGAAGTGCTTTTAACAAGTGTATCATAACTAGTGGGCAGTCCGCTTTGCTTGTAGGGGGGTAGTGGGTCAGTCTGCCCTCTGTTTTCATAGCCGTCTTCTGACGAGGACAATGCCTACCTAAGTAGCTACTTATAACTTATCTTTATATTTTTGATACAATTTTTCTCCTCCAAAGATACCCCCACCAAAACGAAGAAATCAATAAGTCCGATAATCGCATAAATAGAAGAAATATCATGATGTGTGACCATTGCCAATGCAACCATGTAGCCAACTACGACCGTCGTGATCGGGACGCTCAAAAGCCAGCACTGAAATCTCGTGGAGTTCATAAGTTCAACAATCTCTTCTCTTTGAAGACATAGACAATGTGCATCAAAGTTAGTATAGTACCTAGCTTCCCTACAAGCAAAGCGGACTGACTACTAGCGCAGGATTCTGGGAATATTCTGCCCTGGCCCCATACTCATTCACTTTCGACTTCATAATCGCGCATCCTCAATTCCTTTAGCTTTCGCTTTAGGCTTGTAACATCCTTTCCCCGTGCTTGAGTCGATTGGGGACGCGGAACTCCTTCGGTTTTTTTGATCGCGTCTTCCAATAGGAAGCGTACTAGCTCGGCAAATTCCGTGTAGGTACTTGCATATGTTTGCTCGTAATCATCAAATTTCATTGATTGCACTTTCTAAAAAATCCGTAAAGGTTAGATTCGCGCAGGCGGCAGGAATGGGAAGTGTTATATCATCGAGGCTACTGTAGCTGGTCGCAACTTTATGGATGGCTGTCTTCATAGATTTGGCGACAATCTTGTTCTTCCTTACTAACTAGCTCCTGTATGTGAGTGATCAGACGTTCGTCAGCACTCAACGGATAAAATCGGGATGGACACGGTGCGACTAATCTTTCCGTCGTAACTGGTGTTGCGCGGTCATCGATTAAGAATAGGACATCTCCTTCCGACGAAAGGGGTGATGCTTTGGTTCTGGATGGAACGGAGTTATATCGATCAAATAGCCATTTGGGGCGTGCCACACGGCGTGATGTACGGCGATCAGATACCCCGGCCCCGGAATGTCAGCAACAACCCGATAATGAAACATCCAACCAAATCGCGCTCGGCCACCATCCTCTTGCACCTTGCGCCTGACATTTTCAAAGCAATTTGTCGGCTGTCCCCAAACTTCAGGACGGTAACGCGCAAGGCCAAGCGGCTGATTGCTAATTGTTGCCGCGAACTCTTTGATATGTCTTGGCTCACATTCCGAATGGTTAAAAGTCGTTATTACTAAATTTACCTCTACGATCTTTCAAACCTTGCCTATGTTATCACAGCCTTGTCCTTTGCCATATTTTCTACCGGTGTTGGCATTGCTGGGTCAATTATACAGGAACCCCCTATGAACGCACAAGCAAAGATGCCATCACGAATTTTGTGTAACGATATGCAGTGGGAAGGCGTTAAAACCAGTCCAGACCTAGCTTCTAGGCTTTTATGCTAAGCCCCATTACACAAAATTCGTGATGGCATCTGAGTGTGCGCGAAGTTCGCCACTTGGAATGAGGATAGAGAAATAGCGGATAACAGTGGCCAGTCTTTGCGCTCTGCGGGCCTGAGATTCACGATGTAGATTGAGATGAACACGCCGGTACAGGTATCGAAGTGGTTGCTTGTAGCCACGCCATTTCGATACCTGTACTGCTGAAGGCCCCTTACCCCAAAGCTTCCCGTCCTGCCTCGACCGGCAGACGCTCTTCCACGTCGTAATCGGTTGGCGAGGTCACATCGCGTCCGCGCCGCAGGCCAATCACATTGAAGATTGGCGTCAGAATGATCGCCAGCACAAGGTTCAGGACGATCATCGAGAAGGCGATGTACATGGCGGGAAAGCTAAAGCTGCCGATAGAGATCGTATAGAGCGACTTGAGTCC
>Ga0070707_100002266_pt1 | contig 18369 bp, 18 predicted proteins | sample KBSK5502metaG_FD_65468 | JGI IMG/M metagenome (GOLD analysis project Ga0070707, IMG submission 65468) | Corn, switchgrass and miscanthus rhizosphere microbial communities from Kellogg Biological Station, Michigan, USA - KBS K5-50-2 metaG | ecosystem: Host-associated > Plants > Roots >... | reverse complement strand
AGGATCTCAGCGCCTTCGCGAGCCCCTTCCACTTCCAGCGTCTTCCCGCTTTTTTTCACTAATGCACGAGCGTGTTCCACCATCTTATCGATCATCTCGTCGTCATGATTCGGATCATGATGGAAAAGCAGGAGTTGGCGCACCTCCGCATCAAGCGCCAGTGAAACGACGCTGCTGAGCGAGCTGTGTCCCCAACCAATGTGCTGCGCGTACTCCTCGTCGGTATATTGCGTATCCAGGATCGCCAGGTCGCAGCCTTGAATAAACTCGACCATCTTGGTCCGCTCGGCTGTGGCAAAATCGCGCGCTTCGTCCTCGCTGATTCCATCGCGTGAGGCCAATTGCTGCTTGAGTTGCTCGTACGGTTCACTATCAGGAAAGTAGGCGATCGATCCCGAGCTTGTAAAAAGACGGTAACCCGCGCAAATGCCCGGATGATTTGAGAACTTGGAGCGTACCTCGACGTTTCCGATTTGAAACTCCATCTCCTTCAGTTCTTCGATTGCCAGGTGACTCGGAAGTTCACGCAAACTTACGGGAAAAAACGGTGTCTCCATTTGGCTGGCCAGGATCTTTGCCAAACCAGCGCGAGCTCCCTCATAACCCAAAACGCGGATGAGATTTTTCCGATTGTAAGCGGGCGAAAAAAAAGGCAGTCCCTGAATATGGTCCCAGTGAGTGTGTGAGATCAAAAGAGTTAACTTCATCGAGCGAGGTCCAAATTCTTTATCCAAAGCGAGCCCGAGCAGGCGAATCCCGCTGCCGGCATCGAGAACGATGATCTCGCCATCACCGCGCACCTCAACGCAGCTGGTATTTCCGCCGTAACGGACCGTGCTCTTTCCAGGAACCGGAATTGAACCGCGAACGCCCCAGAGCCTTATTCGCGCAGGGACCGACTCATGTTCCGCCACAGCTTTCGGTCTGGGACGGCGTGGGATCTCGGGCAGTAGCCGGTCGATCGCGCTGGAGAGCAGCTCCCACGTGATGGGTTTAAGCAGATATTCGTCGGCGCCGGCTTGGAGCGCGCTGGTTCGATCGACTCCATAATCGCGACCCGATAGGACAATGATCTTCGTTGGTTGCAACTGCTCCCGGATGGAGCGACAAACCTGAAAGCCATTCAATTTTGGCATTAACAAATCGCACAGAATGAGCTCCGGCCGATTGTGCAACGCCAGCTCGAGGCCGGCGTCGCCGTCATTCGCTTCCAGGACCTTCCAACCATCGGTCGCAAATAACTTTGCGAGGGTTGTGCGATTATCGGCGTCGTCCTCGATGATTAAAACAGTCGACATACGCTTGGGCGCGGAGTCTGACATAGGTGAACGGAAGAAACCAATTGTTTTTGATGCCAGGAAGGCAGTAGCCGTAGCCTCGCCCGTTTTCTGGAATCTACTCTCTCTCGATCTTGCCTAAAAGAAAATCGGAATGATTAAGATCGCGACAATGTTTACGACTTTAATCATCGGATTGATCGCCGGACCAGCCGTGTCTTTGTACGGATCGCCCACCGTGTCGCCGGTCACTGCCGCCGCGTGCGCGAAGGACCCTTTGCCGCCGTAATTTCCTTCCTCGATAAATTTTTTCGCATTGTCCCACGCCGCGCCACCGCTCGTCATCGCGATGGCGATAAACAATCCGGTCACGATTGTGCCAACGAGCACCCCGCCGAGCACGACCGGCCCAAGCTGGGGGATCACGGCCACGGCCACGACCACAACCAAAGGCAACAGTGCCGGGACGATCATCTCGCGCAGTGCCGCTTTTGTCACGATATCCACGCAGGTGCCGTATTCCGGCTTATCTTCGCCGCGCAGGATTCCAGGCTTGGCCTGCAATTGGCGCCGAACTTCGCGCACGACTGCGCCCGCCGCTTTCCCGACAGCGTCCATACTGAACGCGGTAAAAATAAACGGCAGCAATCCTCCGATGAACAAACCAATGATGACTTTTGGATCTTGCAGCGAGAATTGGAAGAATTGGCCGGTCGCAAGTTTGTGCGAGCTGGTGAGGTGCGCGCGCAACTCTTCCACGTACGATCCAAACAGAACCAGCGCCGCCAAGCCCGCCGACGCGATTGCGTAGCCTTTCGTCACGGCTTTCATCGTATTGCCGACCGCGTCAAGCTCGTCGGTGATCCCGCGAGTTTCCTTCGGCAGGTGACTCATCACCGCGATTCCGCCAGCGTTGTCCGTGATCGGGCCGAAAGCATCGAGCGAAATGATAATTCCGGCCATCGACAACATCGACATCACCGCAATCGCGATCCCATAAAGTCCGGCAAAATGAAAACTGAGCAGGATTGCGATGCCGATGAAACCAACTGGCAGAGCGGTCGCATGTTGTCCCGCCGCCAGACCTGCGATGATGTTGGTAGCGTGGCCGGTCTCGGAGGCACGCGCAATCTTTTGCACCGGCCGGTAGCGCATCGATGTGTAATAATTTGTGATCACGACAACGACTGCGGTCATGATTAATCCGATGACCGAAGCAAAATAAAGCTGGGTGGGGGACCGCGCGATCCCGCCAATCATGATGCCGTTTGGAAAGAGGCGATGCGTTGCCGGCCAAAATAGAATCGCCGAAATGATCGCGCTGGTGACGACGGCGCCCATCAAAACCGAGGCCGGCTTTCCGGGCGCGAGGTTGACATATAGAACACCGCAAATCGCGCCAAGCACGGAAATACCGCCGAGCACAAACGGATAAACAATCGCGGCGGGCTGCGTTGCCAGCGTCAATATGCCCACTAACATCGCGCCGATTAGACTTACCGCGTACGTTTCGAACACGTCCGCGGCCATCCCGGCGCAATCACCGACGTTATCGCCCACGTTGTCCGCAATAACGGCCGGATTGCGCGGATCGTCTTCCTCCAAACCAATCTCGATCTTGCCGACGAGATCCGCCCCCACGTCGGCCGCCTTTGTGTAGATGCCGCCGCCGAGTCGTGCGAACACGCTGATCAAGCTTCCACCGAGCGCGAGCCCAACCAGGCTGCGTATCGCCATGTCATGCCCAACCATCTTTCCTGCTACTGTGTAAAAAATCGCCACCGCGAGCAACGCGAGCCCAACTACGAGCAATCCAGTGACCGCTCCGCCGTTGAACGCCATACGCAACGCCGCTGTGCGCGCGTGACTTGCCGCTTGCGCCGCGCGGACATTTGCCAACACCGCGATGCGCATGCCGATGTAACCAGCTGCGAGCGAACAAAACGCGCCGATGACAAACCCAATTGCCGTCGGATGATCTTTAAAACGGAAAAGCAGAAGAAAAATGACGACTGCGATCACGCTGATCGTGACGACCTGACGCTTCAGATAAGCCTTTGCTCCTTCCTGAATGGCGGCGGAGATTTCCCGCATCCGTTCGTTGCCCGGTGAAGAACGAAGGATCACCGCGATTAGAAAAAACGCGAAGATCAGCCCAATTACCGCGCACAACATCGACAACGGCACACCAGAATCGAGAATCGTTAGGGCAAGAAAAATCATGGGTGGTTCGCCTGAAAGTCGGGGACTTTAATGGGTTTTGCCCCAGCCGCAATGCTTATTTAGATTGCAGCAACGTCTTTTCTGCCTGAATCTTAAGCGACGCCGTTACAGCTCGAAAAAGCTCTGTAGACGTTTCAAGAAACTGGCTTGGTACTCGCGCTCTTTCTTTTCGTTTTGGCCCTCAGACGCTTCCTTGATGACGCCCTCGTTTTCCAATTTGCGCTTGGCCAGCAACTCGCTCAGTCGCTCGAGACAATCGGGCGAATCGCGGATCACCTCGGCCATGACCGGTTTGCTGATCTCCATCACGTAGCAATCGCTTTCGGCCCGGACCGTCGCCGTTCGCCGTTCGCCAGTCAAAAGCGACATCTCACCAAAACAATCGCCGGCGTTCAAAGTGGCCACGGGAATCGAACTGCCATTTTTCGAGACTGAAACCTGCGCAGCGCCTCGCAACAAGAGGAACATCGAGTCACCCTCAGCGCCTTCCTGGATCAAGTGCTCGCCGCGCCCATAATGATTGAGCTGGGCCTGCTTGACCAGGCTTTCCAATTGGCCATCGCTCAGGCATTCGAAAATCGGTTCGCCGCGCAAAATCTGCCGGGCTTCGTCCTGTCCTTCATCGGCCGGCCGGCCTGTCCGGCGCTGCAAGTGAAGCGTCCGAATCGGGTAGGGGATGTTGATGTGCTGACGCTTCAGTTCGTACCAAACGTTCGTGCGCACGGAATCGTTAGTCTCATTGATCCGGGCATGGTTGCCCATGTAGTACTTGATCTCGTAGGTGACAGCGTGATCGCCGAAATCGACCAGGAAAATCTTCACCGGCGGCTTTGCGAGGACGTTCTTCGCGCTTTGGGCCGCCCGGGCCAAAGCATCCTTGACGATATTCGGCGGGAGGTTGTAATCGATCCCCACCCGGATCCGCATGGCATGGACCTCAGTCGGGTAATGCAAATTGACGATCATGTGGCTGACCATCTCGTTGTTCGGGATGTCGAGGTAGATGTCGTCATTTGTGCATAGCCGGGTGGAGCGCCAGTTGATCTCCATCACTTCGGCAAAGCGCTCGCCGACCTGCAACCAGTCGCCAACCTTATAGGGCCGATTAAGCTGGATCGAAATGCCCCCGATTATTCCGGCGAGAAAATTTTGCCCGGCAAATCCGAGGATGATCGCGACGACGCCGGAGCCCGCGAGCAGTCCTGTCAGTTGCGCTTCGGCATGATAGCCCGAGCTCAGGATGAAAAGGAGCGCGATCAAAAAAATAAGCCCGCCAACGACCTCACGCAAAAAGTGCGGGATTAACGTCTGCCGTCTCTGTTCGTAATAGAGATCCCAGACGTAGCGATTTACCAGCGCAACGACCAGCGCCGTGCTCAATAGGATGACGACTGCCCCGACGTGATTTCGCCAGGACGCATGTACGCCGTACACGGCAATGGCGGCGTAGAACGCCAGCATCAGACAGAACAGCCGAAATAGTATGCCAAGCCGCACCCCCGCGCGCCGTTTTAAAAACCGGCCGATGGCCAGCGCGACAAAAAACGTCCCAACGAACACGACCACCGTGATCGCGTATCGCTCAGTTTCGGGCAGCAGGCTAAACATTAGAGTGCGAGTGTATCAAAAATGACCCCGCTGCAACAAGTTCCATCTGAGGTAGGGGCGATTGACTCCGAGATCTTTCATCGAGTTGAGCTCAATCGCCTGCTGATTTTCGGGTGATTTGCTCGTAATTATCTGGTCGGCGCGAGAACCAGCCATGCCCAACCAGCCAGAAAACAGATCCCACCGAGTGGCGTGATCGCGCCAAGCCACCGAAGATTGGTGAGTGCCATCACGTATAGACTTCCGCTGAACAGAAAGATACCGGCGAAGAGCAACCACCATGCGCCGCGATTGGCGGTGCCGAAAAGAGCGAGCACGAACAATGCAATCGCGTGAATGAAATGGTAAAGCACGGCCTTGTTCCAGACATCGAGCATGCCGTGACCTTCGAGGGTCGATCTTAGCGCGTGTGCCCCAAAGGCGCCGAGTGCGACCGCCAGAAAACAAAGCGCCGCGGCAAGACGAAAAAGCAAGATCGACATCCCAGGTATTATGTCACTTCGACCGAAACCGAGAAATCTTTAACTGCTTTCTTTTAACTCATTCAAAAAAGCTTGCCGCTCTTGGCGGATCGTTCGCACGTAAAAAATTGTTCCGACGACTCCAAGAGCTGCTGCGCCAAGAAAATTCAGCGACGCTCCAAGCTTCCACAGATAGGCGCCCACAATTGCGCCGGGGCAGACGATCAAATCGCGCACGAGGTAATACGCGCCCACCATTTGTCCGCGCCGCTGCTCCTCGCAATAGCCGATAATGAGTGCTTTGCGTGAAGTGTCGCCAAACTCCTTTAATCCGCGGATCGCGAACGCGATCACAAGAGCGGAAAAACTGCGCGACATGAGCAAACTTATCGGGAACAACGTGAACATGATAAAGGTCACGATCACAAAAGGCTCGCGGCCGTGCCGGTCCGCGAAATGTGATGCGGGAATGATACACAAGGTGGCCGCGAGCATCTCTACGGTCGTGAGAATGCCGACTTGTCGACCGCTCACGCCGATGTAATCCATCGCGAAAATTACGACCCAGGCGTAGGGAATCCGTTCGCAAAAGCGAACCAAGACATCGCTTAAGAGTAGTCGACGCATCGGCACGTTGAATTCCCGCCAGCTTCGCCAAATATTCCATCGCTCGTCTGTCGTAATTTCTTCCTTCGGCTCTGCGCGCAACTGCCACTGCACCAGAATCGTGACACCCGAGAGAAGGATCGACAATAGTAGCGCGATGCGCACGCCACTGATGATTCCGAAACGATCGATCAACATTCCGCCGAAAATTGGGGCGATCATGATCGGCAGCCGTCTGATAACCGATTGGACGCCGATGCCCATTGAATGGCGATTCGCCGCGAGACTTGCACCGACCAAGGAAAAAGTGGCGGGTAGCGAAAAGCAGGTCCAGGACAGAAAGAGAAACATTCCGGCGATGACTGCGCCCCAATGCGGAATAAGCAGGACGAGCGCGTAACCAGCGATTGAGACCAAGTTGAAAATGATGAACGCGCGGCGATGTCCCCAAAAATCGACAAGTAATCCACCGGGATAAGCGTAGATCGCGCCAAGCAAGGTGCGCAGCGCATCGTACAGACCGATTACAAAAACCGTGGCGCCGAGCGCTTGCAGATACTTCGGCAGGAAACGCATCCAGAGTTCTTCGCCCGCGCCGATGACAAAGATCGCGATGAGCAGGATGACCAGATTGCGTTTGAGCCCGAAAAAATCCGCGAGCCGACGCGCAGAACCTACGCTTTGCCGACCTGGCGTTTGCATTCAGCGTAGAGCGCGTCGTAAACGATAAATTCGCGCTCGAGAATTTGGTGATCGCTCAGCCCGAGCTTGCCGAAGCCCCCGGCAATCCAGCGCAACCCTTCACCGGCTGCATGTGGATTGCTCGGATGCGAATCGGCCGCGCGCACAATTTCGCCCAGTAGAACGAGCGCGGGATCGGTGAGTTTGTATTTTTTTAAGATCGAATTGAAGGAAACGTCTTCGCCGTGATGGCCCAGCTCGCAGTTCGGCACGTCATATACAACGCCGTCTGTGATGGCAGACCAATCCGTGGCTGGCGGCAGGAAGACAAACTCTGCATCCGAATCGACAAATTTGCGGATGAGCCACGGGCAAGCAACACGGTCGACCTTAATTTTCTCGCGAGTGATCCACCTCATGATTTAAGGTTCAGTTTTATGACAGCTTGGTTTTGGTATGCAGTGGTCGCGGCCGTTCTTTACGGCGCACATCAAATCTTCACCCGAATGGCGGCCGATCACATCGGCGAAGGTCTCGGTGGATTTGTTGTCGAAGCGACAGCCGCATTTTCGATCTTACTCTATCTCGCATTTCTTTGGCTAATAAGCCGGTGGGACCAAAAATCGAGTGGTGAAGGAATTTTTTACTCCGTTCTGACCGGGGTCTGCGTCGGCGCGGGAACAATCGCGTTCTTTCTCATGTTTCAAAAGAGCGGACCGCTTTCGGCCGTTCCGGCCATCCTGGCTGGCGGCGCTGCGATCATGGCCATCGCCGGGATTTTGTTTTTTCACGAACCGCCATCGTGGCAGCGGGTCATCGGCGTTGCATTTGCAATCACAGGATTGTTTCTGCTGCGCCGGTGATGCTTCAGTTATGGCAGTCGAAAACGAACGCGGCCTCTCACTTTAAACAACTTCTCATAAACAATTCCTGAGATCGCCGAAGGCGGTGCTGAATTACTTATTTGTCAGCTTCAGGATGCGGCCTTCAGCGGGATCAATTAGGTATGCTGTTTCGCCTTTGGTAGCGATCACGCCGCGCGCGCCTCTGACCGTTGGAACCGTTGCTTTCAGATGAAATTTTCCGTGATCGTCCACGTCGGCGATCGTCAGGGTTACAGCTTGAGACGCTGCCGCGTAAAGAACTTTTCGGTCGAGCGAATAATCAATGTTGTCCAGACCAGGCCCGGTCGTTATCGAGTCGCTTATTTTTCCGCCGTGGCCGAGATCGAGACTTACAACATGATCGCCACAGGCCACGAACAGAAATCCTCGCGCGTTGTCCAGGGCCAACCCTTGCAACTCGTGACTGCCGACGCTCCACTTAGCGACCACTTTGTGGGTCCGCGCATCGATGGCCACCGTGTTTCCGGTCTCTTCGATGTTTGTGTAGAATCGCCCTTGCTGATTGTCGACGGCGTAACCTTCGGCCGATCCATCCAACGGAATTTTCGTTTTCAATTTCAGATGGCGCGGGTCGGAAGCGTCAAACACCTGGATGGATTTGTCTGCTGAGGCGATACCGAGCGGTGGTGCGCCGGTCGTGATCCATAACTCGCGGGTCGCAGCCACATAGACAACGCCGTCCGGCGCGGCCGCGCGACCAGCCGATAGCGGAGCGACTTGCAAGCACTCTCCACGCTCCAGACTCCTGGCGTCGATGACACATAAGGTCGAGTCGCCGCGATTGCCGACATATACGACTCCATCACCAATGCTAATTGCCGTTGGCCCCAATTTGATTTTTCGTCCGCGCAGTTCGACTTCGCCGGTTTGAAATCCAATCACCTGCGAGACATTGTCCGTCGCCTCGTCGATTACGTCGACGCTGCCGGTGTTGCTGGCCGGCACCCACAGTCTGCCGGTCGATCGATCGTAAGCAAAGTAGTCCAGCGTTACGACACCGGTTGCGCCTGGCAAAGACAGCGGTTTGAGCTCGTAATTCGAGGCGACTGGCTCGGCAGCCGTCCCGCTCGCTACCCAAAAGACATGGACCGGCGCGAAGGCGCAGGTCGTCACAAGCCTCAAACTCGAAATTGCCAGCCCAGATCTGCGGGTAAGTTTTGATTTCATCGTGCGATTAATTGCATGCGACGACACCGCAAAGAGGGACATTTCGCAAACTGTTGCTCGCTTCGAAGGAATTTTTCCAGTAGCCGCAAATGCTGATCCAGAGCCAAATCCACGTTCATAGAGTCGTGGAAGCAATTATTCAATCTGATAACGGCGAATCTCCGCTTGTTGAGAACCACGATGTGGAACAGCGACAAATAAGCTATCTCGCTCCGGCACAAAAAGTCCCGTCCGAGCACCGTCCGCCGTGTCGATCTTAGTAATAGCTTTGTAGTTGCTTGCGTCGGTTTGCTCAATGATGTCGATCTTTCCGGCGCCGCAGATCGCGTAAATGCGATGGCGCTTGCTGTCGTAGAAGACATCATCGGGATCGCCGGAGATGCCGATGCTGGTAACTACGTCCCCCGATTCGGTGTTTAGGACAACGAGCTTTGATGGCATACGGCATCCGATAAATAACCGGTGATTGTTTTCGTCGAGCGCCATCGGAAAATTTCCAAACGCTCCGTCAGTCTTCCAAGTTGCACTTACCTCGCCTTTTTCACGATCGATGAGTGTCACTTGCCGCGCGTTGGGCACGTTCACGAAAATCCGATGACCCTGTTTCTCCAGCTCAAATGCTTCGGGATGCGCTGCGAGTTTTATTGATCCAACGGTTTTGCCCTCGGCCGAGCTGATTATCCCGATTCCTCCACTGCCGAAGCCCACATAAATCCGCTTCGATGAATCGTCGTAACGGACATTGTCGGCGTCGTCTTTGAAATTTATTTCTCCAACCAGCTGATACGATTTTGCGTCGTAGATTTTGCAAATACCGCCCTTGTCGTTTGCGACGAAGAGACGATCGAGCTCAGGGATATAGACGATTCCTTGAGGCGCTCCGAGACCGGTGATGGAGCGCACGCGTTCGCCTTTACGCAGGTCGAGAACTTCGACCGTGTTGTTGCCGAGCGCGCAGACGAACAATCTCTCCCCCGCAGCGTCCAGCGCGAAGTGGTCGATGCGTCCTTCCACTCCAGGCAGCGGGATGGTCTGCTTCAGTTGAAGCTCCGCGCCACCTGATTGAGCGGCAGCGAGACAATTGCCGACTACTGCGACGACGATGGCGAGAGGTAAATGTTTCACCTGGCTCGGTAGATGAAATCGTCGAACGACGTCACGCTGTCGGCCTTCGTCCAGACGCCAACTTTACCCGCTTCGGTGAACGTCGTGTCCTCCACGTCGAACAAATGCTTGCCGTCGAAGATGAGCTTGAAGTGATTGCCTGCGAACTCGACGCGCAGTGTGTGCCATTGGCTGGACGCGACTGTTTCCTTCACGCCGTAACCGCCTTTGCGTCCCACGATGTCGAGCGAACTGCGTTTGCCGTTGACAGTTTTGTAAAGGACCACGTTGTTTTCCAGCGCGTTGGCCCGCGCGATGTAATAGTTGTTCGAATCCCGCACCCGCCAGACGACTCCGCCGGCTTGGTCTTCTTTTCCTGCAACCGGCTTGAACTTCACTTCAACGAAACCGTCTTTGAGGTTCGTATCGTTCTTGAAACAGACAGGAAACGTTGCCTGGCCAGATTGCTTCAGCGCATTCGGCTTACTCGGCGCCGAATCGTCTTTCTCCACGGACCATTTCGCGGAGCCGCTGCCAGTTTGCGTCGCCGTCCATCCGGGAGGCGCTGCTCCTGCTTTGAAATTATCAAAGTTCACGGTCTCGGCCGACGAGAATGCCGCAGCCGCAATGCTGGCGAGTGATGCAAAGAGTAATGCTTTCGTTTGAGGATGGGTGTGTACGAGTTTCAATTTATGGTTGGTTTGGGTTGCTTTCAGAATCTCTTAATTTGAGCCCAAGGGCGTAGTGACGCCCGATAACCCAGTCACCAGCAGGGCGCCTTTGACCGCTTCAGCCAATTCCTTGGCTGTGCCTCTGCCCCAGTAATGGAAAAATAAAATGCGCGGTTGTTCGTGCGTCATGTGGGAGTGAATCGCGACGATGTTAATTTTAGCGACGCGGAGAGCCTTGAGCGCGGGCTGTAATTCATCTTCCGTTATCGCGAAATCTCCATCGACAACGGCGTTATCGTCGCTGCCGGCAAATGCCGCCCACGTGTTCACGCCCATGTCTTTATCAATTTTGACGCCGTGCATGGTCGCGGGCCGGCCTATCGTGAACTTCGCCATTCCGTTGTTTACTTCGCCGCTTATTCCGAAGACTTTGTTTAGCGGTTCGGGCGAGATCGAATTCTTTTCCGGCAATGCAGTTCCGCCGAAAGAATCTTTCAGTTGCGGATTGACCGCGCGGATTTCCTTGATCTTGTCGTAAACTTTACGCACGGCGGTAGCAAGCTGCTCGGTCGTTCCCTGGCCTTCGATATGCATGAAATAAACTTTCGGATGATCGAAGAAGAAATGATTGTGTAGTGCGGTCACACTCAACCCACTCTCGAGTGCGACGGACATTGCGGGATTTGCTTCGTCTTCAAACAAAACGGTGTCGCCCATCACTATTGCTTCCGTGTGTGAGCCCTGTGTGAATGCCGCCCAAGTCCCGAGTCCCATGAAAGGCGGCATCGTCCAACCATCCACCGCGACTTTTACGTCACTGCGCGGAAAGCTGACTCGATAAACGCCTTCTTTCTCGTTGAGCTTTCCTTTCAGGCCAGTGAGATTGTCGATCTTCGCGGTGTCGAGCGCCGCTGGTGCACTGACAGCCGCGGCCGCAAAAATCGCCGCCAAGATAAAAAGTTTTTTCATCGTGTTTCGCCGCCGGTTCTGCCCCGAATGCTTTCGGGGCAGGACCGCGACATTTCAATTAGTACTTCTCGCCTTTTTCGCCTTTCTCTCCCTTTTCCTCGCTCTCCTTGTACTTCTTCAGGAACTTGCCATTCGCATCAACTTCGATGCTCCACTCCGTGCCCTTTTTGTTCACGACGGCTTCGTAAACGGTTTTGCCCTCTTCTGTCTTCTTCTCGATCTTCACGATCTCGTTACTGCCAGCTTTGTCTTTGATTGTCGTCTGCACCGCCGCTGGGAGATCCTTCATCTGAACGGCCTCTTCGTTCTCCTCTGCTGAGAGAAGAACCGGACAGGCCAAACTGCCGATTACGGCGATTGATATTGCTGCGATTATTTTTTTCATTGGTGTTCCCTTCTTAAACCTGCTCGTTTAATTGTTGCGTAATAGTCCTTCGGGTACGAAACGTGAGTTGGATGTAAGCGCAAATACTATTTGCAATACGTATTTCATTACACAGCGTGCGATGTGATGAAGGCGACCTCGTGGCTCCTGCTTCTCTACAGTCTGCCGACCAATCGCAACACCGAGCGCGTCGCTGTCTGGCGTCGATTGAAGAAAATGGGCGCGGTTCAGATCAAGAGCTCCACGTATCTACTGCCGGATGAACCGGCCCAGCACGAACAATTCCAATGGCTCGCGAAGCAGATTCGCGACTACGGCGGCGATTCGACCCTGGTTCGCGCGCAGGAAATCGAAGGCCTCACAAAAGAAAAAGTAGTTTCGCTTTTCAATGCCGCGCGTGATCAGGACTACGCTGTCCTGAGAAAAGCACTGCAAACCTTCATTGCGCGCCGGCGAAAATTGGATGCGGCAGCGGCGGCCACCGAACTTGAACGATTCACCCGGCAATTCCGAGAGCTTCGTCAGATCGACTTCTTCGATAGCGCGCGCGGACACGAAGTGGCGATGCTGCTTCGTCGTGCTGAAGGACCGAAGCGCTCGCCGAAGTTTCAAACGCTCGATCCAAAGCAATATCGCGGAAAAACGTGGCTAACTCGTCCTCGACCAGAGATCGACCGAGTCGGATCAGCATGGTTGATCTCAAAATTCATTGATCCGAAAGCAACGTTCGTCTTCGCCCCAAGCGTCCAAAGTGTTCCAGACGCAATCCCATTCGACATGTTGGACGCAGAATTGTCGCACCACGGCAATTGCTGCACGTTTGAGACGCTGACCAAGCGTTTTGCCATCTCAGATAAAGCCGTCGCGAAGATCGGTGAAATGATTCATGACGCCGATTTAGACGACGCGAGATTTCAGCGCGTCGAATGTGTGGGAATCGATCGCGTGCTCAAGGGTTGGGCAAAGGAAGGGCTGCCCGATGAGGAGATTCTGCGGCGCGGTTTTGAGTGCTTTGACGCCATCTATGCATTTTTGCAACGGCGATGAATGCGACGCCGTTACAGGAAACTACGGCAGCGACGTGGCGTCAGACGCGCCCCCCGACCTTTCGCGAAGCCTTCCGCTTTTGGCTCAAGCTTGGCTTCGTCTCCTTTGGCGGACCGACCGGCCAGATCGCGATGATGCACACGGAGGTTGTGGAGAAAAAGAAGTGGGTCAGCGAAACGCATTTTCTCCACGCGCTGAATTTCTGCATGCTGCTGCCCGGGCCGGAAGCGCAACAACTCGCCATTTACATCGGCTGGCTTTTGCACAAGACGCGCGGTGGCATCATTGCCGGCGCTCTCTTTGTCATCCCATCAATCTTCATTCTCTGGGCGCTCAGTTACGTTTATGTCGCCTACGGTCACGTTCCGTCGATTGCCGCGATCTTTTATGGATTGAAACCAGCCGTTCTTGCGATTGTCGCTGCGGCCGTGATTCGCATCGGCAGCAAAGCGCTCAAGAACGCTGTCATGTGGGCAATCGCCATGGCGGCGTTCGTGGCGATTTATTTCTTCCGCGTGCCATTTCCTTTGATCATCATCGGCGCTGGGATCATAGGGCTCATTGGCGGGAAGATTCTGCCGCAATTCTTTCTCGGTTCGCTCGATCACGATGCAAGATCGACATCTTCCGTCGAAAATGTTGGCCCGCCTCCGACTCGGCGATCTTCACTCATTCGCGTGCTCCAGATTTCCGCGACATGGATCTTTCTCTGGTGGTTGCCGCTTGCGCTCGCGGGGATCTTTCTTGGAACTCAACATACGATTTTTCGCGAGGGATTATTTTTCAGCAAAGCCGCCCTGGTGACATTCGGCGGCGCCTATGCCGTGCTGCCCTATGTCTCTCAGCTGGCGGTCGAACATTATCAATGGCTCCGTGCCGATCAGATGCTCGATGGACTCGGCCTTGCCGAAACGACGCCCGGTCCGCTCATCATGGTCTTGCAATTCGTTGGATTCCTCGGCGGTTGGAATCATCCTGGTAACCTGCCGCCGCTTCTCGCCGCAACGCTCGGGGCGCTCATCACCACCTGGACAACATTTGTTCCCTGTTTCCTTTGGGTTTTCCTTGGCGCGCCTTATATCGAGAAGTTGCGCGGCGCCAAACAATTGACCGCCGCGCTTTCAACTGTTACCGCCGCCGTCGTGGGCGTGATTTTGAATCTCGCCGTCTGGTTCGGAGTGCACGTGATGTTTCCGGGCGGCGCAAACGTCGACTGGTTTGCGATCGTGGTTTGCGCAATTGCATTCCTCGGGATGCTTCGCTGGAAGTGGAACATCATCCCGGTCATTCTCGGCTGTGGAATGCTTGGGCTAATTTACACGATCTTTGTCAAATGATGCGGCAGCGCGTTAGTGTAACATGAGTTCACAAATATTTGGTATCCACGATTTCCCGCTGTTCCTGGCCAGCGGACTCCTTCTGAATCTCACCCCCGGTCCGGATACCGCTTACATCCTCGGCCGTAGCATCGCGCAAGGTCGCGCCGCTGGACTCGCGTCGGCATTCGGAATCACGATCGGCAGTATCTTTCACACATCCGCCGCGGCCCTTGGACTTTCCGCTATTCTCGCTACCTCTGTCGTGGCGTTTGGTGCAATTAAATTGATTGGCGGCGCTTATCTTATTTTTCTCGGGATGAAAATGTTTCTGGAGCGGCAAGGCGACTGGGGCTTGCCGACGCAATTTCGAAGATCGACAACCGCCGCTGCGTTTCGCCAAGGCATATTGACGAACGCGCTTAATCCCAAGGTGGCTCTTTTCTTTCTGGCGTTTCTGCCGCAATTCATCGATCCGGCGTCAACTGCCAAGGTGCCCGCATTTATCGCGCTTGGCCTAACGTTTGTGACGACCGGGACGATCTGGTGTCTCATTCTGGCTTGGTTCGCTGCGAGCTTTAGCGCGCGATTGCGGGCCAATCAGACAATTGCACAGTGGCTCAATCGCGCGGTCGGTTCTCTTTTTGTTTTTCTTGGCGCGCGGCTGGCAACGCACTTCGATTAAAATTTATCCCGGCGGTTTCAGACGAGAGCACTCTGCTTCGTAAGCTTCAATCAACGCCAAAATCTTCGATTGAAACGCATCCTGCGCTGAGTAAACCGCGCCAATCGCTTCGGCGAAGTTCTTTTGCTTAAGCTCCTCCTCGATTGTCAAACTGAGTTCAGCGAGCTTTTCAATATTAGCACGTGAGTGAAACTCCAACTCCTTAAGGTTGGAGAGGACGGCAAGCGACTTCTCCAGTTGTGCTGCGTCTGGTTGTTGATCCGTTTTCGGAGCTTCACCCGTCTTAGGTCGGGCTGACTTTTCAGCGACAGTTTGCTCTTCCTTCGCCGATTGCGTTTTTTTACCGGACTCGGAGGCTGGAGCACCACCCTTTGCAGAACTCTTGTCCTTGTGATGCTTCTCTTGGCTGACTTTCTTGGCGTGCGCGACGTTTCGTGGATCTCCCATCAAATTTAAAGACGGTTCTCAAACGCCTGCCGGCCGTATCTCGCAACTGATTCAAATTTTATCGCGAATCTTAGGCACGAGTGGATTCATGGTACCCATTCCTTTTTCCTTCGCACCGGCCAACGGGAAGATGATGTCGCGTGTTGAATCGCGATAGCCAGAGGGCAGACCAACGATTTCGCGATAGAAGCGTTCGGCAATCTTTGTGTCTGCGACCAGAAGATGAGTCTCGTAGAGGTGCATGCGAATGCCGTCGCCCCGTCAGCCGCTTATACCTCGTGTCGATGACCTTCCGCGTCGTATTCGTACGTCTTGCCGTCTTCCTCGTCCCTGGTGGTCTTGTGCGAGCCGTCGCAGAACGGCTGGTTCTTAGAAAGACCGCACATGCAAATCCAGACCGATTCCTGCTGCGGTTTGATTTCAAAAGGTCGTTTGTCCGACTTCAGTACTTTGCGCATGTCACGAAGCTAATGTGCTCTTCGCACTTCACAACTTTGCGCGAATACGGTTAGGCTGCTGATATGCATCGCCGAAAATCTTCTTCGCTCTTACTCATTCTTCCGCTCTTGCTCCCACCAATCGCATTTGCCGTCTCGCCGGTACAGGAACGCGCTGATCGATTTTTGAAACTCGCCAATGCCGGGTACCAGGCGCTTTATCGTGTAAACAGTGAGGCCCAATGGCTCGCCGTTACAGACGTGACGCCGGAGCATGACGCCGCCGCTGAGGCGACCGGCAAGGCTTACGCGGCCTTCAACGGCAATCCCGCGATGATCACGGAAGCGCGCGACCTGCTGGAGCAGCAGAAAGAATTGAATGAGCTTACGGTTCGTCAACTGAAACAGCTTCTCTTGAATGCGGCCGAAGGTCCGATGACGAATCCCGATCTCGTCTCGAAGCGCGTGGCAGCCGAAACGAAACAGGCGTCGATCTTGAACAGCTTTGAATTCAAACTCAACGGCCAGAAAATCACCGCAAACGACATCGATAATAAGCTGGAGAAGAGCAGCGATCTCAACGAACGCAAAGCAGTTTGGGAGGCGTCAAAAGAAATCGGACCCAAGCTCAAAGACAACCTCGTGACCCTGCGCGATCTGCGGAACGGTGTGGCCAAGGAGATGAAGTATCCCGATTATTTTTCGCTCGAAGTCGCTGCTTACGGAATGACCACCGACGAGATGCTCAAGATGCTGGACGATTGGATGGCGACCCTGCGTCCGCTTTATTTGCAACTGCACACCTGGGCGAAATACAAGCTAGCCGAGAAGTATCATCAACCTGTGCCGAAGAAAATTCCGGCGCATTGGATCAATAATCGCTGGAGCCAGGAATGGCCCGATCTGGTCGAGGCCGCGAACATCGACAAGTACTTTGAGGGGCGGAAACCGGAATGGATCATAAAGACGGCCGAGCAATTTTATACCGGGCTGGGATTTTCGCCGTTGCCACAAAGTTTTTGGGAAAAGTCCGATCTATATCCGCTGCCACCGGATTCAAAGCGGCAGAAAAACACGCATGCTTCGTGCTGGCATGTCGATCTTGAGAACGACATTCGTTCGCTGCAAAGCATCGAGCCAAACGCGCGCTGGTTTTTCACCGCGCATCACGAGCTTGGTCACGGATATTATTTCAAGGCCTACACGCGGCCGGAGGTTCCGTATTTGTTGCGGCTCGGCGCTGCGCCCGGATTTCATGAAGGCGTTGGCGAACTGATTGCGCTTGCGTCGAGTCAGGTGCCGTATCTGCAATCGCGCGGAGTTCTTCCCGCCGATTTCAAAGCAGATAAAACCGCATTTCTTTTGGATGACGCGCTCGCGCGCTCGGTTCCATTTATTTATTTCTCCTGCGGTGTGATGCCCCATTGGGAAGCGGACGTTTACGCAAAAAATCTGCCGTCCGATCAATGGAACGCGCGCTGGTGGAAATATGTTTCCGATTTCCAGGGCGTCGAGCCGCCGTCACCGCGCGGCGAAGAATTTTGCGATGCTGCGACCAAGACGCATATCAACGATAATCCGGCTTACTATTACAATTACGCGTTCGCGACCGTGTTTAAGTTTCAACTGCACGATTACATCGCGCGCAAAATCCTGCATCAGCCGCCGCAATCGTGTAATTACGCCGATAACAAGGAAGTCGGCGCGTGGCTGAACAACATTCTGAAAAAAGGCGGCACGGAAGATTGGCGCAAAGTCTTGAAAGAAGCGACCGGCGAAGACATCTCCACCCGCGCGATGATGGAATACTTCAAGCCGCTAATGAGCTGGCTCGAAGAGCAAAACAAAGGCCGCCAGATCGGCTGGGAATAAGGTGTAGTGTCCGCTGTCCTCAGCGGAAATCGGCCGTCAGCAGTCGGAAATCCGGCAGGGCGCGGCCACCGGATGCGCCGAAAGCGCGTTGTCGGAGTGCGGATTGCGGAAAGAATTATCGATCTTTTCAGATCAGTAATTTGGCCAGACCAAGAAAAACAGCCAGACAGCCGACATCGGTGAAAGTTGTCACCACGATGCTCGAGGCCGTCGCGGGATCGGCCCCAAATTTTTTGAGAACCAGTGGCACCATCGCGCCGACCACGCCACTGATGAGGCAACTAATCGTTATAGCTAGAAATACGATAATGCCGAGCATCACGGCCACCGGACTCTTTACCATGGTGGCAAAGACGAACATCGCGATTCCTCCAGTTACGCCGGTGAAGGCGCCATTGAATGCTCCCAGCAACATTTCCTTGGTGACGAGCATGCTTTCTCTCCCTGATCTCAAATCGCCCAGAGTCATCCCGCGCAAGGACACTGCCAGTGCCTGCACTCCAGTGTT
>Ga0070707_100002265_pt1 | contig 18370 bp, 18 predicted proteins | sample KBSK5502metaG_FD_65468 | JGI IMG/M metagenome (GOLD analysis project Ga0070707, IMG submission 65468) | Corn, switchgrass and miscanthus rhizosphere microbial communities from Kellogg Biological Station, Michigan, USA - KBS K5-50-2 metaG | ecosystem: Host-associated > Plants > Roots >... | reverse complement strand
GCCCTAAACGGCAAAGACCGGATGCTGGCGCCTGGAGATCGTCAAGCGCAACCCAGTGCCACGTTTCGAGGTGCAGCCCAAGCGGTGGATCGTCGAGCGCTCGCTGGCGTGAGTCAGCCGCTTTCGCCGACTGGCGCGCGACTTCGAGCGCTACGCGCGAACCGTCGTTGCGTTCATCCGACTTGCCATGATCGGGGTAATGCTTCGCCGCTTGAAAACTACCCGTGCCGGGGGTCAACCATGCAGCTTCACAATCGATGAAGGCTCTTGTTATCGGACCAAAAGTTCCGGATTTTGATCCCGGTTACAACCGCGCGATCGTCGATGCATTCACGCAAAACGGTTACGATGCTTCTTGCCTGCAATTCTTTGTTACGACTCCCCCCCGGGCTCGCTAACCGTGTTCAGATCGATCTGGCTGGCCTAATTGGTATCAAGAAATTCTACAATGAATATGTTCATAAATTCAACGCGTCCCTTATAGCAACATGCAAAGAATTTCGCCCGGACGTGGTCTTAGTCGTCCGCGGCAGCAAAGTTTCCGCGCATACGCTAGAAGGTATTTCCGCACTAAAGGTGCTATGGTGTCACGACGTGGTTCGGCGATGCGGACTGTCCCTTGAACAATTGAGAGCCTACGATCACATTTACGTTTTTGATAAGAGCGACTTACATTGGCTGTCTGATCGCCAGCTAACTGCACGATTTTTGCCGCTTGGATTTGATCCAAACGTCTACTATCCAACTCATTCACTGAACAAAGACATCGATGTCTTCTTCGTAGGTGCATATTATCCCGATAGACGAGAAACTCTTGAGTTCTTAGCAGACAATCTCCCGAATAAGGCGTTGCGCTTCTACGGTCGGCACGTCCGATATCGGGAACCGAAAACATGGGCTCGATACCTACTTTATTTGCTTAAGGGTCAGAGAATTGTCTTCGTAAATCGTAGTCTTGACGCCTACGAAATAAATCTATTTTACGCAAGATCTAAGATCAGCATCAATATTCACCACGCACAGAACACGGAAGGTTGCAATCCCCGTGTGTTTGAAATCATGGCCTCTGGTTCGTTTCAAATTTGTGACAATTTGGATTACGTGCGCACAAATTTTGGTCGGTATTTGGAGACATACGACAACCGATCAACGCTAAAAGAGTTGATTTTGACATATCTTGCCGACGAAAAGACTCGCGAGAGCAGAGCCAAGGCGACCCGGGAATTTGTGCTTAAAAATTACACGTTCAAGCACCGCATTTCACAGATACTACTGGACTGCGAAATGCCACATTTCGCTGATCTCGAGCCTACCGGTTATCGTTAGAGCATTTTCAGAATGAGTCACTATAGCCGCCGGCTCGAAAGTAGTTGGCGCATTCACTCTAAAAGAGATTCGCGCTGCTTCGCGATGAACGCCTCAGTCTCGGCGAGAACAGTACCCTGCATGATTTCCCTCCGTCGTTTGTAGGAGGGCTTGTATTCGTGTTTCCCACTTCTGGATAGCGTCACGCATCTCGGGTAAGTACGAAGCCCGATTATATCGAGCTGCAACCCCTGGCATCGAATGGGCGAGGAGCCGTTCGACGATATGCGGCCCGATCCCCATCTCCGCCATGCGGGTGGCCGTAGTTCGCCGAAGGTCATGAAGCGTCCAACCGGAAGTCTGGGAGGCTTTGAGAAGTTTCTCTTTGCGCTTGGCCTCGTTCCAATTTTGGAACGAGTGATTCCCGATAGTTCGCGCAATAGTGGGCGTCAACGGAATGGAATGCGCTCGCGCCGATTTCATAAATCCCTTAGGCCACACAATCGTATCGCCTTGAATAAACTCGGGACGGAAGGTGTACCACTGGCCTTTTCTCTGAGCCGTCAAAATGAGAAGTCTCACGAACGCACCAAAATTGTCCTCAGACGATGCGCTCCATACCTTCACGAGGTCTTGATCAGAAAGGACGTGTTCGCGTATCTGCGACGATCCCGCGCCTTTTAAACGCGATATCGGGTTCTGATCCAGATAGCCTCGGCTGTAACACCAGTTGAGGAATGTCTTTAGCCAAATATGTGCGTTGCGCTTCTCGGATGGAGACCGAATGGCGTCGAGCGTGGCTGCCAACTCTGATGTTTTGAGGTCCGTAAGCTGGCGAAAATCGAGCACCGTAAAGCGGGTGTGGAGTATGCGCGTGACTTGCCGTTGGGTGCTCGCGCGCATCGCGGGGACATGAAGACGGAAGAATTGCTCCCGCGCCGCATTGAACGTCAGGGCGCTGCGCTCGTCCTTCTTGATGCGAGCCTCGGCTAACAGGTCGCGGGCTCTTTCTCGTGCCTTGGACAAGGAAAGATCGGGATAGTGGCCGAGCGCCATGCGCTGGCGCTTGCCACCCTGCTTGAGGGTCAGCATGAAGGTCTTGGTCTTTTTGCCGACGCGGATGAATAATCCGGATACGGCACTATCCACGTAATCGCGCTGGCCGTCTTGAAAGGGGAACGCACGGAGGGAGAGATCGGTTAGGGGCAAATTAGTGGCTCCGGTGGTGTGCGCTTGGGTGCGGCAAGGTGGGGCGAAGTGCGTATGTTCTAACAAATCCTGATGCAAAAAACTACATGTAATCATATAGTTAGCGTGGCACGATGGGGCGCCATGCGGCACGTCGATGAGGAGAATGTAGGATGCTGTTCACCTGCCTGCCCGAAGGAGCGCAGATCCCCGGCCGCTTTCCGGGGCCGGTGCATGCGCGCGGCAAATGGTTCACGATCGACATCCATTGCCACCTGCTGACCCAGAAGGCCGAGGAGATGGTCAAGGACGCCGGTCTCAGCATGGACTGGCAGCCGCGTCATCACTTCGCCAATGAGCGCACCCGGCAGGTCAACCGCGAACAGGCCCAGCGCAACCGCGTGCAATTCAGCTCGGTCGAGAAGCGGCTCGAAGACATGGACCGGATGGGGATCGACATCCAGGCGATCACCCCCTCGCCGGCGCAGACCTTCTACAGCGTGCCGGCCGATCTCGGCATCGCGACCGCCAAGGTCATCAACGACAACATCGCCGAGATCTGCGGCAAATACCCCGACCGTTTCGCCGGCCTCGGCACCGTGCCGTTCCAGGCGCCGGAGCTCGCAGTCGCCGAATTGGAGCGGCTGCACAAATCATTGGGGCTGCGCGGCATCGAGATCGCCACAAATGTCGCCGGCGCCGATCTGTCGGAGCCGCGCTTCCGGCCGATCTTCGCGCGCGCCGAGGAGCTGGGGCTGGTGCTGTTCATGCACCCGACCGGCTTTCCGGAGGCGAGCCGGTTCCGCGACCACTACTTCACCAACATCATCGGCAATCCGCTCGACACGACGGTTGCGGTGCATCACCTGATCTTTGGCGGGGTGTTGCAGGACCATCCCAATCTGAAGCTGGTGCTGTCGCATGGCGGCGGCTATCTGCCGGCCTATTCCGGGCGCATCGATCACGCCGCCTCGGCGCGGCCGGATTGCTGCGAGATCGTCCGCCACATGCCGACGACCTATCTGAAGCGGCTGTATTTCGACACGATCGTCTACACCCATCACCAGCTGCACTATCTGGTCGAGCAGTACGGCGCCGATCATGTGCTGATGGGAACGGACTATCCCGCCGATATGGGCGAAATCGACCCGATCGGCTTTATCGAGAGCGCCGAGGGGCTCGACGACAATGAGCGCCGCGCGATCCTCGGCCGCAACGCCGCCCGGCTGCTGAATATCGAAATTCCTCAAGTTGGAAAATAGCGCCATGCTTGCCTACGTACCCGAACGAGGGGTCATACTCGTAGGAATTTTGCATGCCCGCTGATCCTAGCGGTGACGAGCGATTAGTACGAGATTGGCTTTCGCAGCGGGGATTTGAGCCAGAATACGAGCCTCCGCTTGTTTCAAGCGGAAGACAGCCAGATTTTTTAGTTACCGCGAGGAGTCACCAGGCGACACCTGGAGTCTTCTGGGCCGAGGTGAAATCCCTGCAACCCGACAGCACATCCCTCGCCTTGTCGAAATCGTGGCCGATCCTCAAAAGCTTGCGCGTACCGCAGAAGGTGCATGGACACGCGATGCTCCACGTGACTGAGATGACACGTGAACAGTCGATCCGGGCTCTCGTGAGAATGTTCTATGGCAAGGCCATTGCCCATGCCTCGGAAACCACGTCTCTAATCTTTGTTCAGCAATGCTCCGCAAAGACCGACATCCGCTATTTCGAAGTACAGGGCCCAATCGTCGAAAAGGTATGGGCGCGAGGCGCGGGCGACGGCAGGATCGCGGTTCCAATTGGCACCATCGAGAACACGCAAGCCATGGTCACTTGGGAGCAAGACGGAAACCCGCGGACGCGACCTGCGTTCAAGGTCTTTGACTGGAATCTGCCCTTCGACTGCGCACTCGTTGCAAAGATCGATCCGACCGATCGTCCCCTCACTTCGATCTCATCTATGTCCAGCGGCAGCTCGAACATCTCCATACGCACGGTTAGTGCACTTGAAGATGCCAATTCCCAGCTCCGAAGCGCTTATGGTTTCAGATCCGCTCCCGGAGTGGTGTTCATCGTTCCCTTTGAGGAGCATGTCGACGATCAGATGATTGCCATGGGCGCGTACGGGAAGCTCTCGGTATCCATAAATCGAGAAACCGGGAAATTTGGCGACGCCTTTTACGGACGGGATGGTGCGTTAAGGCGTGAGAAAAACACGCATATTTCCGCAGCAATCCGGCTGCGCCGAAACGGAGAGGCCGCCACGTACTTTCTGAACCCCTTCGCGAAGGAACCGATTGACGAGAATGCATCGTTGTTTTTTGGCCTGCGTCAGGCGCCAGTGGAGTTTCGTTCCACGACCTAAGACTCCGAATACCATTGATTCCACCGCGCTTCGGGAAACCCATAGGGGATTGCTTCGTCGCTTTGCTCCTCGCAATGACAGATTAATCTTCGTGTTCTTCGTGCCTTCGTGGTGAATGGATTTCAGCCGTCGGTAGATGCGGCGGCAGTGAGCAGCGAGCGGAACCAGGCTTGCGCGGGCTCGCTTTCGGCGCGGCGGTGCCAGGCGATCGACACGGTCGCTTCGAGATCGATCGGCAAGGGCAGGATCGCGACCGCCGCGGTGGCGGCGATTTGTGCTGCGGTGCGGGACGGCACGGTCGCGACGAGATCGGACGCCGCGAGCGCCGCCGGCAAGGCCAGGTAGGTCGCGACCAGCAGCGAGATGCGGCGCCGCAGCCCGAAATCGACCAGGATGCGGTCGATCGCGCCGGAGGTGTCGCCGCGCGGCGAGACGAGAATGTGGCTTTGCGCGGCATAGGCTTCGATCGACAGAGGCGTCGCTGCCAGCGGATGGTCCTTGCGCACGACCACGACAAACGGATCGCGCAACAGCGTCTGCGACTCGATCGGTGCCGGCATGCCGCGCAGATGCGCGACCGCGACATCGATCGCGCCGCGTTCCAACCGTTCGGCGGCGTCGCGGCCATCGAGCGGCAGCAGCCGCAACACCGCGTGCGGCGCCTGCTCGGCGAAGCTGCGCGCGAGGCGCCCGACCAGCGCCACCTCGGCATACTCGGCCATGCCGGCGGTGAAGATGCCGGCGCTCTTCGCCGGGTCGAAGCCGGCGCCGAGGTTCAGCGCCGCCTCGATCTGCTCGATCGCCCCCGACACCAAGGACGCGATCTCGCGCGCCCGGGCGGTCGGCTCCATGCCGGTCGGCGTGCGCACAAACAGCTCGTCGGCGAACAGACCCCGCAGGCGCGACAGCGCGTGGCTCATCGCCGGCTGCGACAGGCCGATGCGGCCGGCGGCGCGGGTCACGGCGCGCTCGCTGATCAGCGCGTCGAAGGCTTTCAGCAGGTTCAGGTCGACCGCTCGGATATCCATTCAACGAATGAATATCATATGAACAATCGATTTGATAGATGACGCCGCGCGCTGATATCAGTGAAACTCAGCAATGATGGAGTGACGAGCGATGCAGGAAGCCCCGCGCCTCAGCCATGTCGGGCTCTATGTCCACGACGTGCCGAAGATGATCGACTTCTACACCAAGGTCCTCGGCTTCGTGGTCAGCGACGGCGCCGAAGACGGCCGCATCACCTTTCTGAGCCGCAATCCCAGCGACCATCACCAGGTGGTGCTGGTGCGCGGCCGCACCACCGACACCGAGACGCCGATGGTGCAGCAGGTGTCGTTCAACGTCGGGACCCTCGCCAATGTGCAGAAGGCGTTCCGCAAGATCCGCGACGCCGGCTGCGAGGGCATCAGCCCGATCTGTCACGGCAATGCCTGGTCGGTCTATTTCCAGGACCCCGAGGGCAACCGCATCGAGATGTTCTGCGATACGCCCTGGTACGTGCCGCAGCCCTTGGGCTTCAAGATCGATCTCGACAAGCCCGAGGACGAGCTGTTCCGCGAGACCGAGGCGTATTGCCGGGACCGCGAGGGGTTCAAGCCGATGGAGGAATGGCGCGCCGAGATCAGCAAGAAGATCGCCGCACAACTCGAAGCCGGCAGCCAGGCCGATTGAACAGGGGTCAGGCTGGAAGTCCGGCTGGTTAGAGAAAGAGCATGGCCGCGTACTCAGTCGAAAATCTCGGGCGCCGCGACATCCTGTTGATGTCCGCCGTCCTCGCCGGGTCCGGCGTGGCTGTCTCACCCAGGCTTGGCGCGGCCGAGGCGGTGCTGCAGCGAACGCCGGACCAAATACTCGGACCCTTTTATCCGCTGTCGGAACTGCCGCAAACCTCCGATCTGACGAAAATCTCCGGCCGGTCCGGCCGTGCGGAAGGGCAGGTGCTCAATGTCATGGGCCGGGTGCTGAACCTGGCGGGAGAGCCGGTCCGCAACGCCAAGGTCGAGGTGTGGCAAGCCAATGCTCACGGCCGCTACACGCATCCCAGCGATCCCAACCCGGCGCCGCTCGACCCGAACTTTGAGGGCGCCGCCGTCCTGACCACGGATTCGGAAGGCCGGTATCGCTTCAAGACGATCAAGCCGGCGGCCTATCCTGCCGGGCCCAATCGGATGCGGCCGGCCCACATCCATTTCCAGGTGAGCGGCCGCCAGGACAAAATCGTCACGCAGATGTATTTTGACGGCGACCCGTACAATGACGCAGATCCCTTCCTCAACAGTGTAGGCCGAGCAGAGAGGAAGGAGCTGTTGGTAAGAAAACTACAGGATCCGTCCCCGGAACTCGAAGCCGGCTCAAAAACGGTGGTCTTCGACTTGGTGCTGTACAAGGGATAAGTGCGCCATTGCTTACCGCCGAACGATCAAGTGCAATATCAACAGGAGGGACTTCGATGAGTGAGATCAAAGGCTATCACGCCCACGTCTATTACGATGCCGCGACCAAGGCGAAAGCGGCGCGCCTGCGCGATGCGATCATCGGCAAGTTCAAGGTCGAGCCCGGCGGGTTCAGCGACGAGCCGCGCGGGCCGCACCCGATCTCGCAGTTCAACGTGATCTTCGAGACGCCGGAGTTCCAGAACATCGTGCCGTGGCTGATGCTGAACCGCGACGGGCTCGACGTCCTGGTGCACCCGCTGACCGACAGCTCGTATAACGACCACACCGCGCTGGCGATGTGGCTCGGTGCGCCGGTGGCGCTGAAGACCGATATGCTGCGCCATGCGCCGGTGCGCGATAGTCTGATGCCGAGCTCGCAGCGCCAGCACGCGTAAGAGTAACCACGAAGACACGAAGAGCACGAAGATTGCTTCAGCTGTCATTGCGAGGAGCGCAGCGACGAAGCAATCCCCATCCGGGTAGGCACAATCCGAGGGGGATTGCTTCGCTTCGCTCGCAATGACAGCAAAGGTCGAACAGGAGGTGACGGATGGGCGAGATCCTCGGGGTGGGCTGCACGCATCGCCCGCTGATGCTGCGGCCGAACGAAGACTGGACCTTCATGTTCCGGGCCGCGCTGGACGACCCGGCGATGCCCGAGGCGATGAAGAACCCGGCCGCCTGGCCGGAACCGGTGCGCGCGGAACTCGGCAATGATTGGGGCGCGTCGGCCGCGGCGCGCGGCCGCGAGGTGTATCGCGCGCATTTCGCCGAGGCGCGGCGCGTCATCGACGAATTCAACCCCGATGTCGTGATCATGTGGGGCGACGACCAGTACGAGAATTTCAAGGAAGACATCGTCCCGCCCTTCGCGGTGCTCGCCTATGACGACCAGGAATTGCAGCCCTGGGCGCATCGCCGAAGCCCATGGAACCCGTGGGACGAGCCGAAGGACAAGACGATGCGGGTGCGCGGCCATCGCGAGGCCGGCAAATACCTGGCGTCGGGGCTGATCGAGGCCGGGGTCGATGTCGGCTACGCCTACAAGCCGCTGCATCACCCGATGGGGCATGCCTTCGAGAACACGGTCATCCTGCTCGACGACGAGCGGCGCGGCTTCGACTATCCGCTGGTGCAGTTCAGCGTCAATTGCTACGGCCGGCGGGTCAACGCGGCGCGCGGGCTGCGCCTGCCGCTGGCGATGCGCGACGAGGTTCTGAAAGCGGATTCGAGCGCGCTGGATCCACCGGGGCCGAACCCGCATCGCTGCATGCAGGTCGGCGCCGCCGCCGCACGGGTCATGGCGCAGAGCCCGTGGCGCGCCGCGTTTGTCGCCTCGTCGAGCTGGTCGCATTCCTTTCTGACCGAGAAGAACTGGCAATTGTGGCCCGACGTCGCCGCCGACCGGGCGCTCTACGACGCGCTGGAAACCGGCGATTACGCCGCCTGGCACCGCTACACGACCGACCAGATCGAGGAATCGGGGCAGCACGAGGTGCTGAACTGGTTCTGTCTGCTGGGCGCGATGGAGGAGCTCGGCCGGAAGCCCGACAAGGCCACCTTCATCGAGAGCTGGGCCTTCGTCTCCCCGGTCGTCTTCGCGTACTACCACTAGCCACGAGCCCTTCTCCCGCACCGCGGGAGAGGGTGCCTGAGGGCGAAAGCCCGAAGGCGGGTGAGGGCTGTCCAGGTGGCGCACGCCCTCACCCGTCCTCCGCTGCGCGTCGGCCACCCTCTCCCGCGGTGCGGGAGAGGGGCTTTTACCGGTACTCGGGTTTGCGCTTTTCGCGGAAGGCGGCGATGCCCTCGGCGAAATGCGGCCCGGTACGGACCCGGTCGCCGAGTTGCTGCTCCAGCGCTTCGCGGCTCTTGGCGTAATCGGCGATGCTCGCGCTGAGTTGGGTGCGCACGGCCTGCACCGCGCTCGGGCTGTTGGCGGCGATCATTGCCGCTGTCTCGAAGGCCCAATCCATCAGCCGGTCGCGCTCGACGACCCGATTGACCAGGCCGATCCGTTCGGCGAACGCCGCATCGACAAGCCGCCCGGTCAGCAGCAGATCCATCGCGTGGACATGGCCGATCTGGTGGGCCAGCTTCACGGTGGCGCCGCCGAACGGGTAGATCGACCATCTGACCTCGGGCAGGCCGAAGCGCGCCTCCGGCGCCGCGGCGCGGATATCGGTCGACAGCAGCAGTTCGAGGCCGCCGCCGACGCAATCGCCGTTGACCGCGGCGACGATCGGCTTTGCGAACGGCGTGTCCTTCAGCAGCGCGCGGTTGATCACCCGGGCCGTCTCGGCGGCGGCGCGGAGATCGCCACTGATGTCAGCCCCGGCGGAAAACGCTCGATTGCCGGCGCCGGTCAACACGACGCAGCGGCAATCCGCGGCGGCATCGAGCCGGTCCCACAATGCCGCCAGATCGGCCAGCATCGCCCGCGTCATCGCGTTGCGGCGCGGCTCGTTGGCGATCGTCACCAGCACAATGTGCGGCTGCGGCGTCTCGACCCGGATTTCCATGTGTTGCTCCCAAAACTTCGCGGCGAGGAGATTGCTTCGTCGCTGCGCTCCTCGCAATGACGGCAGCCCCAGTTGTCATTGCGAGCGAAGCGAAGCAATCTCCATCCGCCTAGAAACGGCCAGAGAGCCAGCAATGAACACCCCGTTACACGGTGTGCGGGTCGTCGATTTCACGACGACGATCGCCGGACCGCATTGCACGCGGCTGCTGGCCGATTGCGGCGCCGAGGTGATCAAGCTCGAAGCGCCCGACGGCGACATGATGCGGTCGCGACCGCCGTTGCGGAACGGCGCCAGCACTTCCTTCGGCCAGCTCAACACCGGCAAGAAGAGCGTCATCCTCGACCTGAAGCGCCCCGAAGCGCGGGAGATCATGCAGCGGCTGGTCGCGACCGCCGATGTCGTGGTCGAGAATTTCCGGCCCGGGGTGATGGGCCGCTTCGGGCTCGACTACCCGGCGCTGAAGGCGGTCAAGCCCGATCTGATCTTCTGCGCGATCTCGGGCTATGGCCAGACCGGGCCGTCGGCCGAATTGCCGGCCTACGCGCCGGTGATCCACGCCGCCTCGGGCTACGACCTCGCGCATCTCGCCTATCAGGGCGGCGAGCGGCGGCCGGATTATTGCGGCATCTACATCGCCGATGTCGTGACCGGCACCTACGCGTTCGGCGCGATCATGACCGCGCTCTATCAGCGACGCGATACCGGCGAAGGCCAGCTGATCGACGTCTCGATGCTCGAAAGCATGCTGAGCCTGACCCTGAGCGAGATGCAGCTGGCGCAGTTTCCTGGCGCCTTGATCCAGGGCCGGCCGGTGTTCGGGCCGATCGCGACCAGGGATGGCTGGATCAATTTGTCGGTGGCCAGCGAGCGGACCTTCCAGAACCTCGCCGCCGCGGCTGGAAGACGTGACTGGATCGAGGATCCGCGCTTTGCGAAATACCCCGACCGGCGCGCCAATTGGGGGCAGCTGATCGACGAGCTGGAAATCTGGTCGAAGGGGCTGACCAGCGCCGAGGTGCAGAAGGTGTTCGACCGGCATCAGGTCCCGTCATCGCCCTACCGCACCGTCAAACAGGCGATGGACGACCCGCAGCTGGCGCATCGCCATTCCTTCACCGAGATCCACGATGGCGGCGGGACATTCCGCGCACTGAACCCGCCGTTCCGCATGTCGGGCGCCGAGGCGGCGGCCAAGCCCTTCGTCGCCGCGCTCGGCGAGCACAGCGAGGCGGTGCTGGCCGAATTGGGCTACACCCCGGCCGAGATCACCGCGCTCGCGAAGGCCGGCATCATCGGTTCGCCGGACGCCTAAAGCCCTCTCCGCCCTTCAGGGCGGAGAGGGAGGGGCCCGTCGCGGAGCGACGGGAGGGTGAGGTGGGCGTCGGCAAGCGCTCTGGAATCCCCCACCTCACCCCTACCCTCTCCGCCCCCAGGGGCGGAGAGGGAGCATCCGGCTCCTACACCGGCATCGTGCGGTTCTGGCGGGTGCGGCCGATGCGGGCGGTCTCCTCGCGGTGGCCGGCGATGACCCGGACGCCTTCGTCCAGCTTCTTCGTTATGTTCTCCGGCGTGCCGGTTTCGAGGAAGGCAACGCCGTGTTTGCGGCAGGCGGCGAACACCTGCTCGCGCGCCTCCTGCATTTCGGGCGGGTAGGCGTCGCGCGGCATATCGCGGTAGCCGAGCGCGAGGCTCAGATCGCCGGGTCCGAGCTCGGCAAAGCCGATGCCGGGCACCGACAGGATCTCCTCGCAATGCGCGATGCCTTCGGGGCTTTCGAGCTTGACGCCGAGCAGCAATTCGCCCGCCGGGTTGAGCGGCCACGGATCACATAGATCGCGGTATTCCGCCTCGGAAATCCCCCAGATCGGCGCCGTGCTCGACTCCGAGCCGCGGCCGCGCGTGCCGAGCCCCAAGGGCCGCGCCTCGCCGCCATCCGAGCCGGACCGCCGCGCGCCGGTCTCGCCGCGCATCCGCTGCACCGGGGTCGGCAGATAGGGATCGACCGCCTCCAGATGATGCGGGTAACGACAGCTCTCGACAAAGGCCCGCACGGCACCGGCCGTCTCGGCCTGGCACAACAGCACGCCATGCGCGCCGCGGCCGAGGATCTGGCGGAACTGCCAGGCATTGAACCGGACATTCGCGATGTCGGTGCCGTTGACCGGCGCCTCGACGATGATTGTCGGGGTGCGATGGCCCGAGCGGGTCGGGCCGCCCTCGACGAGGCCCTGCAGGTATTCGCCGAGCCCGGTCATGTCGAAGGCGCCGTGCTCCATGCCGACATTGATGTAATCGGCCCAGGTGCCGGCATCCTCGCGGCCCTGCGCGCGGGTCAGCACATGGCCGCTATGGGCGCCGACGTAATAGATCGCCTGGTCCTGCGACAACAGCTCGATCGCGCGGTTGATACGGCTCGCCACGACAGCAGGCTCCTTTATTTGCGGTACGCGGTGCTAACATGCCCCCACCCTAACCCTCCCCGCTCGCGGGGGAGCAGAGATTGTGGGAGAGGAGGCCAGCATGAGCGAGGCGCAAGGGTTTGCCCACCCCGAATTCCTGGTCGAGACCGACTGGCTCGCCGCGCATCTCGACGATCCGAACCTGATCGTGCTCGACGGCACGGTGCATCTGATCCCCGACCCGAAGATCACCTACACGGTCAAGTCCGGGCGCGAGGATTTCGAGAAGGGGCATATTCCCGGCGCGCAATTTGTCGATCTGCAGACCGATCTGTCGGCGGAGCATCCGAAGCTGCGCTTCATGCTGCCGAGCGCCGAGCAATTTGCCGCCGCGATGGGCCGCTTCGGGGTCGGCGAACGCAGCCGCGTCATTCTCTACAGCACGACGACGCCGCAATGGGCGACCCGGATCTGGTGGATGCTGCGCAACTACGGCTTCGACAACGCCGCGGTGCTGAACGGCGGCTTCCAGAAGTGGTCGCGCGAAGGGCGTCCGGTGCAGACCGGTCCGGCATTGCCGCGAGTACCGGCGCGGTTCGTCGTGCGCCAGGACCGCCGGCTGATGGTCGGCAGGGAGGCGGTGCAGGGCGCGATCGGCGACACCGCGACCTGCACGATCAACGCGCTCTCCGCCGAGCAGCATGCCGGCAGCGGCGGCAACACCTATGGCCGCCCCGGCCGCATCGCCAAGAGCGTCAATGTGCCGGCGGCCTCGCTGATCGATCCGCAGACCGGCGCGTTCCTGCCGGCCGCGGCGCTGCGCGCCAAATTCGAGGCGGTCGGCGCGTTCGGCAAGGAGCGCGTCATCACCTATTGCGGCGGCGGCATCGCGGCGAGCGCCGACGCGCTGGCCCTGGTCATGCTCGGCCACCCCGATGTGCGGCTCTACGACGCCTCGATGTCGGAATGGGCCAACGACCCGGCCCTGCCGATGGAGCGCAGCTAAGCAATAGGTAGCGCAAAGGACGCGATGGATACGCAGAGGGCGCGAAGGCGCCTGTTCTGCCGAAACGCCATCGCGTCCTTCGCGTGTCCCTTGCGCCCTTTGCGTTAAATATTCTTTGCTTACACGTCGCGGTCGAGGATCTCGATCAGGACGTTCTGCGGGCCGCGCACGAAGGCGATGCGCACGCCGGGGCGGATTGTGCGCGGCTCGACCGTGAATTCGGCGCCTTTCGCCTTCAGCTCCTCGCACACCCGGTCGATGCCGCGGACCCGCAATCCGAGATGGTCGAGCCCGACAAAACTGCCTTCCGGCTTCTCGGCGAGATCGGCATCCGGCGGGACCTGGGCGACGAAGACCATGACCCCGCCGAGGTTCATGTCGGTGCGCTCGATGCCGTTCGACATCACCGATTTGATGATCTCGGCACCGAACATGCGCTCATAATAGGCCGCGGTCTCATCCGGGTTCGGGCTGCGCAGATGGACGTGGTCGTAGCTGAATTCGGTCATCGCGGTCTCCCTGGGCTGTATTCCACCGCGACTGTAATCCAGCATCGGCATAGCCGTCAGGAGATTGCTTCGCTCCCCTCGCAATGACAACGGAGCGGCTGTCATTGCGAGGAACGCAGCGACGAAGCAATCTCATCCGGATAAACACTCCGGAGGGCGCCAAAATGCGGTTCGGGCTGATCCTGCCGAGTTTCTCGTTTCCCGACCTCGATTATGTGAAAGCGGCGCGGTTGCGCGAATTCGCGGTGCGGGCCGAGGCGCTCGGCTACGAGGCCTTGTGGGTCGTCGAGCATCTGCTGACGGCGCGCGGGCTGTACGGCACGGCCTGGCTGTCGCCGCTTGAGACGGTGTCGTTTGCCGCGGGCTGCACCAGTCGGATCGAACTCGCCACCGGCATCCTGATCGCGGCATTGCGCAACCCGGTGTTTGTCGCCAAGGACATCGCCAGCCTGCAATATCTGTCGGGCGGCCGGTTCGAGCTCGGCATCGGGGTCGGCTGGGATGCGCATGAATACGAGGTCGCCGGCGTGCCGCTGCGCCAGCGCGGCGGCCGCACCGACGAGATCCTCGAGATCTTCGCGCGGCTGTGGACCGGCGAGCCGGTGACGCATCACGGGCGCTACTACCGGTTCGACGATGTCGTGATCGACCCGCCTTTGCCGCAAAAGCCGTTTCTGTGGCTGGCCGGCGGCTCCAAGATCAAGACCGATCTGTCTCCCGACCCCGAGGTGATGGCGCCGACCGTGCTGGAGCGGATCTGCCGCCATGCCGATGGCTGGCTGGCGCGCGCCGCCGGCTCGATGGAGAGCGTCATCGGCGATTGGCGCCAGATCCAGCAGCGGCTCGACGCGATCGGCCGGCCGCGCGACAGCGTCACCTTCGGGCATGTCAATTTCATGCATATCGTGCCGACCGATGACGAGGCGGCGGCGCTGCGGGTACAGCGGCCGCTGATCGAGCGGGTCATGGGCGCGCACCGCTCGTTCGAGACGCTGCGGACCTGCTATCTGCTCGGCACCCCGACCCAGATCCGCGCCCGTCTGAAAGAGATGGCAGAGGCCGGGCTCGAATATGCCGCGCTGTCGCCTTTAGATTACGATGTGGAGCAGCTTGATCTGTGGGAGGAGGAGATCGTGCGGCATTTCCGACAACTGTGAGTCCCCCAAAATCGGCGCCCCGGCGAAAGCCGGGATGCACCCCTCCGGCGGTCGAGCGGTTGACAAGTGGGTCCCGGCTTTCGCCGGGACGCGGATAAAGAGCCGAGAACAGGAAAGGCAACGTCATGCTGTACAGCACCGATCGCATTCTGACGACGCATGCGGGCTCCCTGCCGCGGCCCGCGGAGCTGCGCGAGATGGTGGTGGCCCGCGCCGCCGGCCAGCCCTTCGATGCGGCGGCGCTCGATCGGCGCCTCAGCGCCGCGGTGGCGGAAGTGGTGAAGCAGCAGCTCGACAGCGGGCTCGACATCGTCAATGACGGCGAATTGTCGAAGTTCAACTTCACCGATTATGTGCGCGAACGCATCGCCGGCTACGAGCTGCGGCCGAGCTCGGGCCGGCGACGGCTGTCGATCATCGCCCGCGACGAACGGAAGTTCGCGGGCTATTTCGCGGCCAATGCGCGGGCGCAGTCACTGGGCCCGCCGACGATGCCGGTCTGCGTCGCGCCCTTGTGTTATGTCGGTCGGGCCGATCTGCAGACGGACATCGACAACTTCACCGCGGCGCTTAGGGGTGTCAATCCCGCCGGCGCCTTTCTGCCGGCCAACTCGCCCGGTACGATCGAGCACTGGATGGCGAACGAATACTACAGGACCGACGAGGAGTTCGTCTTCGCGATCGCCGAGGCGATGAACGAGGAGTACCGCGCGATCGTCGATGCCGGGTTCCTCTTGCAGATCGACGACCCCGATTTGCCGGACGGCTGGAACTGCCTGCCCGACATCACGCTGCCGGAATACCGCAAATACGCGACGGTGCGGGTCGATGCGCTGAACCACGCGCTGCGCGGCATCCCGCGCGAGAAGGTGCGGCTGCATGTCTGCTGGGGCAGCTTTCACGGGCCACATTACGACGACATCCCGCTCCGGGACATCATCGACCTGATCTTCCGGGTCGATGCCGGCAGCTATTCGATCGAGGCCTCGAACCCGTGCCATGAGCACGAATGGCGGGTGTTCGAGGCGGTGAAGCTGCCGGACGGCGCGACACTGGTGCCGGGGGTCGTCGGCCATTGCAGCGACTTCATCGAGCACCCCGACCTCGTCGCCGAGCGCCTGGTGCGCTATGCCCGCCTGGTCGGCCGCGAAAACGTGCTGGCCGGCACCGATTGCGGGCTCGGCACGCGGGTCGGACATCCCTCGATCTGCTGGGCCAAATTCGCGGCGATGGCCGAAGGCGCCCGCCGCGCCAGCAAGATCCTGTGGAATCACGCCTAGGCAGGGCGGCGAGGCGTACCAAGGGTCATATGTCCGGCGGCGCGTCCCGTGGCATCGGCCGGAAGAGATCATGCCCACATGCTCGAAGGCCTTCGCAAGGCCGGCTGGGAGGGGTGACCGCCGCGATCCCTGTTACGGATCGCCGATCTGGGAATCGCCGGGTTGCGGCGGCGCGATAGGCGTGAATAGGCCGCGATCCGGTTTCAGATCGAGCAGCGGTGTTCCGTCCAGGCAGTCCAGGCCACGCACCCGGACGATGGGTCCCTCAATCGAAACCAACTTGGCAATCGAGGTTCCGATCGGGTTAGGCCGGGCCGGCGATCTCAGCGAAAACGTGCCCCGCGAGGTGCCATCGCTGGCCGGGCTTTGCAGGATCAGATCGCGCCGGGACAGGTGGAGCCAGTAAAGCACTTCGATACGCTCGAATTGGGCAAGGCTATCGAGGGCTGCAACCCAAGGTTCAAATACCTCGATCCGGCACAGCGGCCCGTCCGGCCGGCCCTGCCTGGGTGTCTCCATACGCGACGTCCAGGGCGTGTGAATGCGACCGATGAAAACCAGCCCCGCGTCGGTTGCGGGCGGCATTTCGACCGCAAGCTCGGCCTGGCGTATTTCGTTCTCGCGGACCATTTCAGTTCCGCCTCATTGCGGCGCCACGGGTGCGCTGCTTCATGACAGACACCCTCCATCGGGTGACGCCGTGCCCCGATCCTCCTATGATCCGCACTCGATATATACCATCGGATATATCCATATGCGCCCGTATCGTTTCGCGCCGATGATCTGCTGTCTGGGTCTGCTTCTGACGCTCGTTCCGCATGTCGTGTTCGCCGCCGATCTGGTGGTCTTCGCGGCTGCAAGCCTCAAGGAAGCGCTGGATGAGGCCAATGCGGCCTACATGCGCCAGTCGGGCGACAATGTGAAGACCTCGTTCGGAGCGAGTTCAGCACTTGCTCGGCAGATCGAGAGCGGAGCGCCGGCCCAGATCTTCATATCGGCGGATCTCGACTGGATGGATTACCTGGAGAAGCGAAACCTGATCCAGCCAGGGATGCGCAAGAACCTGCTCGGCAATCGGCTGGTCATCGCCGCGCCTGCCGACGCGGATATCAAGCTCGACATCAAGCCGGGGTTCGATTTGGCTGGTGCTCTCAAAGGCGGACATCTCGCCATGGCCGATCCAAGCAGCGTGCCGGCTGGAAAATACGGCAAGGCGGCCTTGGAAAAGCTCGGGGCGTGGGGGTCTGTGGAGAGCGCCGTCGCGCGGACGGAGAATGTCCGGGGAGCCTTGCTGCTGGTCTCGCGGCATGAAGCCCCGCTCGGGATTGTCTACGCGACCGATGTGGCAGCCGATCCCGGCGTAAAGATCGCTGGGGTTTTCCCGCCGGAAACCCATCCCCCGATTGTCTATCCGATAGCTTTGACCGCTGACAGCCGTGACCCGGCAGCCAGCCGGTTGCTGGATTTCCTGACCTCGCCTGCCGCGAAGCCAATTTTCGAGAAACACGGCTTTACGCGGTCCCCCTAGGTCATGAACTCATAAAACACACGCCCTACTCGATGACCTCGGCGCTGGCCAGTAGCGATGGCGGTATGGTCAGGCTGAGTGCTTGGGCCGTCTTGAGGTTGATGACCAGCTCGAAGGTCGTCGGCTGCTGGACGGGCAGATCGGCCGGCTTGGCGCCCTTGAGGATCTTTCCCGCGTAAGGCCCGAGCAGGCGAAAGGCAGAAGTGAGCCTTGCTCCATAGCTGATCAGGCCGCCGGAAGCGGCGAATTCACGCCACGCATAGATCGACGGAACGGCATGGCGCGATGCCAGCGCCACGATCTGCTCGCGCCGGCCGGTCAAGAACGGATCCGCGCCGACGACGAGCGCGCCAGCATGCAGGTGGACTAGGGAGGCGAAGGCGGTGTCGATCTCGCTTTCGCTGCTGGCTTTGAGGACATGGAGCTGCAACCCCTTTGTGTGCGCCGCTTCTTGCACGTCTCGAATGATGCGCTCGGCAGTCGCATTGTTCGGGGCGTTCGGGTTCATCAGCAGGGCGATCACCCCAGCCCGCGGAACCAGCTCAGACAGCAGCTCAAGCCGCTTAGCCGTCAGCCCGTCGTTGAGCATGCTGACCCCCGTGAGGTTGCCGCCCGGCCGGGCGAGGCTGGCGACCAGCCCGTCCCCGACCGGGTCGGCGCCACTCCTGAAGACGAT
>Ga0070707_100002264_pt1 | contig 18371 bp, 15 predicted proteins | sample KBSK5502metaG_FD_65468 | JGI IMG/M metagenome (GOLD analysis project Ga0070707, IMG submission 65468) | Corn, switchgrass and miscanthus rhizosphere microbial communities from Kellogg Biological Station, Michigan, USA - KBS K5-50-2 metaG | ecosystem: Host-associated > Plants > Roots >... | reverse complement strand
TCTCCGTCCCCGGTTTCAGGTCGACTTCACCAACCAGTTCGGCAGCACCGACAGCACCCGGGTGGAGGTGAACCTCACGCGCGGCGTTGTGTTCGGCGGCCTGATGTGGGAGGCCGCGCACGGCTTCGGCGTGACCGGAGAGGTGTATGCAGCGCCGGCGGATGCGGTAACAGGGCGGGTGGGGCTCAGCTACAGCTGGCGGTGACGCGGGAGCCCGGTCCGGACGCAGCGCCCGGACCGGGGGCGGTCAGGGGCCGTGGCCGGACGCGTTGGCCGCCGGCCGCTGGAACAGCGACAGGTACTGGCCGTATCCCTCGGCCTCCAGGCGATCCGCCGGGATGAACCGGAGCGCCGCCGAGTTCATGCAATAGCGCAGTCCGGTCGGCTTCGGGCCGTCGTCGAACACGTGCCCGAGATGTGAGTCGGCATGCGCGGACCGGACCTCGCTGCGCACGTAAACCAGCTTGTGGTCGTCGTGTGTCTGGATGTTCTTGGGCTCGAGCGGCTTGGTGAAGCTGGGCCACCCCGTGCCCGAGTCGTACTTGTCGAGCGAACTGAACAGCGGCTCTCCCGACACGACGTCGACATAGATGCCCGCCGCGTGGCTGTTCCAGTACTCGTTCAGGAACGGCGGCTCGGTTCCTTCCTGCTGTGTCACGCGGTACTGCATCGCCGTCAACTTCTGCTTCAGCTCCCCATCGCTGGGCTTGTGATAATCCACTGGGTTCCATCCTTTCGCGGCTGCTTGCGCTTGACCGGAGGCCGTGCCTGCAACGGCCGCCAGCAGCAACGCCGCCATCACTTTCCATCTCGCCATGATCCACCTCCGCGCATGAAACGCCGCGGACCAGCTCCCGGTTTCCTGTCTCTTTCCGGGCCCCGACCACCTGCGTTAACTTCTAGGTCCCGCAAGGGTTACGCAAGCGTCGCGCCCGCGCCAGCCGGCGGGTGAGCGGTTCCCTCCCTGTCCGGCGGCCCCCCTTCTCATCGCTCGTCCGCGATGGGGAACGTCTCGCCGGCCGCAAGACGCCGCTCGAGGGCGGTGAACGCGGCGTCGGGATCGTAGCCCTCGAACAGCCCGCGGGCCTGCTTGGTCTCGAGCCAGGCGCCGAAGCCGGACGCCACCGCGCCCGACGATGTCTCCTGCCGCTCGGCCGCCGCCACCGCCAGATCGTTGGCGTACTCATTCTTGGGATGGCCGTGATGGCCGCGTACCCAGGTCCACTGGACGTCGTGGAGAGTCGCGGACCGCACCAGCGCTTGCCAGAGCTCGAGGTTCTCGATCTCGCCGCCCTTCCTCTTCCATCCCCGCGCCATCCAGCCGGGTGCCCACTCGCGGATGCCCTTCACCAGATACTCGGAGTCGGAAACGATGAGCGCGCGCATCCGGACGCCCTTCTGGGCGAGCAGCTGGAGCGCCGCGATGGCACCCGCGAGCGCCATGCGGTTGTTGGTCGTGTCGGGTGACGCGATGAAGAAATCCTGCCTCTGCACCCCGCTCCGGGTCCGAGCCTCGATCAGGCCGCCCGCGCCCCCGGGGTTCGCCCCCTCCCGACCGTTGCCAAGGCAGCTCTCGTCGATGTGGAGCACGGCGATCGGTAGCGGGCGAGTCATCCGGCAGGTCCCAGCACCTGGAAGGCGGTGATGTCGTCGAGCGCAAAGCGCAACTCTTCTCCCGTCATCGGCAGGCGAGCGACCAGCGCCTCCCGGGAGCCGTCGGTCGCGAGCCGGGCGGCGACGACGATATACTCCGTGCCTCGGCGCGTGGTCAGGGCGACGCGGAGTCCGTCGCGGACGGCCCGCTCGAGCTGGTCGAGGCGATCGGCGCTCCAGCGCATGATGGCGGCCGGGATTACCGATCAGTGCTCGGCGCCGAGCGCCCGGACCACTCGCAGTCGGCCGGGGTGCTCCGCCGTGAGGCGGCCGATCGTGGCCGCGGCCGGCGTCGCCTGGGCGGTGAGGGCGGCGAGCAGTGCCGCCTCGTTCTCGGGCGGCACGGCCAGCAGGAGCCCACCCGAGGTCTGTGCATCCACGGCGAGCCAGCGGTCGGTCTCAGTGAGATCCGCGGCCCAGAAGACGCGGTCGCCCGCCGCTTCGAGATTGCGGTGGGTGCCACCGGGGATGAACCCCCGGCCCGCGAGGTTACGGGCGTGCTGGAGGATCGGGAGCGTGTCGAAGGCGATCTCCCCGCCCACGCGGCTCGACTCGAGCAGGCCGAGCAGGTGGCCCACCAGGCCGAACCCGGTGACGTCGGTCGCGGCGCTGACCCCGACCTCGAGCGCCGCGCGCGCGGCCCCCGCGTTGAGCGTCCGCATCGAGCGCACCGCCTCCGCCAGCCCGGTCTCAAGTAGCGCGTCGCGCTTGAAGGCCGTGGTGAGGATGCCGGTTCCCAGCGGCTTGGTGAGCACGAGCAGGTCGCCCGCGCAGGCGCCCGCGTTGGTCAGCATCCGGTCCGGGTGGACCTCGCCGATCACGGCCATGCCGAACTTGGGCTCCGGATCGTCCACTGAGTGGCCCCCGACCACCAGGCATCCCGCCTCCCGCGCGACTTCGCTGCCGCCGCGCATCACCTCGCCCAGGAGGTCGAGTGGCAGCTGCTCGCGCGGCCACCCGACGAGGTTGAGCCCGAACAGCGGCTTGGCACCCATGGCGTAGATGTCGCTCAGCGCGTTGGCGGCGGCGATCGCGCCCCAGTCGGCAGGGTTGTCGACGATGGGCGTGAAGAAATCCACGGTCGCGACCAGCGCGCGCTCGGGCGACAGCCGGAATACGGCTGCGTCGTCGCCGGTGGCGGCGTCTATGAGGACCCGGGGGTCCTCGACGGGGGGCAGAAAGCGCAGAACCTGCGCCAGGTCGGCCGCGCCGAGCTTGCAGGCTCAGCCGGCGCCGTGCGACAGGGACGTCAGCCGGATACGCGGGGTCTGATCTTGCGGCATGTCGGACATGGGTACCTCCCACGAGGGGGAAAAACGCGGGCCGGCGCAAGGGGTGCGGGCCCCGGCTCGGCTCCGAGGACGCCCGGCGGCTACCAGGCCGCCCGGATAGAGTCGGCCGACATCAAGTTGCCCCGGAGCATGACGCGCTCCACCTTCCGCGCGTTGTGGATGTCGGCGAGCGGGTCCGCGCCGAGGACGATGAGATCCGCCACCTTGCCCCGCGCGATCCGTCCGATCGAGTCGGCCCCGAGCAGCAGGGCCCCGTTGCGCGTGGCCGCCAGCAGCGCCTCCTTGGTCGAGAGGCCCGCTGCGACGAGAAGCTCGATCTCGCGGTGCTCGCTGAAGCCGGGGATGAGCAGCTGGTTGGAGGCGTCGGTGCCGGCCGCGATCGTCCCGCCGGCCTTGAAGAACTGGCGGAGGAAGAGGTCCTGCTTCGGGCGCGATCGCCGGAACTCCGCGAGATCGAGTGCGCTCCACCCGGCTCTCGCGATCATGCCGGGCACGTCCCAACCCGTCTGCACGGTCCGGGGCACGTCCTTGAGCTCGGGCTGCTGGGTGACGGCCGTGTCGTCGAGGCGGCTGAACGTTTCGTGAAGCACCAGCGTCGGGATGACGAAGACCTTGTGGCGCGCCAGATCGTCCGCGACCCGGGTCAAGGCGGCGGAGTCGAGCGGCGCCCAGCCGCGCTCGAACGCGGTCCATCCGGCCCAGAACCCCCGGTAGTGCGCGCTGAAAAAGGGAGAGGGATCCCGGGCCGCCGCCTCGGGTACTCCCGTCATGTGCTCGTCGCCACGGATACCCAGCCGGCCCGCGGCGACGGCGTCGGTGAGGCCGAGATGGCCGGTTACCCCGAGGCCGAACGTGTTCGCCTCATCGATGATCGCCTTGAGCAGGGGCGGATCGATGCGGGTGTACACCTTGATGTAGTCCACGCCGGCCACGGAGAGCTGGTCCACCGCCTTGCGGGCGTCGGCGGGGTCGTTGACACCGATGGCGTCGGCGTACGTCGTCGGGCGGCCGTCGATCATCGCGCCGGCACTGTAGATGCGGGGGCTCACGATCCCGCCGAGGTCGGCGCGCTGCCGGAGGGCCAGGATCGTGTCCTTGGGCCCGTGGACGTCGCGAACGGTGGTGACGCCCCAGGCGAGGTACCGGGGCAGGGCCCAGGGCGCCACGTGGGCATGGGCGTCGATCAGGCCGGGGATGATCCACTTGCCCCGCACGTCCACCTGCGTCGTATTCTGCGGGAGCGAAAACCCGGCCATCGAGGTAACCGCCTCGATCCGGCCTCCCCGGATTACTATGACGGCGTTCGGCCGGGCGCGGCCGCCGCTCCCGTCGATCAGCGTCGCGCCGACCAGCGCCACGCCGGTGGGCGCGCGGGGACCACAGGCCGCGAGGGTCAACAGACCAAGAATGGCGCTAGCGCGGATCACTCGAGGTGTGATCGTGGAGGATCTTCCAGCCGCCGGCTTGCCGCTCCAAGATCAGGCTGAACGGGCCGCTTGCGGTGGTGCGGCCCCCCTGGAACAGGACGAACCGGGCGGTGACCAGGGCGTGGTCGGCGCCCAGCGGGCGGACGGCGATCTCCTCGAACCGGAGACTGTCCCGCTCCGCGCCCCGGGCGAACCGGGGCGCATACCGGGAATGAATGAAATCCCAGCCTCGGCGCACGTGGCCACCGTCCACGAAGGAGGTCGCGGTGTCACGCGCGTAGTCGCTCATGAAGCCCTCGAGATCCCCTCGGTTCCAGTCGTCCGCGGAGCGTTGGAGCTGGGCGGCGAGCTGACCGGCAAGAGCGGGGTCGGCGGCGGGGGGCGCGCCCGCGCGGCAGGCCGTGAGCAGCACCACCCACGCGAGCACGCGCAGAAGCGTCCTGGTCATCGCGTCTGTGGGGTAAAGTCGATGGAAGCTGGACGGGCGGCACGGGCGATGCAAGGCCGCGTCGGGCCGATGCTATGTTTCCCCCGGGAGGAGTGCACCCGCCGATGACGCAGCAGTCCATTTCCGCGTACGGTTTGATCGGGGACATGCGGACCGCGGCGCTCGTCGGGCTGGACGGCGCGATCGACTGGTGCTGCCTCCCCCGCTTCGACAGCGGCAGCGTCTTCGGCGCCCTGGTGGACCCGGAGCGGGGCGGGACTTGGTCGGTCCGGCCCGACGAGCCGGCGACGTCCACCCAGCGCTATCTGCCCCGGACCAACATCCTCGAGACCACGTTCGCGACCGGCGCCGGAGCGATCGTCACCGTCACCGACTTCATGCCGGTGGGACAAGACGGCCGCCCGTCCGGTCACCATCCCGAAATCCACCGGCGCATCCGGTGCACCCGCGGCCGGGCGCAGATGCGCATGGTGTTCATGCCCCGGTTCGAGTACGGCGCCCGCACCACGCGGGTGGACGTCCTGCGCGCCGGGTTGTTCGCCACCGACCGCACCGACCAGGTCGTCACGCTCGCGAGCGCCCGGCCGTTCATGTGGTCGGTGGAGCAGAACACCGCCACCGCGGTCTTCGAGCTGGCGAAGGGAGACGAGCAGTGGCTGGTGCTCCGCTACGACGACGACGACATTCATCCCGTCGACCGGTACGACAGCGCGGAGAAGCTTGGGAGCACCGAGGCCTACTGGCACGAATGGGCGGCCCACGTCCAGTATCACGGGCCGTACCGCACCATGGTCAAGCGGTCGGCGCTGGTACTCAAGCTGCTGACCCACGCGGAGACCGGAGCGATCATCGCAGCGCCGACGACCTCGATCCCCGAGGCCATCGGTGGGAGCCGCAACTGGGACTACCGGTTCGTCTGGCTCCGGGACGCGGCCTTCACGCTCGCCGCCCTCGCCAACGTCGGCCATCACACCGAGGCCGATGCCTTCATGCGGTTCCTCAAGAAGGTGTGCCGCCACGAGACCGACGGCCACCTCCAGATCATGTACGGGATCGACGGGCGGCGCGACCTGGTCGAGCGGCAGCTCGATCATCTGGGCGGCTATCAGGGGTCCCGCCCCGTGCGGGTCGGCAACGGGGCCGCGGGGCAGCTCCAGCTGGACGTGTACGGCGAGGTGCTGGAGACCGCGGACCTGTGGCGCCGCGACCACCAGATGACCGATGCGACCTGGCGGGTGCTCCGGAAGCTCGTCGATTGGGTCGCGTCTCACTGGCGCCACCCCGACTCGGGGATCTGGGAAGTCCGGGGCGAAGCGCGGCACTACGTCTTCAGCAAGGTCATGAGCTGGGTCGCGCTCGACCGCGGCGTCACCATGGCCGAGGAGCTGGGCCTCGAGGGCGACGTCGGCTGCTGGAAGAGCGAGCGTGACGCGGTGCGCGGGGAGATCATGGAGCGGGGCTGGAACGAGGCGAAGCAGTCGTTCGTCCAGGCGTACGACACCGACGCGCTGGATGCCTCCGCCCTGGCCATCCCCATCGTCCGCTTCCTCCCGCCGGACGATCCGCGCGTCCGTGCCACCGTGCGCGCGGTCGCCCGCGAGCTCACGAGCGCGGACGGCGAGCTGGTCTATCGCTACCGCGACAGCGATGGGCTCGAGGGCGAGGAGGGGGCGTTCTCGATCTGCACCTTCTGGCTGGCCCATGCCCTCGCGCTCACCGGCGAGCGGGAGCGAGCCGACCTGATCGTGCGGCGCATGCTGCGGCACGCGAACCATGTGGGGCTCTTCTCCGAGGAGATCGATCCGCGCACCGGCGACTTCCTCGGCAACTTCCCCCAGGGCTTCACCCACATCGCGCTGATCAATTGCGCGGTCGCGCTCGCCGGCGCGGAACGGCCGAAGCGCGCGAGCGGACAGACGAAGCGCCCCGCGTGAGCGGGGCGCTGGAGATCGTACGGGCACGCCTTAGCGGCGCCGGCGGCCCTTCCTCCCCGCCTTGCGGCGGGCCGGCCGCTTGGCGACGCGCTTCTTCGGAGCCCGCTTCCTGGCGGCCTTCTTGGCCGGCCGGCGCTTGGCGGCCTTGCGCGCCGGCTTCTTCGCCGGGCGCTTCTTGGCGGCCTTTTTCCGTGCAGGCTTCTTGGCGGCCTTTTTCTTGGGACGAGGCTTGGCTTTCTTCGTCGCGGCAGGACGGGCGGCCGGCTTGGCGGCGGCCCCGTCGGGCCGGGACACGGCGGGCGCGGCTGCCGGAGTGGGAGCCGGAGCCGGCGTCGGCGCGGGCTCGCTCGACAGCGGCAACGGATCCATCCACCCCGAGCCGGACCAGCCCATCTCCAGGGAGTGCAGCGCGGCCATAGGTGCTTCCTCCATCGCGGATGCGGCGCGTGACCCGCCGCTGGTATCGAGGCGCAGGCGCGCCTTTCGAGAGGTCGGTACGGAGCTGATATAAGATGCGCGGAACGGGTCCTTCTGCAAGGCTAGGCGGAGTTGACCCTATCCGGTTCCGCGCCTCATTGGGAGCGAGTCCGTAAGTTGTGCTTTGACAAACTCTTAGACCAAGACTATCTTGCCGACACCGTCCTCCGACCGAGTAACGCTTCCACTGTGAGAGCCACTCTCCACCTCTCCGCGTACGTCCCGGCCCTGCTCGCCTGTGCGCTGACGGTTCCCCTACGTGCGCAAGCCGTCGGCGATGTTCAGGTCACGCCGGAGACGATGACGCTCGGCGTCGGTCAGAAACAGACGATCTTCGCCGCGGCGTTCGACAAGCAAGGCAACCTCGTCCCCAACGCCCGCTTCACGTTCTGGACGTCCGATTCCAGCGTCGCCAAAGTGCAGAAGGACGGCACGGTGCTCGGCATGAAGCCCGGCCTCGCGAAGATCGAGGCGCGGACCGGAGGCCGTCGCGCCTCGCTGGCGGTGCTCGTAGCCGGCGCCGGCGGCATGGTCCCCGGCGCGGGGGGCGCAGGGCACGGCGCCGCGGCGCTCACACTCGAGCCGGCCTCGCTCCGGCTGGTGCTGGGCGAGACCGCGAAGCTCGAGCCTAGGGCGCTCAAGGAGGACGGCACCCCGGCCGAGCTCGGCCGCGTGGTGTGGAAGTCGCTCCGGCCCGACGTCGTCGCGGTGGACTCGACCGGTGCCCTGCTGGCGCGCGGGCCCGGCCGAAGCATCGTCCAGGCGGCTCTAGCGAACGGTCTGGTCGCGACGGCCCCGGTGGAGGTCGAGACGGTGGACCTCGCGCTGTCCGAAAATCGCATCCTTCTCTCGCCGGACGGCCTGGACACGCTCCGGCTCGTCGTCCCGTCGCAGGGGAATCGGGTGATGAGCGAGGGCGTGGTCTGGCAGTCCACGGATACCTCGATCGCCCGGATCGGACCGACCGGTATCGTGCAGGGCGTCAAGCCCGGCACCGCGGAGATCGTCGCCTGGCTCTCCGGACAGGAGCGGCGCGCCGGCGTGATCGTGCACAAGCCGGTCCGCGCGATCGTCGTCACGCCCAAGTCGAGCGGGAGGCCGATTCTGCTCCCGCTCAACCGCAAGCACAAATTCACCGTCGTCGCGGAGGCGATCGACTCGACCCCCATCCCCGCGATCCGGATCGACTGGGAAGTGGGAGACCCGGCGCTCGCCGCGTTCGACCCCGCCAGCGGCGAGCTGACGGCGAAGGCGCTGGGGACGACCAGCCTCACCGCGAAGGTCCCGGGCTTCGCCCCGGCGACGTGGGCCATCCAGATCGTGCCCGGCATTCTGAAGCTCGATCGCACGCGCTTCGCGCTCTCGCCCGGCGAGCGCGCAACCCTCGCGGCTACGCTCGCAGACGACGAGGGCAAGGCGGTCGGTCCAGCGTCCGATCTCACCTGGGTCTCCGACCGTCCCGAGGTCGCCGCGGTAGACGGCCAGGGCGCGATCGAGGCGCACGGCTTCGGGCACGCCAAGGTGACCGCGACGACCAGCTGGGGGGCCGCGGCGGCGGCCGACGTCTTCGTCGCCGGGGACCTTCTCATGGTGTCCAGCCGGGGCGGTAGTCCGGGCATCTACCAGGCCTCAGCCGCGCGGCCCGAGTCGCTCTACGCCGTCCTGGCCGACAGCGCCGCGAACATCGAGCCCGCCATCTCACCGGACCGCACCTGGATCGCGTTCAGCTCGAACCGCGCCGGCGGCGGGGAGTACGACCTGTACGTGATGGACGCCGATGGCGGTCACGTCCGCCGGCTCACGAGCGAGCCCGACGCGGACGGCAGTCCGGCCTGGACGCCGGACAGCAAGAAGCTCGTCTTCACCTCCGCCCGGAGCGGCGTGCCGCAGATATACGTGATACCGGCCGAGGGCGGCGAGGCGCAGGCGCTCACCAGCTCCCCCGGCGGCAACCGGTCCCCGGCGATTTCGCCGGACGGGCGTACGGTCGCCTTCGTGTCGATTCGCGACGGCGCGGCGCCGCGCATCTACCGCATGGCCATCGACGGAAGCGGGCAGACCAGGGCCGGCGCCGGCCTGTTGCGGCAAGCGTGCCCCGGATTCTTCCCTAACGGGGATCTGCTCTACGGTGAGGAGCGCAAGAAGGGCTCGCGGGAATGGGCCGTCGTGCGCATGCCCGACGGAGCCGCGCCGGCGGCCCTGTTTCAGACCGAACAGCCGCTCGTGTCGCTGGCGGCGTCGCGGGACGGCGAGCGGGTCGTGTTCGTGACCGGCAAGGAAGCGGGGAAAGGCCGGTTCGACTACCGCGTGTGGCTTCGCGGCCTCGCCCTCGGCGCCCAGCCGCTGCCCGTGAAGCTCCGTCTCGGCGAGCAGGTACCGACGGCCACCTTCTGATGCGCGCGCTCGCGCTGGGCGGTGTGGGCGGTCTGGACCAGCTCGCCGTCCGCGACGTCCCGGAGCCCGAGCTGCGATCGGCCGCCGACGTCCTGGTGCGGGTCCAGGCCGCAGCCCTCAACCATCTCGATCTCCTCGTCGCGCGCGGGCTGCCGGGCGCGAGCCAGGTCTTCCCGCACATCATCGGCTCCGATGCCGCCGGCGTCGTCGAGGCGGTGGGGCCGGCCGTCAGCGCCGTCGCGCCGGGTGATCGCGTGATGGTGAACCCCGGCATCTCCTGCGGGACCTGCCAGGCGTGTCTCGAGGGAGAGGAATCGCTCTGCCGGTCGTTCCAGCTGCTGGGGGAGCACCTGCCGGGTACCATCGCCGAATTCGTGGTCGTGCCGGAAGAGAACGTCGCCCACGTGCCGGCGGCGATGCCGCTGGAGCGGGCCGGGGCCTTCTCGCTGGTGACGCTGACCGCGTGGCGGATGCTCACCAGCCGCGCGCTGCTCCGGCCGGGTGAGACCGTGCTGATCTGGGGCATCGGCGGCGGCGTGGCGCAGGCCGCGCTCCAGATCGCGAAGCTCCTCGGCGCCTACGCCATCGTGACCAGCGGGACCGACCGGAAGCTCGACGCCGCCCGCGCCCTCGGCGCCGACGCAGGGCTCGACCACGCGCGCGACGACGTCCCCGCCGAGGTCAAGCGGCTCACCGGCGGCCGGGGCGCGGACGTCGTGGTGGACAGCGTCGGCGAGCGGACGTGGGCCCAGTCGCTCCGGGCGCTCCGGCGCGGCGGGCGACTCGTCGTCTGCGGTGCCACGACGGGCCCCACGGTGGACATCGACCTGCGCCGACTCTTCTGGCATCAGTGGACCCTGATGGGATCCACGATGGGAAGCCGGCGGGAGTATCGGGAGATCGTGCGACTCGCCGGCCTCGGGCGGCTCTGGCCCGTGGTGGACCGGGTCGTCCCGCTCGAACGCGCCGCGGAGGCCTTCGCCCGGCTCGCGAGCGGCGAGCAGTTCGGCAAGCTCGTCATCGAGGTGGCATCGTGAACGAGATGATGGAAAGGCTCAAAGTCGGCGCCCAGCAGCTCCTGCAGGTCCTCCCGCCGCTGGTCGGCGCGGCGCTGATCCTGTTCGCGGGCTACTTCCTGGCGCGTCAGGTCCAGCGATGGGTGGATGACACGCTGAAGCGTCTGGACTTCAATCGGATGGCCCACGCCGGCGGAATCGATCAGGTGGTCGAGCGGACCGGCTCACGCCTGGACCCGGTGGGCGCGCTCGCCAAGCTGATCTTTTGGCTCGTGATGCTGGTCGTCATCCTGCTGGCGAGCGCGGCCCTTGGACTCGAGAGCATCAACCGGATGTTCGGGACGATGCTCGCCTTCTTGCCCACGCTCTTCGCCGCCATCGTGGTCGTGGTGCTGGGCATGCTGGTGGGCGAGTTCGTGCGCGGCGTCATCGTCGCCTCGATGGGGAACGTGGCCGGCGTGCCCACCGTCGCCAAGCTGGCGAAGGGCGTGGTCGTGCTCATCTCCATGTTCCTGGCGTTGCAGCAAGTGGGGGTGGAGCAAGAGATCGTGACTGCGGCCTTTACGCTCGTGCTCGGCGCCGTGGCCCTCGCCGCGGGCCTCGCGTTCGGCCTCGGCAACCGGGAGCTGGCGGGGGAGATCACACGGCGCTGGTACGAGCAGGGTCAGCGCCGCGACCGGCGGAAGACGGACAGGAAGCCCGGCGGCCCTCCGGGCGAGACGCAGATTCTCGACTGAATGCCGTTCACCGCAGTCGCGCCACCGTCCTCCGCTCGCCGTCCTTCAGGACGCCATAGACCGCGCCCTTCTCGCCGAATCCGGCCAGCGTGACGCCGTTGGGCAAGGTGACGGCCCGCTTCCAGTTCCCATCCGGGCCGTAGACGTCATACGCGGTAGCGACCGCGTCCAGGGAACGGGGCCGCTGGAGCCAGACGTCGCCGGCCGGGCTTCCCATGCCGGCCTCGAACGGCGGCTTGTTCTCGGCGAAGGGCCACTCGAGGTGCAGCGTGTCCGGGAGGCCCCGGCCCTTGCCCTGCTCACGGATCTTCTCGATCACCCGCTGCTTGTCGGCGTCGGTCACGGCAACCTTGGTGTACTCGTGAGGCTTCCCCCGCACCCACACCCCGCCCGGGCCGCGCCACTCCACCCGGTTCTCCCGCGCCCGCGCGACCCAGAGGCGGCCGTCCGGCAACACGCCGAAGAGGTCGTTCGGGCCGAAGATCTTCGCGACCTCCTGCGTCTGCTCGCCGAACGTCGCGTCGCCGTACTCCGGAGCGGCCAGCCGGGCGACGGTGTCCACCCGGCCCGTCGCGAGCTCGAGCCGGAACACGCTCACGCTCTCCGGCCGCACCACCCGGCCGGGTTCGCCCCCGCCGACGATCGCCTCGTAATCGGCCTTGTAGCCGAAGCCGTCCTGATCGTACGCGAGCACCGGGGTCGGGCCACCAACCGGGGGCAGCTGGAGCGCGCGGACCGGCTGCCCGGCAGCGGTCCAGAGCGTGGTCCGGAGCGCGGCGAAGTCCACGAGCGCCACCGTATCCCCCGCGAGATGCGCGACCCAGCCGGGGAACTTGTAGACCGAGGCGGCCGCGCCGGGCGGCAGCGTGTCCACCCGGGTGCCGATCGTGTCCACCTTGCCCGTCGTGAAATCGGCCCGGAGGAAACGGCGCTCCCGTGTGTCGGCGAAGACGACCCGCCCGTCGCGGAGCTCCACCACGTTGCTGAGCTGCGCGAACGTGACCGGCAGCTTCGCGTCGATCTTGAGCTCCTGGCTCCCGGCCGAGCCGGAATTCGCGCAGGCCGCGACGGCCGCGAGCGCCACGGCCCAGCACGATCTCACCCCGTGCATCACGATGCTCCTTGAGTAACGAGTGGTGGGACGACGATCTGGAGCACCCGCAGTCCCGCACTGTCAGGTTCGATCGCCAGGGCGGTGCCGGCCGCCGCTGCCAAGATACGGCCGAAACCCCGGAGGCGGATCTCCCCGACCAGGTGGCCCCGCCGGTCCACGACGTGCCAACTGCCCGCGGAATCGACGACCGACCGGCTCTTCTGGAGCCATACCAGGCCGTCGGCCGACGTGAAGCCAGCCTCGAAGGGCGGCTTGATCGGGGCGAAGGGAAGCTGCTCCGCCGTGCTGCGGAGCTCCGGCGGAAAAGTGCGCAGGAACAGCTCGCGGTCCGCCCGGGTGACCTCCAGGACCCGGTCGGGCAGCGACTGGCCGGTGGTCCAGCGCCCTGAGGGCTCCCGCCAGTCCACCCGGTTCTGATAGACGCGAGCGACCCAGAGGGATCCATCGGGCAGCACGCCCCATTGGTCGGCTCCGCTGAAGACGCGTCGCTCGAATCGGCGTCCCGCATCGGCGTCGATCTCGGCGATGTCCAGCGGCGCCAGGCGGACCAGCGTATCGATTCGGGAGAACTCCGGCGCCGTGCGTACCACCGCCGCAGAATCGTGGTTGCCGCTGCGGTCGCGGCCCGGGGGCGACGGCATGGGCACATAGAACCGACTCTCGACGTCGCGCATGCGCGGCAGGGCGCCGCGGGTCACGTCCGCCGCGGGGAGCGTACGGCCGAACCGGCCGTCGGAGCTCCAGACCGTGAGGCGGCGGAGCCCCCAGTCGGCCACCCAGAGCGAGTCGGCTGCGCGGAACAGGGCGAAGGGATTCTTGAGCTCCGGAGTCCTGGGGCCCCCAAGCGGGACGATCCGCCGACCCGGGAAGTCCACGAGCCCGACGACTCCGCTGCCTTCGGAGACGAGCGCCCATCGGCCGGGGCCCAGCCAGACCGCGCCGGCGGCATCGTGAAACGGGGCTTGGAGCGTGTCGGGCGGAGGCGCGAGGTCGAGCTTGGGAGCGGCCGGCGTGGGAGTAGTGCAGGCGGCGGCGAGAAGCGCGACTCCGATGCCGCCCGCCCGTGCGACGCGGGAATGTCGGAGGACCGGCATGGGCGGATAATGTAAGCGCCCCTACGGCCTCCACCAATACGAGACCTTCACCAGGAAGACGTTGTCAGACGCGGCGGAGAAGAGGCGGTCGACACCGTCGCCCAGGCGGAACGCCCCGTCGGTGATGGTGTCGGAGCGGTTCTGGGTCCAGACGAAAAAGATCGTCGACCCCGGCCGGTATTCCCAGCGGAGCACGGCGTTCCCGCGGAGCGAGGCGAGGGAAAAGTTCGGGTTGTCGAACTGGAGCTGCGTCAGGCCGGGCGTGGCCGGGGCCACCACCAGCCGGCTGTCGTCGTCGGGCGCGACCTGGGCGGGACCCGCGGCCAGGAAGTCGTAGGTCCTCGGCTGCGCCAGCTCCTTGTAGCTCCGGTACTGCCCGGAGGAGAGCAGCGGCTGGGCGTAGAGCTCGAGACTCAGCCTTGGCGTGAAGATCCAGTTGAGCCGCACGCTCGCGGAAAGCTGGAGCTCCTGGAGATCGGCGAAGAGATAGCGGTGTCCGTAGGTCTGCGTCGCCGCCGGGTCGTCGAACGTGTCCACGTACTGCGCCGTCGTGTGGAGCTTGTCGAGCCGGGGCCCGAACTGGACCAGGGCGCGGGAGCTGGGGTGCCACTCGAGCGTCGGGGCGATGGACCAGCTGTGCTGGCGGTCGCGCGCGAACTCGTCGCCCTGCACCGCCAGGCCGGCGATCCACTTCCGCCGGGGGTCGGACGTGAAGGTCATCGACCAGTCGAGGCCCGGCGGATTGAGGGTCAGCGGCCCGCCGCGGGTGCGGCGGGCATTGAGGCTCTCCGGATCGTACTCGAGCGTCCACTGCCAGTGCGAGAAGTTCCTGAGGTCGAACATTCCCATCAGGAAGTAGCCAACGCTGGTGAGGTCGCCCCCGAAGTCCCAGCTGCGGAACGTCGCCAGGTTGAGCTGCGCACTCTGGAACAGCCGGCTCGGACGGGTCCAGCGCCGGCCGACCATCACGTGGGCGTTCACCTGGTCCGCCCAGATCTGGAAGCCCAGGTCGTTGACCTCGTACCCGGGGTCGATCGCGCCGACCGCGGCGTTGAACAGCCAGTCGCCCTTCTGCTTGTTGAGCGTCATCCGGCCGGCCCAGCCGGTGAGCGACGTCGCGTTCGACTCCACCCCCAGGTAGCCCGCGTCGGGGCGCTGGAAGTAATGCACCGAGCCCCTTTGCAGGTCGGTCATCCGGGCGGCGGTCCCGGCCACCCGGCTCGCGCCCGCCCACGCGGTCAGGACCCAGGTCCCGGCGCGATCGAACGTCACCCAGCCGTCCGCCCCGAGACCGAACGCGGTGCGGGACAGTTGTCGGGGCAGACTGTCTTCGTCGAAGCGGCGGGCCGTACCGGTGCCGATCACGCCGAACCCGTAGCGGCCCTGTGCCAGCTCCTTCTGCGCCCGGTAGACGCCGTACCACGTCAGCGGCTCCACCTCGGTACGCCACCGGGCCAGCCCCAGCGCAAGATCGGCGAACTCCGAGTTGGTGAGCGCGTTCAGCGCGCCGAGGCTCCAGGTGCCTGCCTTCCCGCTCAGCTTGGCCGCGCCCAGGATGTGGGTCCCCGCCGGCTCCGAAGAGAAGTCCGCCGTGGGCAGCGTCCCTTGCGGGGCGCGCCCGATGCGGCGGCTGTACAGAAAGTCGGCCCCCGGCCAGTTGAAGCCCCAGAAGTCGTTGGCGCCCCCGGATCCGAAATTGAAGATGTTGGCGCCCTCGATGAAGAAGGGGCGCTTCTCCGGGAAGAAGGTCTCGACGTCGGTGAGATTGACCACCGCCGGGTCCACCTCGACCTGGCCGAAGTCGGGGTTCACGGTGCCGTCGAGCGTGAGGTTGCCGCCGATCCCCACTTTCGCGTCGAGGCCGGCGCCCGGTCGTGCGCGCGCGCCCGTGATGAACGGATCCGCCGCGTCGTGACCGAGGAACTCGGCCTTGGCGGTGACGTACGGCATGACTTCGATCCGGGGCCGGGGCGTGACCCGCTCGATCCCCACCAGGTCCACGAACCGCGAGACGAACCCGCTGCCGTTGGTGGGGCGGAACACGAGATAGTCCTGCTCGTTTCGCCGTGCGATCTCTCGCTCGAAATTGACGCCCCACACGTACACGTCCTGGCGTTGGAACCGCAACTGGGAATACGGGATCCGCATCTCCGCGGTCCAGCCGAGCGAGTCGCGCGCTACCCGCCCCTCCCAGACGCCGTCCCAGGTGCTGTCGTTCCATTCGTCGTTGTACAGCGTGCCGTCGTACAGGGTGCCGGCGGCGTTGATGCCGAAGAAGAAGCCGGACCGGCGGTCGTGATAGGAATCGAGGAAGAGCACGAACCGGTCGGCGCTCACGGCCCGGTCCCGGCGGGCGAGCACCGCGGCCACGGAGTCCGGTGCGCGGTCGTACATGCGAGCGCCGACGTAGATCGCGTCATCGTCGAAGAGCACCCGGATTTCGGTCGACTCGGAGGGCTCCGCCCCTTCTCGGGGGACCCGCTGGGTGAGCCCCGCGATCGGGATGGCCCCGGACCACGCCGGCTCGTCCAGCCGGCCGTCGATGCTGACCGCCCCGCTCGCGCGGACCGCATGCACCGCGGTCGCGCTGCCCGGAGCCGCGGCCGAGCGGAGGCGGGCGTGGGTGACGGCCGAGTCGAGTTGAACCGCCGGGACCACGAGCGCGAGCAGGAGGTGCGGCAGCATGGTTGTGGCGCTTTAGATAGCGCCGATCGCGAAACGGTTGCGGCGCCGAGAGCCCCTCATTGCTCGAGGATGCGCTGGAGCAGCTCGGGCACTCGGGGATCGTCCATCTGGCCGAGCCAGAACAGGGCCTTCTTGCGCAGCTGGCGGTCGGGATCGCCCTTGGCGATTTCGAACAGCTTGTCCGCCGCGGCCTTGTCGCCCCGCTGTGACAGGACGAAGATCAGCTGCTCGCGCATCTCGCGGTCCTGGCTCGAGCCGTAGAGGTTGGCGAACTCGCTGGTCGGCACATCGCATTGCTGGGCCCAGAACAGCGCCTGCTTGCGAAGCTCCGGGATCTCCCTCTCGTTCCGCGCCACCTGCACCAACCAGCTGCCCCCTTCGGGCGTGCCCATCTGCGACACCGAGAACAGGACTTTTTTCTTGAGCTCGGCGCCCTGCAGCCGGCCGTAGAGCCCCCGCAGGAACGCGGCGTTTTCCGGCGTGCCGCTCTGCCCGAGCCAGAAAATGGCTTTCTCCCGCGCGCCTTCGGGCACATCGGAGCGCTCCGCGAACGCCCGAAGCGCCTGCATGGACCGCGGGCTTCCCTCCTGCGAGAGGGCGAAGACCGCCTTGTCCTGGAGGTTCGGGTCGGTCGTCGTCCGCGCGATCGAGTCCAGCGCGGCCACCGACCGCTCCGTGCCCACCTGGGAGAGCCAGAAAACCGCCTGCTCGCGGACTTCGGCGTCGGGATCCGACCGCGCGGCCTCGAGGAGCGTGGTCTCGGCGCCCTCCGCTTGCTGTTGGGCCACCAGGAACACCGCCTTGCGGCGCAGGCAGGCAGAGGCCGCGTCGCGCCGAGCCAGCACTTTGCGCAGCACAGGCGCCGCCCGCTCGGGGTCCATCTGCTGGAGCGCGTTGAGCGCCGCGACCTTGATGTCGTCCCCGCCGCTGTCGTTCTCCTCCTCCGCACAAGGGACCACAGACGGGTGGCCTTGCCGGGGTGGCGCAAGCGGGCTCGATGGAGCCGGAGGTGAGGGCGGTGCCGGGGGCGCCGGCGGCGCGGGCGGAGCCGCGATCGCCGCCGTCGCCGCGGCGATCGCCGCCGCCGCGTCCGGGTCTCCCCGTCGCGCCAGCTCACCCTGGATCCGCCGCTCGAGCGCGGCGGCGTCGCCCCGAGTCGCGGCCCCGGTGTACTTGGACCGCTGCGCCTTGAGCACGGTCAGCGCCCGGCGCAGACTCTCCTGGCTGCCCAGGCGGTACAGGGCGAACGCCTGCCAGTAGAGGGCGTCGGCTGCGTACGCCGACTTCGGGAAACGGGACTCGATCGAGGCGAACAGAGTCGCGGCCCGCGGCCAGTCCCGCCGGGTGAGCGCGCTTCGGGCCTGGCGGTAGAGTGAGTCCGCCGGGTCGCCTTGCGCCACTGACGCCAGCGGCAGCCGGTCCGGCCCGTCCCCATCGCCTTGCACTGGGCTCGGTCCCGACGCGGCCAATCCGACCGTGGCGAGCGCCGCCCACCATATCGCATGCCAGGACATCACAGGGCTCCTTGGCGGAAGGTCATTCCTGTACCGGCCGGTACGGCGGCGCGCAGTCGGACCAGCATCCCGTCTTGCTCCATGCCGTCAGTGATGAGTTTGAGATCTTCGCCCCGTCGCTCGGGTGCGAGCTGAGCGATCTGCGCCAGCACGAGCTCCAGATCCTGGAGCAGGAAGCGGAGCCGGGTGTCGCTCCCGGCCGGCGAGTCGAGCAGCAGCCGGTTGGTGGCGAGGAGCTGGCGTGCCGTCGCGGAGGCCAGGGCCTCCTGCCGCCCCTCGCGCACCGACGCGCGAAAGAGTGTGAGGAACGCCTCGGCCTGGCCGAGGTGCTCGGCCGCTGCCAGCCGGTACGCGGCGTCCTCCCTGGGGCTTCCACCGGCCGGAGCTGCTGGAGCGAGCGCCGAGGCAACCGGCGCGGTCACTCCCCGCACGGCCGGGCCGCGGTTGCTCATGCGTCCGATGCCCACGCCGATCGCAAGCACCGCGGCGATACCGGCGCTCCAGGCCAAGACGCGCACCGGCCGGCCGATCGAGCGTCTCCCAGGGGCGACCGCCCGGCGCTCGCTCTCTCGCCGCATCTGGATGC
>Ga0070707_100002261_pt1 | contig 18392 bp, 18 predicted proteins | sample KBSK5502metaG_FD_65468 | JGI IMG/M metagenome (GOLD analysis project Ga0070707, IMG submission 65468) | Corn, switchgrass and miscanthus rhizosphere microbial communities from Kellogg Biological Station, Michigan, USA - KBS K5-50-2 metaG | ecosystem: Host-associated > Plants > Roots >... | reverse complement strand
CGTCGGAGCCGCTTTGCTGGGGTTGGGGCTGGGGGCGCTCGCGCTCGCGCTTTACCCGGACGAGCCCATGGTCAGGGCGGTCAACTACTGGTGGCTGCCGCTGTCGGTGCTGGCGGCGGTGCTGCTCGGGGGCTACCTGTGGCGGCAGGCGCGGCGGCCGCTGGCGGCGGGCGCCCCCATGTGGGGGGCGCTGCTGGCCAACCTCTTCGTGGGCGGCGCGCTGATGGTGGCGCTGGTGGACGTGCCGATCTTCGCGCGCGGCGTCTTCAACGTGGACCAGAACGCCGCCGGCCTGCTCCTGACCGCCTTCCTGGTGGGGGTGCCGGTGGGGGCGCTCGCCGGCGGGTGGCTCGCGGGCAGGCTGGGCCCGCGCCTGCCGGCGGTGGCCGGGCTGCTGGTGGCGGCCGGCATGTACCTGGTGCTGGCGGGCTGGGGCGTGAGCGAGCCGCGGAGCCGCGCATACGCCGAGCTGGCCGTCATGGGTCTTGGGTTCGGGGTGGTGATCGCGCCGCTGGCGGCCTCCGCGCTGGACGCCAGCCGCCGCCGCCAGCACGGGCTGGTCAGCAGCCTGCTGGTGGCGGCCCGCACGGTCGGCATGCTGGGCGCGCTCTCGGCGCTGACGGCCTTCGGGCTGCACCGGTTCTACCAGCTGCTGAAGCCGGCGCCCGCCACGGGCAGCCTGCACGACCGGCTGAAGGTGCTGGAGGCCAACATCACGGCCGCGCTGGTGGCCGAGTACCACGACATCTTCCGGCTGGCGGCCGTGCTCTGCCTGGCCGCCGCCCTGATCGCGGGCTTGACTCTGGGGCCGAGAAGACCCAGGTCAATCTAGGTCGAGAAGAGCTCTCCCAGCTGGGCGGGGCTGATGTTGCCGCCGCTGCAGATCAGGGCCAGCCGCTTGCCTTCGAGGTTGAGCCTGCGAGCCGCGGCCAGCGGCGCCGCGCCGGCGGCCTCGACCAGGGTGCGGGTGCTCTCGATCATCAGGCGGGTGGCTACCCTGAGCTCGTCGTCGTCGACCAGCACGAAGTCGTCGAGCAGGTCCCAGAGGATCTGCTGCGGGAGCTCGAAGGTGGTGCGGGTGGCCAGCCCTTCGGCGATGGTGCGGTTCTCGCGCTCGACCAGCCGCCGCGCTTTCCAGGCGTCGTGGGCCGCCGGCGCCTGGGCGCTCTGGACGCCGACCACCCTGGTCTTGGGGTTGAGCGCCTTGGCCACGATGCAGGCCCCGGCGGCTCCGCTGCCGCCGCCGACGGGGACGACCAGGACGTCGATCTCGGGCTGCTCCTCGAGCAGCTCGAAGGTGTGGGTACCCACCCCGGCGATCAGGTCGGGCTCGTTGCCGGAGTGGACGTAGCGGTAGCCGTGCTCGCGGGCCAGCGCCTCGCAGTGCTCGCGGGCGTCGTCGAAGTCGTTGCCCGTGAGGATGACCTCAGCGCCCAGGTCCTCCATGGCGGTGACCTTGACCGGGTTGGCCCTGGCGGGCGCACAGATGATGGCGCTGACACCGAAGAGCCGGGCGGCGTAGGCCACGGATTGGCCGTGGTTGCCGGTGGAGGCGGCGATCAGGCCGCGGGCCCGGGTGGCGGCGTCGAGCTGGGAGACCAGGTTGACGCCGCCCCGGACCTTGAAGGCGCCCGTGGGCAGGTGGTTCTCGTGCTTGACCCAAGTCTCGGTGCCGGTGATCCGGTCGAGGGCGGGATAGCGGCGCAGCGGCGTGGGGGCCAGGTGAGGCCGGATGCGCCGGCGCGCGGCCAGGACGTCGGTCAGCGTCGGAGCCTGCACCCCGCGCAGGCTACGTCTTCTCGGCTTCCTGCACGGCCGGGACAAGGACGTGCTCGACGTAGGCGCGGACCCAAGCCGTGACCGCGCCGGCCGCCTTGAGCTGGAGCTCGACGAGGGCGCGCTGGTCCTGGTTGATGCGCTGCAGCTGGCCGCCCCAGAAGGCGGGGTCGAGGTTGAGGCCGGGGGGCGGGCCGAGCTTGGGGTGCTGGGGCGTCAGGGCCTGGGGCGCGGGCGGCGGCGGCTTGGGTTTGGGCGCCGCCGGCGTGCCGCTGGCCGGCGCGGGAGCGGCGGCGACCGCGGGCGGCGGTGCGGGTCTCGTGCTGAGAACGTGGTAGGTGGCGGCGGCCAGGGCGGCCACCAGCAGGGCTTCGAGAAGGATCAGCCAGGCGAGGGGGCGTCGTGCCATGGCCGGATCGTGGGGGACCCGGGGCGGTCGAGGGAACGCAGGTTGTTAAGACCGCGGGCGATGGTCTCCATGCGCTTGGGGAAGCTGAAGCGGAGGTGCCGGCGGCCCAGCGCGGGGTCGTGGAAGAAGCTGGAGCCGGGCACGGTGGCCACCGCCACCTTCTCGATCAGGTGCTTGGCGAGGGCGACGTCGTCGTCCCAGCCCAGGTTCTCGAAGCCGGCCATCACGTAGTAGGCGCCCTTGGGCTCTACCGGGTCGAAGCCGGCGACCTTGAGGCCCGCCACCATGGCGTCGCGGCGCTCGCGGTACTCCTCCAAGAGGGCGTCGTAGAAGCTGGGCGGGAAGGCCAGCGCCTCGGCGACCGCCACCTGGAGGGGATGGGCGGCGCCCACGGTGAGGAAGTCGTGGACCTTGCGGATGCCGGCCGTGAGGCCGGCGGGGGCGATCAGCCAGCCGATGCGCCAGCCGGTGACCGAGTAGGTCTTGCTGGCGCCGCTGATGGTGATCGTGCGCTCGGCCATGCCGGGCAGCGTGGCGATGCTGATGTGCCGGCCCTCGTAGACCAGGTGCTCGTAGATCTCGTCGGTGATGGCGATGGCGCCGTGCGCCTGGCAGAGGTCGGCGATCAGCAGCAGCTCGTCTTCGCTGAAGACCTTGCCGGTGGGGTTGTGGGGGGTGTTGACGACGATGGCGCGGGTCTTGGTGGTGAAGGCGCGCCGCAGCTCTTGGGCGTCGATGTGCCAGTCGGGCGGGTGCAGGGTGACGTAGCGGGGCACGGCGCCGCTGAGGATGCAGTCCGGGCCGTAGTTCTCGTAGAAGGGCTCGAAGATCACCACCTCGTCGCCGGGGTCGACGGCGGCGAGCATGGCGGCCATCATCGACTCGGTCGCGCCGCAGGTCACGGTGATCTGGCGGTCGGGGTCGATGTCGGTGTTCCAGGTTTGGGACTGCTTGGCGGCGACGGCTTTTCTGAGCTGGGGGGCGCCCCAGGTGGTGGCGTACTGGTGGTAGCCGTCGTCCAAAGCGCGGTGCGCCGCCTCGACGATCTCCTGGCTGGGCGGGAAGTCGGGGAAGCCCTGGGCGAAGTTGACGGCCTTCTCCGGACCGTGGAGCGCGAGGTTGAGACGCGTCATCTCGCGGATCACGGACTCGGTGAAGGAGCCCGCTTTGAGGCTGAGCTTTGGTTCTTGTTCCACGTTTTACGTCCCGGGCTGGGTGCGCTCGAGGACGAAGTCGGTGCCGCTGCAGTGGCGGCAGGACTCGGGGGCCTGCAGGCCGCGCTCGCCGTGGCCGCACCGGCGGCAGGTCCAGTGGCTGTGGGTGAAGAACTCGAGCACGTCGGAGCGGGAGAGGAGGCCGACCATCTTGCCCTTGCTGAGGACGGGGAGGCGGCGGATGCGCTCGCCGGCGAGCAGGGCGGCGGCTTCCACGATGGTGGTGTCCTCGGTGATCGAGATCACGTTGGGGGACATGATGTCCTTGGCCGTGTCGCCCTTGCGGCTGAAGACGTCGAGCTCGCTGACGATGCCGACGACCTCGCCGTGGGCGCCCAGGACCGGGGCGCCGGTGATCTTCTTGGCGGTCAGCGTCTGCGCGATCTCGTCGATGCCGGTGTCTTCGGTGAAGGAGATCACGTGGCGGTTCATGACCTCTTTGACCGAGATCACTGGTTGTCCACCAGCAGTTTGGCGATGGTGGCCAGGTTGGCGTTGCCGCCGCTGAGGATGAGGGCTGTCGGGGCGCCTTCGGGCAGCTTCTTCGCCAGATAGGCCGCGAGGGGGAGCGCGCCCGTGGGCTCGAGGGCGAGCTTGAGGCGGGTCCAGGCCGTTCTGGTGGCTGCCTTGATCTCGTCCTCGCTGACGGTGACGATGCCGTCCACCAGGCGGCGCTCGACCATGACCTCGAAGTTCTTCTGGCCGATGTGGGTGGTGCGTACGCCGTCGGCGATGGTCTCGGGGCTGTCGCTCAGGGTCTGCAGGGTGCCGGTGGCGTAGCTGCGGGCGGCGTCGTCGGCGGTTTCGGGCTCGACGCCGAAGACCTTGATATTGGGGTCGCTTGACTTGGCGGCCAGGGCAGTGCCGGTGAGCAGGCCGCCGCCGCCGCAGGGGGTGACGATGACTTTCGGTTTGGGCTCGCTCGCGTGTTCGCTGAGGAGTTCCAGGGCGGCCGTTGCCGCGCCGTGGATGATGTCCCAGTCGTCGAAGGGGTGGACCAGCGTGTAGCCGGTCTGTTCGATGGCTTGGGCGAGGCGCGCTTCGCGGTTGGCGAAGGTGACGCCTTCCTGGATCACCTGGGCGCCCAGCGCCTTGGTGGCCGCGACCTTTTGGGGATTGGCGTCCTCGGGGATGAGGATCAAGGCCGGGATCTGCGCGGTCTTGGCGGCCAGGGCCAGCGCCTGGGCGTGGTTGCCGGAGCTGACGGCGATCACGCCCTTGACCTCGGGGTGCCGTTGCTTGAGGTTGAGGATGGCGTTGAAGGCGCCCCTCGGCTTGAAGGAGCCGGTGACCTGGAAGCACTCGGGCTTGAGTAGCAGGCTGGAGTCGAGGTCGGTGGTGAGGGTCGGGGTGCGCCGGGTGTGGGGGGCGATGGTCTGGGCGGCGCGCTCGATCTCCTGCCGGTGCCGCTGCAGGAAGGTCTGGGTCGTCGCCGCGGTCGCCATCGCCTCTCAGTATCTCCGTTAGACGCGGGTCGGCCAGTCGTCGGTGGAGAGGACGATGGTGACCGGGCCGTCGTTTTCGATCTCGACCAGCATGTGCGCGCCGAAGCTGCCGGTCTGGGTGGGCACGCCCTGGGCGCGGAGGGTGTCGGCGAAGTGGGTGACCAGGGGCGCGGCCTGGGTGGGGTCGGCGGCGGTGGTGAAGCCGGGGCGGCGGCCGCGCGAGGTGTCGGCGTAGAGGGTGAACTGGCTGACGACCAGGGCTTCGCCCTGGATGTCGGTGAGGCTGAGGTTGAAGCGGCCATCGGCGTCGGGGAAGATCCTCAGGGCTGCCAGCTTGGTGGCCAGGCGCGCGGCCTGCGCCTGGTCGCTCTCAGGGCCCGCCCCCAACAGGACCGCCAAGCCCCGGCCGATCGTCCGGCGCTCCCTCCGCTCCCCCTCCTCCCACGACACCGCCGCCCCCCGCACGCGCTGCGCCACCAATCTCACGTGAGAGTTCCCCACCTCCAAGCCCCCCACCCAGGGGGTGTGCGGCGCAGCGTATTCGGGGGCGGGGGCATGGCGGAACGGCCCGCTGTTAAGAAAGGGCCGGCGTGGGCCCGGCCGCCCACTCCGCGAGATCGTCGAAGACCTGGTCGGCGTCCAGGTCGTTGAAGGTCTCGTGGTAGCGGCCGGTGTATTCCTTGACGGTCACGGCCGCGGCTGAGCCGGCCAGCTCGGCCAGGCGCCGGCCGCCGCCGGGGTCGGTCAAGCGGTCCGCCTCACCGAGGATGAGGAGAAAGGGCGTACGGATCTCGCCGGCCCGCCGGTAGAGCTCTTCGCAGGCGGAGGTCCATTCCGTGAAGAGGCGGCTGCTGATCCTGTCGTGGACCAGGCGGTCGGTCCGGTAGGCGCGCACAACTGCGGGGTCGCGGGAGACGGTCGCCGGGTCAACCTCGTTGCTCATGGTCAGCCGGGGCATCAGGTTGGTGGTCACGCGCCCCAGCGCCAGCTTCCAGCCGGGCACCTTGACCCTGGCCTGGAGGGCCGGGCTGGAGAGCACGAAGCGCCTGGCCAGGATCGACTCTCGCAGCACCGCGCTCAGCAGCACCACCCCGCCCATGGAGTGGCCCAGCGGGATCACCTCGCCCGCGCTGGGATGGTCCTGGAGCATGGCCACCAGGGCGCCCGCGTCCTGCACCCACTCGGTCCAGCGCTCGACGTGGCCCCGCGCGCCCTCGCTCTTGCCCATCCCGCGCAGGTCGACCGCGAAGGTCGAGAAGCGGCGCTTCCCCATCGCGCTCGCGAAGCGGTCGTAGCGCCCGGAGTGCTCGCCAAGGCCGTGGATGACCGCGAAGGTGGCTCGCGGCGACTCGACCTCCCAGGCCCGCCAGAAGAGGTGGGTGCCGTCGAGTGAGCGCAGCCGGCCGATGCGCGGGCCGGCCCTAGCGGTGGCCAAGCCTCCGCCAGCCGCGCAGGATCTTGAGGGCCTCCCGCTCCGCCTCCATCAGGGTGGGGGCGAAGGCGCGAAGGCCGTGGAGGCCGTAGCCCCATTCCTCGGGTCCCGCGGGCGTGGTCGTGTTCAGCCGGTGCGAGGGCGGATAGAACATGATCGCCTGGCCCATCACCTTCTTGATCACGGGCCGGCGCGCGAACATCTCCTCCAGCGAGTTGCCCGATGGCAGGCGGCCGTGCCTGAACTCCAGGTAGCGCAGCTTGGCGATCGGGTTGTCCTCGTCGCGCAGGACTGTCCGCACCCCGTGCTCGGCGCTCAGGTCGCGCACGAACAGGGTGAGGATGAGCGCGTCCAGCTCGTCGCCGGCCAGCTTTATGAAGCCGGCGGCGGAGAGTCCCTCACCGTCCACCTCCCGTTGGTGGCGCAGGAATTCCATCTCGAACAGGCCGGTGGAGCGATCGCTGGCCAGCCAGGGCGCATCGCCCCGCCATTCCCGCGCGGCCGCCAGTGCCGCGACCTGCTCATGAACTCTCTCCAGCCGATCCGCGGGCAACCCGTGAACGCGGTAATGGACGACCCGCGGCACGGCTAAAGCCTACGCCTCCTCCAGCGCCACCAACCTCGCGCCGGCAGCCGGCACCCGGACCCGCAAGGCGCCCTCGGCCAGCCCCAGGTCGTGGCCCAGCCAGAGCTCGCGCGCCCGCCGCCGGCCGTGCACGGGCACGCTCACCTCGCGCTCCTGCCAGCTCCAGTTGAAGACCCCGATCAGGCCGTCCCGGCGCCAGATGCTGCTCGGCCGGTCCGTGTCGCTGGGCTCCCAGTCGGGCACCGCCGGCGGGCCGCCCACCAAGCCCAGCACGCTGGGGTTGAGCAGCAGCCCGAGGCGCTCGGGGTCGAGGGCCGACAGGTGGTCGCTGGCGAAGAAGGGGCCGCCGGACAGCGCGGCCACGGTGACCAGCGTGCGCCCCTGCTCGGGCGTCAGGTTGCCCCCCACCAGCGCCACATCCGGGTCGAGCTGGAACCAGCTGTCCAGGAAGTGGCGTGCGGCCTGGTTGCGGCCCACTTCCACGACTTCGTCGCCGATCAGGGTCGGCTTGGGGGAGCCGAGCTCGAAGTCGAAGATCGGGGTCGCGGTGTCGCGGCCTATCCGGCAGGCATCGCAGAGCCCGACCACGGGCAGCAGAGGGGCGCCGCAGGCCAGCACGTAGGCGTCCCCGGCGCCGCGACGGATGGCCCGCAGGCCGGCTCGCAGCGCTGCCGTCCCCGCGTAAGCGCCGGCGTACAGGAAGTCGATCTTGAAGAGGTCGACGCCCTCGGCGCGGAGGCGGGCGAAGGTCTCGGTGAGGTGCCGGCGGACCGCGGACCGGCGGGCGTCAAGGATGTACATGGGCCCGAAGATGACGTGGGCGGGGTCGACCGCGCGCTCGCCGCTGACCGGGTCCTTCACGAACCACTCGGACGGCGCCCGCGCGCCCAGCTCGGAGGCGGCGCTGACCAGGAAGGGGGCGGTCCAGAGGCCGAGGAGCTGGCCGCGCGCGGTCAGCTCCTGGTCGAGCGCGGGCACCCCGCCCGGAAACTTGCTGTTGGGCACCCAGTCGCCGATCGCCTGCTGCCAGCCGTCGTCGACCAGGATCACCTGGTAGCCCAGGCTGCGCAGGTGGCCGTGGCTGAGCTCGGCGGAGTTTTCGAGCACCTCGGCCGCCGAGATCCAGGGCCCGTAGTGGTACCAGCTGAGCCAGCCTTGAGGCACCCCCGCGCGGCGCCGCCTGCCGGCCTGGCCGGCGGCGCGCCGGAGAGCCTGCCGGACGTCCGGCGCGGCCGCCAGCACGAGCTCGTCCGCCTGCCAGCGCGCGCCCGGCCGGGCGTCCCACAGAAGAGGGTTTTGCTTCAGGCCGGGGAACTCGCAGGCGGTCATCAGCAGCCGGCCCTCCGCGTAGTCGAAGCGGGTGGCGGCCTTGCCTGCGGAGCGCGCGGAGACGGCCAGGCCGGCCCCACCCGCGTCCGCCAGGCCCACCGTCCACCAGGACTGGCGCTTGGCGGCCGACGTGGCGACGCCAGACGCGTCCCAGGACTGGTAGCCGTTGTAGACCACCCATTGCGGCGGGGACTCGCCGACGCTTGGCGTGACTTCCAGGCCGATCTCGGTCACCTGCGCCGGTAGGCGGGCGCGGGCTGACAGTTCGAGTCTCACCAGGTCGGCCTTGGCCCGGATGCGCAGACCGATTTCGAGAGGTCCGCACCGGACGGACAGCTCGCCTTCGGCGCCGCTCCGTCGCCAGCGATCCGCGCGCTGCACGCTGCCGTCGGCCAGCTTGACGCACGCGCTCAGCCCCTCGGTTATGGCGGCGGGGTTCCAGTCCGCGGCCGGCTTCACGGCGACCGATTCTACGAAGCGGGCGGATCGCGACCCTGCGTCATGACATCCGCCTGCCAGGGCGAACTGCGCACGCTCACGGCCAGGCGCTCGGCGCCCGCCGAAAGCAGGAACTCGCCCCGGCGTGCGGCTTCGATGGTGGCGCGCTGCGCGGCGCTCAGGTGAAAGGCCTCCTGCAGGCGGGCCGCCTCGCCGGGCCGGGTGGCGCCGAAGAAGTGGATGGCGGGATTGGTCGCCACCACGGCGCCGGCATCGGTGGAGAGCAGGTCGCCCGGATTCTGGGTCGCGAAGACGAGCGCGCCGTCGTACTTGCGGATCCGGCGGGCCAGGCTGACCACGAAGCGGCGGATGGTGAGGTCCTCGAAGAGCAGCCCAAGCTCGTCGACGACCAGCAAGCGGCGCCGGCTCCGCGCCTTGATCCGGTTCCAGAGCGCCCGCGCGAGCAGGAAGTGGACCGGCGCCACCAGCTCCTCGCGCAGCTCGCGCATGCCGAAGACGACGATGGGAGCGTCCAGGTCGACGTTGGTGGGGGCGCTGAACAGGGCGCCCAGGCTGCCGCCGACCCAACGCCGCAGGATGGTGGCCGCGCGCGAGGGCGGCAGGCGGGCGGCGAGGTCCTGGAGCAGCGGCATCTCGAGTTGGGAGTAGGCGGAGCGGGCCGCTTCCTCGACGTCCACACGGTCGGCTTCGTCGAGCCCGCCGCAGATGACCGAGACCAGGTCGACCGCATCGGCGACCGCCGGGCCCACCTGGGCCTCGGCGCGGGGGCCGGGCGGCAGCTCGAGCACGTTGAGCGCGTGGCCCGAGCCCAGGGCCAGCCGCACCTCGGCGCCGCCCAGCGCGCGGGCAAGGCCGCCGTACTCGTGCTCAGGGTCGAGGACGAAGACCTGAGCCCCGGCGGCGTGCGCGCCGAGGGCGAGCGTCGACATCAGGAAGGTCTTGCCGGCGCCCGAGTGCCCGAACACGCCGATGTTGGCGTTGGCGAAGCGGGACTGGTCGAACGGGTCGAGCAGGACCGGGCAGCCGGTGGCGCGGCTGGTCCCCACCAGCACACCGCCCGGCTGCTGCAGGTCCGGATCCAGCCACGGAAACAGGGTGCAGAGGGCTGAGGTGTCGAGGACGCGCGGCCGGGACAGCGGGTCGTAGCCGTAAGGGAGCGTGGCTTGGCGGGCCGCCCGCATGTCAAAAGTGCAGGGTTCCAGCCTGCAAAGAGCAGCGCGCCCGGCCTGGGCCACCTGCTCGGACCCCTGGCGCAGCGCCTCCTGCGAGGTCGCCGTTAGCGTGAGGTAGAGCGCAACGTGGAAAGCCCGCTCCTGGCTGGCGACGAGCCTCCGCTGCAGGTCTTCGGCCGCCGGCAGGGCCCCCTCGAGCGCGGGGTCGGTGTGTCCGGCGGCGACGGCGCGGGTGGCGCGCATGGCCGCCAGCTGCCGCTGTAGGTAGTCGACCATCCAGGCCGTGGGCAGCGGCGAGGCGTGCCAGCTGAGGGTCACCGAGCAGCCGGTTGGAACCAGCCGCAGCAGCCAGCCCGGTTCCAGGTCGCCCCCGGGAAAGCGCTCCAGCCACCAGGTGCGATGCCAGCCGCGGTGGTCGCGGAACGCGGTGGCGGCTTCTTCCCCGAAGAGATCCGTCGGCGGGTCGCGGGTCTCGGCCAGCACCGCCGCGCCGATCTCGCGGAGGCCGGCGCGCACAGCATCGCCGGCGCTTGCCGCAGCCACCAGCTCGACCTCCCGGCGCTGGGCGCTGGCCGACTCCCGCAGCTCGTCGGCATAGGCGAGGTCGGCGGCCCGGCGCTCTGAGGGTGATGAGGGCAGGGCCGGCGCCGGCGCTGTCCCGACGCCCGGTCCGGGGTGGAACCTCAGGACCACCTGCAGCGGGCGGTCGAGGCCGTCGAGCAGGTGCCGGAAGGCGGCCAGCCAGTGCGTGCGGTCGTCGGCGCGGGCGCCCAGGTAGCCGAGAGCCGCCGTCTCGAAGCGCAGCATCGGGCCGCGGCCCGGCGCCGGCTCGGCGGCCGGGGGCCGGCGACGCAGCCGGAGCACTGTCAAGGGTCGGCCTCCCAGCTGCCGACCACCCTGAGCGAGGGCGTGGGCAGGGGCGCGCGAAGGCGGCGGGGCGTCCATTCGGCCGGCGGCCGGCGAGGCCTCGGGGCAAGGCGCAGCCGTGGGCGGCGGCGCGCTCCCGGCCACGCCAAGAGCCGCCTGAAGGCGGCCGCGTCGAACTCCAGGCGGTAGTTGCGGAGCAGGTAGCGCAGGCTGGACCACAGCCAGGCATCGAAGCCGCGGCCCCCGAAGCGGCCCCAGGCCAGCGCGGCGCCCAGCAGCCCCGCCGCCACGGCCGCCACCTGGCCGAGCAGGCCGGGGAGGCTGTGCCAGGCGGCCATCGCGGTGAGCAGCGCGAGCGCGGCGTAGCCGAACCGCTGAGGTGTGAGCCCGTAGATGAGGCGGTCTTCGAGGTCGACGTCGAGGGGCACGCGGGCGGGCACCCGGCGAGGCTACGATCGGTCCGCGCCGGCCGGGAACCCCGCCTGTTAAGGCTTTCTGCCCGGCGGTAGAATCGGTTTCCGCGCCGCCCGCCGGGCGCGCCGCGCCCCGCGCCCGCGTAGCTCAATTTGGCAGAGCAGGCGACTCTTAATCGCAAGGTTCACGGTTCGAGTCCGTGCGCGGGCACCAGCCAGGCGTGGTGCTTGATTTGAACCTCCAGGCCTCCGCCGCAATCGAAACCGCGCCGGCCGTCCTGGAGATCGGGCTCGTGCTGCTGCTGGCCGTGGCCGCGGGCTGGCTGGCGCGCCGGGTGGGGCTGCCGGCGGTGCTGGGGTACCTGGTGGTGGGCTTCGCGGTCTCGCCATTTACGCCCGGCTACGTGGCCGACCGGCACCAGCTCCAGCTCCTGGCAGACGTGGGCGTGGTACTGCTGTTGTTCGAGGTTGGCATCGAGATCAACCCGCTCCGGCTCGGCGGCGAGCAGCGCGGGCTGCTCTGGGCGGCGCCGGCTCAGGTCGTGGTGACGACCCTGCTGACGGGTGGCGCCCTGCTGGGGCTGGGCGTTGGCGTTGCGGGAGCGAGCCTGGTCGGTCTCTCGATAGCGATGTCGTCCAGCGTGGTCGTCGTCAACATCACGCGCAGCCGCAGACGGACGACCAACAAGACCACCGAAGATGCGCTGCTGAGCTGGAGCGTCCTTCAGGACATGACCGGGGTGCTGATCGCCCTGGTTCTGCTGGCGACTCTGGCCCTTGGCTCGCGACCTCCGCTCGCGGCAGGAGGCTTGATTTTCCTTTTCTTGCTGCTCAGCGTCATGGCGGCCTGGCTGCTCCCGCGGGCCTTGGCGCGCCTCCATGCCGAGCACGACCTCTTCCTGCTGCTGTCGGTGGGAAGCGGCCTCGCGCTGGCGGGCGCCGGCGCCAACTTCTTCGGTATCCCGCTGGCCCTGGCCGCCTTCGTCGCCGGCCTCGCCGTCGGCGAAAGTCCGACCGCCGCCGACGCGCGGCGCCGGATCCTCCCCTTTCGCGACCTCTTCGCGGTGCTCTTCTTCGTGGCCCTCGGCACGCTGCTCGACCCGGCCGCGATTCCCGGAGCCCTGCCCTGGCTCGGCCTCCTGCTGGCGGCACTGGTGATCGGCAAGCTGCTACCGATCCTGGTTTTGGGCCGGCTCGCGCGGCTGCGCGGCGTGAGCCGGTGGCAGCTGGCGATCGGGTTGGGCCAGATCGGAGAGTTCAGCTTCGTGTTGGCGTCGATCGTCCTGGCGCGCGCCCTGATCCCGGCGCAGCTGTTCACCGCCGTCCTGGTGGCGGTCGTGCTCACGATCGCGGTCTCCACCGTGGCGGTGCGGTTGGGAGGCCCGGCCGAACGCCGTATACTCGCCTCGAACCCGCGAGGGGAGTAGCCACCTCGTCTTTCCCGTCAGGACGGCCGTAGGCCCGGGAAGGCGGCGGAGAGATCCGCGGCAAGACCTCTGCTCAAACCGAGTAGGAGGTCGATTTGCTCAAGAACATCCTGGTCCCCATGGTCCTGATCGCGTTCACCGACGTGGCGCTTCAGCTCGACAACGCGATCGCCATCTCCGGCGTGGCGTCCGGCGTGCCCGCCGGCCAGCGCACGGCCGTGCTTGCCGGAGGCGTGCTCCTGGCGGCCCTTTGCCTGCTCGCCTTCACGATCACCGGCTCCTTCCTGATCGGGCGCATCTGGTGGCTGAAGCCGGTGGCGGGGGTGGTCCTGATCGGGATTGGAGCCAAGCTGGCCCTGGAGGTGCTCCACCGATGAGCTGGCTGGGTGGGGGCTGGCGCGCTCTGCTCCTGCTCTATCTCGAGGAATCGGGCGTCCCTGTGCTCGTACCGGGCGATGCCTTCGTCCTGTATGTGGGTCACCGCCTGCCGGACCGCTGGCTGCCCTGGCTGCTCGCCTGGCTCGCCATCATCGTGGCGGTCACCCTGGGGGCCACCAACCTCTACCTGCTGGCGCGCGTCTTGGGGCGGCGGCTGATCGAGCACCCGCTCGCGCGGCTACTGCACCTCTCGCCTGCGCGCCTTGACAAAGCCGAACGGCGCTTCAGGCGCTGGGGTCCCTGGGCAGTCCTGATCGGACGCCACATCCCCGGCATGCGCGTGCCCATCACCGTCGCCTGCGGGGTCCTGCGAATTCCTTACCGCGTCTTCGCGCCCTGCGTCGCAGTTTCGACGGCGGTTTGGGCCGGCTTGTTTCTAGGGCTGGGAGCCACCTTCGACGAGGAGGCGAAGCTGCTGCTCGCGATGCCCTTCGCACCGGCCCTGCTGGCTTCCGTGCTCGCTTTGGGGCTGGGCTCGTTCGCCCTTCTGAAGCTTCCGGACGCACCCTCGGTGCGGCGGCCCCTGGCGGCGGCTGCGTTCGCGTCGCTGCAGGGACTCCTGCTCGCGGGCGACTTCCTGGCCGGTCCGAGCGCCGCACTGGGCGTGCTGGCAGTGCTGGCGCTGCTGCCCGCCGGCTGGCTCCTGGGTCGCCGGCCGGTGGGGCTCGTGCTTTTCGTCTACGTGGCGGCACGGTTGGTCGACTACGCCGTCGGGGGCAATCTTCCGCTCACCACCGCCGCGGAGATCCTGGCCGGGGCGGCCGCACTGCTCGCCGCCCGAGTGGCTGCGGTCAGGACGTGGCAGGCACGCCGGGAGCTGGCCAAGGAGGCCTCGCACGAGCTGCGGGCACCGCTGACGGTGCTACACGGCTACGTGTCGATGGTCGAGGACGGCACCCTGCCCAACGACCAGGCTCGTGACCTGATGCCGCTGCTCGCCGGCAAGACACGCGAGCTGAACGAGCGGATCGACGGATTGCTGGCGCGGATGCACGGCTGAGGAGCGGGATCATGTAGTCCGTGCGCGGGCACCACCCCACCCTGCTGGTCGGCAACCGCCAGGCCGGCACCGGCCTCGAGGCCGGCCTCCTCCAGCGGCTGGCCGGGATCCTCGACGCCGACCTGGAAATCGTCGCCGGCCACCCGGAAGCCCGCCAGGCAACCAGCGATTGGCTGGCTACCAAACCCAAACCGCCACCCGCCGCCGTGATCGCGGGCGGGGGCGGCGGCACTCTGCGCGCCCTTGCCGAGGCCGTCTGCGAGGGGAGCGGGCAACGCCACATCAGGATCGGCGGCCTGCGCCTGGGCTCGGGCAACGTGATCCCCAAGCGCTACGGCATCCCGCGTGACGCCATCGCGGCCGCGCACCAAATCAAAGCCTGCCTGGACGCCGGCAGCACCCACCCCTGCGCGGTGATCCAGTGCCAGTTCGGAGAGGCGAACCCGCGGTACGGCATCACCATGTGCGGCCTCGGCCATTTCGGCCGCACCTCTGGCGACCTGGTGCGGTTCCACGAGCGCGCCGGCAACCTCCGCCGAGCAGCGGCCAGGGTCATCCCCCTGGAGCGGATCAACGACGCCGAATACCTGTCATCCTTTCTCGCCCGCATGACCGTGGCCGCCCTGGTCCCCACCTCCTGCGAGCTCGTGTCCACAGACCGCCGCCGCTTCCGCCTGCTGGCCGGCGTGGTGCTGACCCGTCGCGACCAGGACAGCCTGCCCTACTACCTGGTCCCGCGGTACGGCCGGCCGATCACCGGCACCCTGAACAAAGGCGAAAGCCTCACGCTCACCCTGGAGGACCGCCGACACACGGAGTTCTTCCTCGACGAGGACCCCGAACAGGCGACGCGGGCCATAACCATCACCGCGGCCGGCACCCTGGACTTCGTCGCCTGAGATGAGCACCACGAACACCCTCAAAGTCGCGGTCCTCGGCATCGACGGCAGCGGCAAGAGCTCGCTGGCCCAGGCGCTGCCGGTCGTGCTCGCCGCCGAGCTGGAGATCGTGGCCGGCGCCGCCGGCGACGACTACTGGGTCTTCGGCCCCGACCAGGACCACCTGGCGCCGCGCTTCCGCCCCAAGGGCCTCCCGTTGGCGGGCGGGCTCAGCCGGCTGGCCCGGCGCTGGGCCAAGCGCAGCACCGGCAACCCCCAGCTCTACCCATACCTCAGGCTCGCCCAGATGCTGTTCCAGGACGACGCCGCGGTCTCCATCGCCCGCCGCTACCAGGCCGCGGCCATGGTCAGCGACGGCAACCTGATCCTCTCGGCGACCGGCCGGGCTGGGAACTACCGCCAGCACAAAGAGCGCGCCACGCCGCACGACATCCAGGCCGCTTACCGCCACCTGCTGAGCAACAGCGCGCTCGACGCCGAGACCGCCAGCCGGCTGCCCGCGCTGGGCGCCGCCGCCACGGTCTCCGACTGGCTGCGCCGGATCGGATTCGACGGCGTCTGGCTGCCCGACGCGGTGATCTTCCTCGATCTGCCCCCCGAGACCGCGCTGGAGCGGATCGGCCGCCGGGACGACCACGTCGACGCGCACGAAAACCTGCAAGACATGACGCACGCCCGCGAGAGCTACGCCAAGGCCGTCGCCGCCTTCCGGAGCCTCACCGGGCGCAGCGCCTGCGTCATCCAGGCCGCCGAGAAGACGCCCGGCGAGATCCTGCGCGAGGCCTTCGACTACCTCCAGCCCCAGCTCGCCAAGGCCGCGGAAGCCGCGCGTCAAAAGGTGCTCGGCACCAGCCCCGAGGCCGGCCTGAAGACCGCCCTCAAGCCCGGCTACGTCTTCCGCTACCTGCTCCCCAAGTTCTTCAGCCACGCGTGGCGTGAGCTCACTTTCCCGCTCTCGAAGACCGGGAAGCTCCTGCTGAAAGAGGGCTACTCGGCCGGCGTCATGCGCGTGATCTACGAGCAGGACGAGACCACGTCAGACGCCGGCCTGCTCGACCACGTCTTCTACCGATACCCCCTGCACCGGGCCGTCTACGACCGGCTCCAGATCCTCACGAAACGACTGCACGAAGAAATCGCAGCCCGATTGAGAACCGGCCGCGGCCGCCTGCGCATCTTCACCGCACCCAGCGGCTTCGCCTACGACCTCTTCCGGCCCCTGGAGGAGATCATCGAAGCCAACCCCAAAGCCGCGGGCAGGATCGAGCTGGTGGCGGCCGACCTCGATCCCCACGGGGTCCTCGGGCCGGAGCTCACGGCCCGCTCGAAGAAGCTCGGCATCAAGTTCCGGATCATCCAGGGCGACATCACGGCCCGACCGACCCGTGAGGAAATCGCCAAGCAAGGCCCGTACGACATCGCCCTTTTCGTGGGCCTCTCCAGCTGGCTGCCGAAGCCCCAGACGGTGGCCCACCTGGCCTGGCTGAAGGGCCACCTGGCCCCCGACGCGGTCCTGGTCACCGACTGCTTCTCGGCCGACACCTACGCCGAGGGCGGCCGCTACGCGGGCTACCGCGCGAGCTACTACTCCCCGATCGCCTACCAGGCGCTGCTGGAGTGGTGCGGCTACGCGGGCTTGGAGGCAGCCCCGGCCTCAGGCCGGGACCGCATCAACCACGTCTTCGTCAGCCGAGCTCGGGTTGCGAAGCCGGAGCCGGCAGCGACCGGCTGACCAGCGCGCCGGCGGCGCCCAGCACCACCAGCACCAGCCCGATCAGCAGCACCAGCGGCTCGGGCACCCTGAACCCCACCAGCGCGTCGAGCGCAAAGCGCCCGGCGCCCGCGATCGCGATGGCGAGCATCGACGCCAGCATGACCAACGGGAACTCGATGCCGCCCTTCGTGGAGAAGAAGCCCTTCGACCAGTGCACGCTCACGATCGCGACCAGCATCGAGCCGATCCCGGCCAGCGGGCCCAGCGGCCAGAGGAGGCCGAGCGCGATCAGCAGCCCGCCGCCCAGCTCGGCCAGCGAGGCCACCCACGCCCACAACGGCGCCGGCTTCATGCCCAACGCGCCCAGCATCCGCGTGAAGCCGGCGATGCGCGGACCCTCGAACCAGCCGAACATCTTCTGAGCGCCGTGCGCGGCGAGCGTCAGTCCGACGACTATGCGCAGGATGAGCAACGCGATGTCCATGTCTGCAAGCTACCCCCTGGACCTGGAATCTATTCGCGAGCAGCTGCCCAGCACGGGGGCTGCCGCCTACCTGAACACCGGCACCGCTGGCCCGCTGCCCGCACCGACCGCCACCGCCATGGCCGAAGAGGCGCGTGCCGAGCTGGAGACCGGCCGCATCAGCCACACCGGCTTCATGCGCCTGTTCGAAGGCGTGACGGCGCTGCGCGCCGAGCTGGGCGCCGTGGTCGGCGCCGGGCCGCACGACGTCGCCCTCACCCAGGGCACCACGGTGGGCATGAACATCGCACTCCACGGCCTCACCTGGCAGCCGGGCGACGAGGTGGTCACCACCACCCAGGAGCACGGCGGCGCCCTGCTCCCGCTGTTCGTCCTGCACAAGCGCTACGGCGTCAAGGTCACCTTCGCCCGGGTGGGTGACGGCGAGGCCGCCCAGGCCCTGGACGCCCTAAAAAAGGCGCTACGGCCGGGCGTCAAAGCGCTGGTGCTCTCGCACGTCCTCTACACCACCGGCGCCACCCTGCCCCTCAAGGAGATCGCCGAAATGGCGCGCGCCGCCGGCTGCCTCGTGATCGTCGACGGCGCCCAGTCGGTCGGCGCCATCCCGGTGAACGCACCCGATCTCGCCGTCGACGCCTACGCGTTCTCCGGCCAGAAGTGGCTCCTGGGTCCCGAGTCGACGGGCGGCCTCTACATCGCCCCCCAAGCCCTGGAGCGATTCCAGCCGACCTACCTCAGCTTCATGGGCGTCGACCACGACCGCTACCGCTGGGACGACCCCGACGTCCTGCCCCTTTCCGAGGGGTCCGGGCGCTTCGAGTTCGCGCTCCCCTACCGGCCCAGCGTGGCCGGGCTGCACGCCTCGCTGAGCTGGGTGAACGACCAGGTTGGACGCGACGCCGGCCTCGCCCGGATCGCGGAGAACGCGCGCTACTGCTGGGAGCGCGCCCGCGAGGTCCACGGCGCGGAGGTCCTCACGCCGGGCGGCCAGCTCTCCGGCCTCACGGCCGTGAAGGTCGCCGACCAGGACCCGAGCAAGGTCGTCGAGCGCCTGGCCGCCGAGAACGTGCTCATCCGCTCGATCCCCGAGAACGGCGCCCTCCGCATCTCGACCGGCTTCTACAACACGCCGGCCGAGATCGACCGGGCGCTGGAGCTCATCGCCGCCGGCTGACCGCGAAGACCCCGATCGCCGCCGCCAGCACCCCCAGAACGATGGTGCGCGCGGGTGACCGCCGCACTCCAGGCTCCGTCGCCGGCGCCTGCACAGCCTCAACGCGCCGCGCCCACAGCACCGCGTTCAGCTCCGCCCCCAGGATCGTGATCAG
>Ga0070707_100002260_pt1 | contig 18393 bp, 17 predicted proteins | sample KBSK5502metaG_FD_65468 | JGI IMG/M metagenome (GOLD analysis project Ga0070707, IMG submission 65468) | Corn, switchgrass and miscanthus rhizosphere microbial communities from Kellogg Biological Station, Michigan, USA - KBS K5-50-2 metaG | ecosystem: Host-associated > Plants > Roots >... | reverse complement strand
CCGGCTGCTGATCGTCTGTTGCCTGGTGGCGACGGCCTACCTCTTCGAGGCGCGGAGCCCGGGGCCGGCGACCGAGGGTGCGGCAAACGGCGGGGCGGCTGTCGCCGAGGCTTTCAGGGCGCGGCGCTCGGGCGTGGAGGTGGAAGCGACCGGTGTGGTGGCGCGGCGTCTGCCCGACGACATCGAGGGCTCACGCCACCAACGCTTCGTTCTGCGGGTGGGACTGCAGACCGTGCTCGTCGCGCACAACCTCGACCTCGCCCCGCGGATCCCCCTTTCCGTAGGCGACACGGTGCGGCTCCGGGGGGAGTACGAATGGAACCCGGAGGGCGGCGTGATCCACTGGACGCACCGCGATCCGGCAGGCCGGCACCCGCCGGGCTGGATCCGGGTACGCGGGGAGGTGTACCGCTAGGCGGCCTTCCCGGGGTAGGCCGCCTGGGCGCGCGCGCGCCGTCCGGGAAACGGGATGGCGTCCGGGCCAAGCACGAGCACGAGGCCGAGCAGAATGATCGGGGTGGCGACGAGGGTGCGGGCGCCGAGCGGCTCGCCCGCGAGCCACCAGCCGAGGACGAGGGCGACGACGGGGTTCACGTAGGCATAGGTCGCCACCCGGGCGGGATCGACCGCGGTCACGAGCCAGGTGAAGCAGGTGAAGGCGAGCATCGAGCCGAAGACCACGAGATAGGCCCAGGCCGCGACCGACGCGGCCGAGACGTGGGCGGGCTCGAACGTCACCAGCTCGCCCGCGGCCAGCACGACGCCGCACGCCACGGCGCCGCCGGCCAACATGCTCATGGCCGAGGCGAGCATTCCGTCGCGGGGCAACCCGACCCGTCGCGTCAGCACGGAGCCGAGGGCCCACGACGCGGACGCGAGGACCAGCGAGCCCATGCGGAGGAGCGGGACGCCGCGCACGCCCTCGCCCCGCCCGAGCATCAGGAGCGCGAGCCCGAGGAACCCGAGGATGAGCCCGGCGAGGCGGCTCGCGCGGATAGGCTTCCCGTCCGGGGCCACCCGCTGGAACAGCGCCACCCACAGGGGCATCCCCGCCACGAGCAGCGCGGCCAATCCAGAGGGCACGCGCTGCTCCGCCCAGCCGACGACCGCATTGCCGCCCGCCACCAGGAGCGTGCCGATCCAGAGCGCCGCGAGCCATTCGCGGCGCCCGGGCGTCCCCGCGCCGCGGACCCTGGCCCAGGCATAGAGCAGAGCGCCGGCGACTACGAACCGCGTGCCGGAGAGGAGGAACGGTGGCAACGTCGCCACCGCGATGCGGATGCCGAGGTAGGTGGATCCCCAGACCAGGTAGACGACCGCAAAGGCCGCGACGATGCGGCCCCTCATCGGAGCGGCAGCTCCATGCGGATGTCGGCGCGCCGGTACGCGACGGTGCCCAGCGGGATCTCGCGGAACCCGAGCGAGCGGTACAGGGCGATGGCGGGAGCAAGGCTCCGGTGGGAGACCAGCTCTACCCGGTGCGCGCCCATGGCCCGGGCCTGCTCGACGAGCGCGGCACAGAGGCGGCGGCCGATCCCGCGTCCGCGGGCGCGGGGCGTCACGGCCATCTTGGCCAGCTCGAACTCGTGCTCGCCTGTGGGAATGAGCGCGCCCGTGCCGATGGGCTCGGTCCCGTCGAGCACCATGAGGATTGCCCCGCCGGGCGCGAGCACGTGGACGTCGGGGTCGCCGAGGACCTTGCGGTCTTCCGGCTCGACCTCGAAATGGGTGGCGATCCATTCGAGGTTGAGATCGCGGAACGCATCACGATGCGCGGGCGTGTAGGGGACGATACGGACGTCGGTCGCGGACGCGGTGGGCTCGGGCATGACGCACTCTCCGGGAGGCCGGCAGCTTGCCGGGCCGTAGGGGACAAGCTATCCTGTCCGTTGTAACCATAACAGTTTCAGAGTATGACTACTGTTACCAGTACAGTCATCCGCCGCGGTCGCGCCCGCCGCCGAGACCGGGTCCTCTACCAGCGCCTCGCCGACGAGCTGGTCGGCCTGATCGAGACCCGGACTCTCCGGGCCGGCGACCGGCTGCCGTCGGTCCGCACCTACAGCCGCCAGAAGCGGGTGAGCCTGGCCACCGTGCTCCGGGCCTACCAGCTGCTCGAAGACCGGGGCTACCTCGAGGTGCGCCCCCAGTCGGGGCACTACGTGAGCGCCGCAGGCGGCCAGCTGGCCCCGTCGCCGTCGGTCCCCCGGGCGTCGTTCGCCAAGGAGGAGGTCCGGGTCGCCGATCTCGCGTGGGAGCTGCTCGCGCGGGTCAACGACAAGGGGCTGGCGCCGTTCGGCATCGCGACCGCGGCGCCCGAGCACTACCCGGCGGGACGGTTGAGCCGCATCCTCGCCCGGGTGACCCGGGAGGCCGGCGCGGCCGGGGTCGCGTATGGCCCACCCGTCGGCCATGAGGCGCTGCTGCACCAGCTCGGCCGCCGGGCGGTTGCCGCCGGCCTCGCGCTCGGACCGGACGAGCTGCTCGTGACCAATGGGTGCACCGAGGCGATCCAGCTGGCCCTCCGGGCACTCACCCGGGCCGGCGACGTGCTTCTGGTCGAGTCCCCGTCCTACTACGGATTTCTCGAGACGGCGGAGTCACTCGGGCTCCGGGTGGCGGAGGTCCCCACCGACCCGGAGACGGGAGTCTCGCTCGAGCACCTGGAGGCCGCGATCCGGCGGACCCGTCCCCGCGCCTTCCTCACCAATCCCAACTTCCACAACCCGCTGGGCTTCGTCGTGGCGGACGATCGGAAGCGGGAGCTGGTGGCCCTGCTGGCCCGGCACGGTGTCGCGGTGGTCGAGGACGACCTCTACGGCGATCTCCATTTCGGCGACACCCGCCCCGCGCCGCTCAAGGCGTTCGACCAGACCGGCGACGTCGTGCTCTGCTCCTCCTTCTCGAAAACGGTTGCCCCCGGCTATCGGGTGGGCTGGCTGGCGGGGGGGCGCCACGCCCAGCGGATCCGCAAGCTCAAGCTGGCGACCTCCATCCACACGAATACACTGGCCCAGCTGACCCTGGCGGAATACGTGAGCGGCGGCGGGGCGGAGCACCATCTGCGGCGGCTCCGCCAGGCATTCCGAGCCCAAGTGGCGGACTACTCGCTGGCCGTGGCCCGGCTCTTCCCCGAGGGAACCCGCGTCTCACGCCCTCGGGGCGGGCACCTGCTCTGGGTCGAGCTCGCCCGGGGCAAGGACACGATGGAGCTGTCCCGTCGGGCGCTCGCGCGCCGGATCGGCATCGTTCCGGGGAGGCTGTTCTCGACGGGGGACACCTACGGCCACTGCTTCCGGCTCAACTGCGGGTTCCCGCTCCGCGGCGACCGGGAAGAGGCCCTGGAGACGCTGGCAGGATTGGCGGGAGACTTGTAGCCCGCTACCAGCGGGCCACTTTGAGCCGGTTGTGCACGTCGTGCACGCCCGGCACCGTGCGGGTCACCTCCTCCGCGAGCCACTTGGCCTCGCGGCTGTCCACCCGGCCGGCGAGCGTCACCTCCGCCTCCTCGACCTCGATCTCCACTTCTGTCGCGTCGAGGTCGGGGTGGCCCATCAGGCGGTCGCGGACCTCTTCCCAGATGCGCTCGTCGGCGCCCAGCTCGGAATCGTTTCGTGCGGTCATGAGACGCCCCCCGCGGCAGCGGCTCTTGGGTCCGACGCCATATATGTGAAGGACGCCAGGTCTCGGTCAAGCGTTGGGGCGGTCGTGGTTCCGAGCGGGCGGCCCGGGGGTGTATCTTCCTGCCCCGCCGCTTTCTCCCTGCGGCGGCCAGTCATCGGCTTGAGGAGTGTTGCATGAAGGCTTCCGACATCCGCCGCGGCCACGTCCTGATGATCGACGGGGCCCCGTGCCGGGTCATGGACTTCCAGCACCGGACCCCCGGCAACCTGCGGGCGTTCGTGCAGGTCCGGCTCCGCAATCTGAATTCCGGCAACACGTTCGACACCCGGCTCAGCGCCACCGAATTCGTGGATGACGCCCGGCTCGACACCAAGGAGCTCCAGGTGCTCTACCGGGACGCGAACGGCCTGCACGTGATGGACAACGAGTCCTATGAGCAGTACAGCCTCGAGGACGAGGCCGTGGGTGACGCCGGCCAATGGCTCGAGTCGGGTATGACCTTCATCGCCGAGTGGCTCGACGGGCGCCCGATCGGCATCGAGCTGCCGTCGGTGGTGGAGCTGGATGTCGTCGAAACCGCCCCGATCATGAAGACCGCCACCAAGACGGCAAGCACCAAGCCGGCGAAGCTGAGCAACGGGATGACGATTCAGGTGCCGGAGTTCGTTGGGGAGGGCGACCGGGTGCGGGTGAATCCGCGTGAGGGAGTGTACTTGGAAAGGGCTAAGTAGCCATTAGCCGCTAGCCATTAGCTATTAGCTAAAGGCATTAGCTAACGGCCAATGGCTACCATCGTTTCACCCTGCGGCGCTGTGCGCCGCTGTCCCATCCGCGCGTCTCTCTGGTATCCCGCAACATGCCCGGCTCCGGAGGTCGCATGCGCATCCCGTCCATCTCGCTGCTGCTGCCCGGTGCTCTGGTGCTGGCCGCGTGCGGCGGCGAGCCGACCCGGCCGCCACGCGACCTCACCCTCCTGGACCCTTCCGCCCAGGCCACTAGCGACGCAGTCGTCTCAGCCCGTGAGCTGGGCGCGGTCAGAACGGAGACCGGCGTCGCCAACACCTTGGCGGCGGTTCGCCGGCTGCCGGCTCCGGCTCGCGCCCGGGCCGTGCCGCCCGCCGCGTTGCCGGATGCCCAGCCGGCCTCGACTCCGGCGGCCGACTCCCCGGCCCCAGCGGCCGACGACGAGGACGTCGCGCTGGCCGCCGGCGGCGCGGGCCATGCTCTCGAGCCCGGTCAGACCGTCACCGTAGTGCCCGCCACCAGCGCCGGCGTCGCGCACCGGCCCGAAGCAGGGCCTTACGACGAGCCCGCGGCGGTGAGGAACCGGCGCCGCGGCCACGACGGCGATCGGTGCATCCCCGGCCGGGGTGAGGTGATGCCGCGGGATCCGGGCACCTTCCCCGGGGGCGGGTCCATCCCCGACGGTTTCCGGTCGAGCCGCTGACCCATCGGGCCACGATCAGGGGGCTCGCGCGGGGCGGGAAATATTGTATGGTAGGGAGGTAGCTCCGCGCGCCTTCGGAGGGCCGAGATATGCAACCGTGGCCCGGCACGTCGGCGGGGCTCCTGCTGGTTCTGGTCGCCGTCGTTCCAGGCCGCGCTCAATCCGCCGACTCGCCTTCCAGTTCCCCCCAGCCCGTCCCCGAGCAAGTGGCCGTCGGCGGGTTTAATGCATCCCAGGATACATTCGCGATCGAGACCGCCGACGGCCTTGGCCTGGTGGCCGGTCAGCGCAAGGTCTTTTTCGATAACGTGCAGGCGGTCGCCCACGATGCCCTCGTCATCAACCCGGCCGGGGGCCGCGCGGCGATCGACTCGTCCATCGTGCTCGTGGCTCGGGAGACCGGGAAAAAGCTGCGGTTCATCCGCCAAGCCCGGTTGCTGTTCGGAGAGATGTACGCCCGGCGCAAGGACGATCCCGATCGGGTGCAGGGCACGGAAGACGAGCTCTGGCGATCGCCCCGCAACATCTCGGGGCTGATCCAGCTCTACCGGGCCAACCCGAACCCGCCGGACTTCGAGATCGAGCGGGCGATGGCTCCCGCGTTCCATATCCCGCGCTGAGGCGCGCAGGGTCTAGAGCGCGCCGCCCTCCGGGGGTTTGGTCGCGCCGATCGCGCGGAGCACGCGGGCAGCGGTGGTCGGCGCCCCCGACCCGGTGTCGGCCCACTGGTGGGCGCGCCGGTCCAGCCAGGGGCGCAGCTCGGCGTAGGCCCGCGCCGCCTTGGCGTCCTGGAAGGTGATCGCGCCGTCCTTGATCTCGTACGCCCCCTCCTGCGCGGCCAGCACCCCGTACAAGCTGTCGATCTGCTCGAACAGGAACGAGCTGAGCTTCGCGACCTCCGGCTTTTCCTGGAGCGACCCGTGGCTGTCCCACACCCGCCGCGCTTGCGCCGACCAATCGAGTTGCTTGCTCAGCACCGCGAACGAATCGGCGTACGCGGCCTCGATCTCCGCCTCGCGCCGGTGATACTTGGCCACGTAGGCCGACGCAGTGCCGGCGCTCAGGCGCGCGGCCCGCACACCCTGGGGCGACGCGAGATGGTCGGGCGCGAAGAGGTTCGCGAAGCCGGCGGTCCGGAACCCGGTCTCCAGCTCGGCGCGTGCCGCGGCGTACGCCGCCTGATACCGCAAGACCAGCCCGGCGGGCGTGAGCCGCCCCGCCGCCGCCGGCTTGCCGAGGGAGAGCACGGGCGCCCCGATGACGATCTCGCTTGGCGCGGGGGCGAGAGCGATGACGGAGTCCTTCGCGTCCGGCCGCGTCGGAAACGACGCCGGCCTCGACGTTGCCTGTGCGGCGTCCCTGCCGGTGGACGCCGCGGGCGTGAAGGCGCTGCTGGAGCCGAAGCTCGGGCTGCCTTGGGGCTCCGGCTCGCGCCCGGCGCGCGGCGCGGCCGGCCTCAGGGTCGCTGCGGCATGGGCCGTCCGATCGCCGAGAGCCGGGAGCACGCTCTCGGTGGCGGTGCGCACTGAGGGCCGAAGGAACGGCAGCGAGCGGATGCCGAGCTCGAGTCGCTGGGGGATCGCCACATCTGAGAGCCCCATCTGGGTGGCGAACGCGACCACGATGGCGCCGAAGGCCACCACGAACGAGCGGCGCGGCTTGCGCGACAGCATCCCGCGGAGCCGCGGGCGCACGATGGGGCGGGGCTCGGACGCCGGGTCGGCGAAGCCGGCGTCCGGCTGGGCCTCGCCGGGCGGATCGAGGGGGATGAACCGGGCCACCGGCTCCGGCTCGGCCGCCAGCTCCTCCGGAGCGAGGATCGGCTGAGCTTCCCACGCGGCGACTGGCTCGGGCTCCGCTTGGGCGACCGGCTCGGGCTCCGCCTGGGCGACCGGCTCGGGCTCCGCCTGGGCGACTGGCTCGGGCTCCGCCTGGGCGACTGCGACAAGGGGCTCCTGCTCGGGCGCGGCCACTGCACGCGATTCCGGGTCGAGCCGGAAGGCCGGACGCGGATCGGAGCGCGTGAGCGTCGCTCTGGTCGGCGCCGTCGCCGGCGTGGGTGCGGGCGCGCCGCCGGTGATGATCTCGAGCGCCTTCTTGTAGTGCGGATGGAACTCGATCGGAAGCCACTTGTCGGTGGCCTGGTGATAAATGCGCGACCGCGAGGTGATCGCGCCGCTCTTGATCGCGGTCGCAATCTCCTCGACGCTTCGGAACACCCCGATGTCGCCGGGCTCGAACTCGATTCTGTACATGTGGCTCCGAAGGTCGCCCCGCCTGGAGGCGACGACTTTCCTCTGATACACGCGATTTTCGTGCTGTTCGCGGCTGCAAGCGGCTGCATGTCTGAGGGTTGGACAGTTGGGGGGGCGAGGGCCGCCGACTAAAGACATGGCAGGCCCGGAACCCTCTGTCCGGCTTGTCGTTGCAGCCTGCCTGGCAGACCCCTGCCTCAGACCGTCAAAATGCTGCGCTGCTCGCGGGCCGGGTCTTTGGCCAGGGCCCTCGTCTTGGGCGAGCGGCTGAGGCGGCGCAATTTGCGGTGCGGGGAGCGGGTTGCCGGAGGGCGGGGTAGCCTCGAGATTGGGCCACCGCTGAGCCCGGATCATTCCATGACTGCCTCAGTCCCCGACGCCGTCTCCGCGCCTGCGGGCGCCACTGCCGCCTCGCGGGCCCGCCCGCGGGCCCTGGTCACCGGCGCTTCGGCCGGCATCGGCCGGGTGTTCGCCGACCGCCTGGCGGCACGGGGGCACGACCTCGTCGTCGTGGGCCGCGACGCCGGGCGGCTCAGCGCGCTGGCCGGCGAGCTCGGCGCGAAGCACGGCGCCTCGGTCGAGGTCTTCCCGGCGGATCTCTCCCGCGACGACGAGATCACCCGCCTCGTGCGCCGAGTCTCCGCCGGTCCTCCGCTGGCGGTGCTGGTGAACAACGCAGGCTTCGGGGCGACGGGACGCCTGGTGGAGGCGCCGCCCGAGCCGCAGGCCGCGATGCTTCACCTGCATACGCTCGCGCCGATGCGGGTGACCCAGGCCGCGCTGCCGGCCATGGTCGCCCGGGGCGCCGGCGCCGTGGTGAACGTGTCGTCGGTCGCGTCGTTCATCTTCTCTGCCGGCAACGTCAACTACTGCGCGACCAAGGCCTACCTCACGGTCTTCAGCGAGGGACTTGCAGCCGAGCTTGCGGGCACGGGCGTGCAAGTGCAGGCCCTCTGCCCGGGCTTCACCCACACGGAGTTCCATCAGCGCATGGGCTTCAACAAGCGGTCGATCCGGAGGGCGCTCTGGCTCTCCGCCGAGTACGTCGTGGACCGCTCGCTCGCGAGCCTGGACCGCGGCGGCCCTGTCGTGTGCGTCCCGGGGCTTCGCTACAAGCTCCTGGTCGCGGCCATCCGGCTCACTCCGCGATGGCTTCTGGGACGCGCTGTTAGACTTCCGCCCGACGTCGTCTAAGTCCCCGCTCGCTTCGGAGCCCTTCGTGTCCGCACGTCCAGCGTCGTTTCCGTTCGTCCCGGCCGCGTCGGTCCTCGGCCGCGTCGGTCTGCCTGAGCCGATGTCCGCCCTCGCCGCGCGCCGGTGGGACGTCGTCATCGTGGGCGCCGGGCACAACGGCCTCACCTGCGCCGCCTACCTCGCGCGTGCCGGGAAGCGGGTGCTGGTGCTCGAGGCGCGCGAGAGCGTGGGCGGCGCCTGTACGCTGGAGGAGACGTGGCCCGGCGTGCGTTTCTCGCCGTGCGCCTACGTGGTGGGCCTGCTGCACCCGCTCGTGATGAAGGAGCTCGATCTCAAGGGACACGGCTTCCGCTGGCATCCGGCGGTGGGCGGGATGTTCGTCCCGTTCGAGGACGGCTCCAGCATCCAGCTCTGGACCGACGACGCGAAGTGCGAGGCCGAGGTGAAGCGCTTCGCGCCCGGCGACTTCGACGGGTGGCGCCGGATGGTGGACGTGAAGCGCCGGCTGCGCGACGCGCTCCGCCCGGACGGAGACGGCGATCTCTGGCTCGACCCCGCGCCCACGCGGGAGACGATCGAGCGGCGCCTCGGCGGTGACGACGAGGCGCGCGCGCTCCTCTTCGAGTGGTCCATGGTGGAGTATGTCGAGCGCTTCCTCAAGGACCAGCGTCTCCAGATGGCGTACCTGGGTCAGGGCGTGATCGGCACCAACGCGAGCCCGCACGATCCGGGGACCGCCTCGATCTACTATCACCATGCGTCGGGGCGGATGGACGGGATGCCGGGGACCTGGGGCTACGTCGTCGGCGGGATGGGGATGGTGTCTTTCATTCTGTGCGACGTGGCGCGCGAAGCGGGCGCCGTCGTGGCTGGGGGCGTCCCGGTTGGGCGGATCCTTCCGGGAGAAGGCGTCGAGCTGGCGGACGGCACCCGCATCGCGGCGCCGTGGGTGGTCTCCAACGCGGACCCCAGGGTCACGCTCCGGCTCCTCGACGGCGCCGCGGACCCGGCCTGGCGCGCGCGGGTGGAGGAGGTGCCGCTCGAAGGGGTGACGGTCAAGGTGAACATGACGCTCCGGGAGCTGCCCAACTTCACCGCGCGACCCGGCACGTTCGCGCCCCACCACACCGGCCAGATCAACACGCCGCTCACCAAGGCGGAGTGGAAGGCCCATCATCGCACGGCGAACGCGGGGGATCTGCCTGAGAGGATGTGGACCGAGCTGTACCTTCAGACGGCCTATGACCCGAGCGTGTCACGGCCCGGGGTACACACGCTCACGGTGTTCTCGCAGTACGTGCCGAACCGGTTCCGCGAAGGGACCTGGGACACGCGGCGGGCGGAGGTGGGGGGGCGGGTCGTGGACTCCATCGCGCGATTCACCTCCAACCTCCCGCATGTCATTCTCGACATGCAGGTGCTGGGGCCCCCCGACATCGAGCAGCGGGTGGGACTCTCGGGGGGGCACATCTTTCAGGGCGAGATCCTGCCGCAATACATGTGGGAGCGGCGGCTCACCGCGCGGACGCCGATGCGCGGGATTTACCTGTGCGGCGCCTGCACCCATCCGGGCGGCAGCGTGATCGCGGTCAACGGCCGGAACGCGGCGATGGAGGTCCTTCGGGACATTGGATGAGCCGGCGCACCGTGGTGGCCGTGATCGGCCCGGGCGAGGATGCGTCGGCGCGGGACTGCGACGCCGCGCGCCGGGTGGGCGCGCTGCTGGCCGCGGCGGGCTGGGTGACGCTCACGGGCGGGTGGAACGTGGGAGTGATGGACGCTGCCAGCCGGGGCGCCCGCGAGGCCGGCGGACTCACCGTGGGGTTGCTGCCCGGACGGGATGCCGAGGGAGCGTCGCCGGGGGTGGAGCTGGTCATCCCGACGGGTTTGGGCGAGGCGCGGAACAACCTTGTGGTGCTCGCGAGCGACGCGCTGGTGTGCTGCGGGATGAGCGCGGGCACCGCCTCGGAGGCGGCGCTCGCGCTCCGCGGGGGGAAACCGCTCGTGCTGGTGGCGCCCGCGGAAGAGACCGTGGCCTTTCTCCGCTCGCTGCGCCGGGGTGAGCCGGTCGCGGTGGCTCATGCCGACGCCGCGATCGTCGCCCTCAAGCGGCTGCTCCAGCCTTCCTAGCTCTCCCTACCGCTGCCAGATGTAGAGGCCGTAGAGCCCGATCGCCGCGCCGCCGATCGCGATCACGGTGCCGGCGTCGTCCCCGATCAGGATGCCGGCGATCACCGCCGCGCCGCCCACGATGGCGAACGCGCGCCCCTCGCGTCGGCCCATACGGGCGGCCGAGGCGTTCACGGTGAGCGGCGCCTGGTCTTCGACGGAAACGCCGAAGCGGGTGGCGGCCAGCGTGGGGGCGTAGGAGAGGGGTGCCGGGGCCGGGGCCGCGGCCACGCTCGGCGCCGGGGCCTGAGCGGCTGCGGGGCGAGCGACGGCCAGGACTGCGAGCAGGGCACCGACGGAGCAGGACCAGCGGGGTCGAAGCATCGTCGTTCTCCGGGTGAGCGTGGGTTGTCAAAAGCAGGGGCATTGGCCTGCACGCCGCGTGCCACCCCGGCGACCGAATGGGGCGGACCGGGTCCACTCCGCGCGATTAGCTTTCCGGGCCTTCGCCATACGACCTGAGGCATACTCTCATGACCCCCCACCAGCCGGAGCCGAATCAGCCGAGCGCGCGTCCGGGGCTGCCCACCAGGGCGGAGCTCGCCGACCTGTTCCGGCTCGCCCTCCCGGTCGTCGTGGTCCAGGTCGGGCTCATGGCGATGGGCGTGGTGGACTCCATCATGGTCGGCCACCTGTCGGCCACAGCCCTCGCCAGCGTGGCGATCGGCAACCTGTACTTCTTCGGGCTCGCGGTCTTCGGCATGGGCCTCCTCATGGCCCTGGACCCGGTGGTGGCGCAGGCGGTGGGCGCCAGCGACGAGCCGGCGATAGGCCGGGCGGCGCAGCGGGGCCTGATCCTCGCGCTCGGGCTCAGCCTTCCCACCGGTCTCCTGCTGCTCACGGCCCGCCGGTTCCTCACCTGGATCGGCGAGCCGGCCGCGGTGATCCCTGATGCCGCTCTGTTCGCTCGGATCATGATCCCGGGAGTGCTGCCTTTTTTCGCCTTCGTGGTCTTCCGCCAGACGCTCCAGGCGATGGGCCGGATGCGGCCGATCGTCCTCGCGATCGTCGTCTCCAACGTGCTCAACGCCGTACTCGACTGGGTGCTCATCTTCGGCCACCTTGGCGCACCCGCGATGGGCGTTCCTGGCTCTGCCTGGGCCACGACGACCAGCCGGTGGGTGATGGCGGCCATGCTCCTGGGACTCTCCTGGCGTGAGCTCGGTCACAGGCTGCACCCGGTCCGGCCGGAGGTCTTCGAAGGGCGGCCGCTCGCCCGGATGCTGGTCCTGGGTGTCCCAATCGGGCTCCAGTACGCCCTGGAGTGGGGCGTCTTCGGCACTGTGCTCTTGCTGATGGGCCGGCTCGGCACGGTCCCGGTCGCCGCGCATCAGATCGCCATCAACGTTGCGTCGCTCACGTTCATGGTGCCACTCGGCGTCTCGGCCGCGGCCACCGTGCTCGTCGGTCACGCCGTGGGCCGCGGCGACCCGGCGGGCGCCCGGCGCTCGGCGGGCGCGGCGCTCGCGACAGGCGTCGCGTTCATGTCGCTCACGGCGCTCGGATTCCTGTTCCTGCCCACGGCGATTGCGCGGGTGTACTCGGAGGATGCCGCGGTCATCGCTCTCGCCGCGACGCTCCTCCCCATCGCGGGCGCCTTCCAGATCTTCGACGGGATCCAGGTCGTCTCGATCGGGATCCTGCGCGGCCTCGCCGACACCCGGGCGCCCTTCGTGATCGCGGTGCTTGGCTTCTGGCTGGTCGGCTTTCCGGTGAGCCTGGTACTCGGCTTCCGCACACCGCTCGGGCCGGCGGGGCTCTGGTGGGGCCTGGTGGTGGGACTGGTCGTGGTCGCGATCCTGCTCCTCCTGCGCACTCGGGCCCGGTTCCGCCGGCGGATCACGCGCGTGGTGATAGACGGGCGACAGCCGTTAGCTATTAGCTAATAGCTAACGGCTAACGGCTAACGGCTAACGGCTAACGGCTAACGGCTAACGGCTACCCGCTCACCCTGACCCCTCTCTCCACCATCCCCAGCACCGCGTCCACGGCCAGCGCCAGTCCTGCCGCCGGGATCGCGCCCGACAGGATCATCCGGGTGTCCGACAGCGAGAGCCCCGCGACGATCGGGTCGCCCAGGCCGCCCGCGCCGATGAAGGCGGCCAGGGTGGCCGTGCCCACGTCGATCACCGCCGCCGTGCGGATACCGGCCATGATGACGGGCGCCGCGAGCGGCAGCCGCACGTACCGGAGCACCTGACCCTCCGTCATGCCGATGGCGAGCGCCGCACCCACCGCGTCCGGGTCCGCGTTCCGGACGCCGGTGTAGGTGTTCCGGAGGATCGGATAGAGCGAATAGAGCAGCAGTGCCACCAGCGCCGGCACCACTCCGATGCCGAGCAGCGGGATCATGAACGCGAGCAGCGCGATGCCGGGAATGGTCTGGAGCAGGCCCACGGCGCGGATGGTCGTCTCCGCCGCACCCGGGGTGCGCTCGAGGAGGAGCCCGAGCGGCACCGCGATCAGCACCGCGGCCAAAAGCGAGATCCCGACCAGCAGGAGGTGTCGCAGGGTAAGCCGGAAGAGCGTCGGCCCCTGGGCGAGGAGGTAGGCGCTCAGCGATTCCCGGCCCGACGCGTGCGACTGCTCGCGGACGGCGTCGTGGGGTCCGGCCGTGGCGCCGAGTCCCAGCTCGCGCAGTGCGTCGGCCGCGACCCGCGCGATCGGCTCGTTGTCCACCTCCACCCGCCGGTTGAGCCGCCGCATGGTCGCCTCGGTGAGCCGTCCGCTCAGCTCGTCGAGGGCGAGCACCGCGCCGGCCGCCTCTCGGGGGAGCCGCGCGCCGACCAGCGCGGCGGCCTGGTAGGGCGGGAAGAAGCGGCGATCGTCGGTCAGCACCACGAGATCGTACCGTGCGATGAAGCCGTCCGTGGCGTAGCCATCGATGACGTCCACCTCGCCCGCCGCCAGCGCCTGATACTTCACGGCGGGCACGAGCGAGCGCACCGCGTTGAACCGGATCCCGTAGGCCCGGCCGATTCCGGGCAGTCCATCCGGCCGGCCGATGAAATCCGGCGTCAGCCCCGCGGTCAGCCGGGGGGCCGCGCGGGCCAGGTCCGACAGCGTCCGGAGACCGAGCCGCTCCGCCGTCTCGCGCCGCACCGCGATGGCATACGTGTTCTCGAACCCGAGCGGCGGAAGCCAGCGGATGCCCCAGCGGCGGGCGAACTCGGCGGCCACGCGCGCGAACGCCTCGCGCGGGTCCGCGATGGGCTGCTCGTGGAGGATCGCGGTGAGCCCGGTGCCGGTGTACTCCGGGTAGACGTCAATCGCGCCGGTGCGAAGCGCCTCGAACGCGAGCTCGGTGGCGCCGAGGCCGGGCCGGCGCTCGACGGCGAACCCCCGGGCCTCGAGGAGCTGGGCGAACATCTCGGCCAGCAAGTAGGACTCGCCGAACGGCTTGGAGGCCACGACGACGGGGCGTCCGGACGGCGCTTGCGCCGCGACCCCGGCCGCCGCGCCCGCGATAGCCACCGCAACGCCCCATCGCCGCGCGCGGGCGAGCATCAACCGTCCCTCACCCGCGCCCGCGCCAGCAGCTCGGCGACATAGGCCGTCGCCGGCTCGCCGAGCAGAACGCTCGGCGGCGCTGCCTGCTCGATCCGCCCGGCCCGCATCACCACCACCCGGTCCGCCAGATCGAGCGCCTCGCGCAGGTCGTGGGTCACCAGCACCGCCGTGAGCCCGAGGTCGCGCTGGAGCGCGCGGAACGTCGTCTGGAGGTCGGCGCGAGTGATCGCGTCCAGCGCGCCGAACGGCTCGTCCAGCAGCATCACGTCCGGCTGCGCGGCCAGCGCCCGCGCGATCGCCGCCCGCTGCCGTTGCCCGCCCGACAGCTCCCTCGGCCAGCGGTCGGCGTAACGCTCGGGGTCCAACCCGACCAGACGGAGCGCGTCGCGGGCGAGCCGGTCCGACGCCGGATCGCCGCCCAGCCAGGGCACGACGCCGACGTTGCGGCCGATCCGCCAGTGCGGCAGCAGCCCGCCTTCCTGCGGGACATACCCGATGCTGCGGCGGAGCAGGATCGGGTCCACGCTGCGGACGTCGCGTCCGCGCACCGACACCGTCCCCGCGTCCGGCTCAACCAGCCGGTTGAAGCACCGGAGCAGGGTGGACTTGCCCGCGCCGCTCTCGCCCACGAGCGCGACGCACTCGGCCCGGTCAACGCCGAGCGAGACGCCGTCGAGTGCGGGCACCGCGCCGAACCGCTTGGTGACGGTCTCCGCCGAGAGGAGCGCCATCAGCCGGGCACGAGCACGGCCGCGCCCCGGAGCCGTCCGCCTCGGAGCCGGTCCAGCGCCTCGTTGGCCTGCGCGAGCGGGAACGACTCAGTTTCGGTGCGGACCGGCACCCGCGGCGCGAGCGCGAGGAAGCGCTCTCCATCCTGTCGGGTGAGATTGGCCACCGAGCGCACGATGCGCTCGCCCCAGAGGATGTCGTAGGGAAAGGACGGGATCGGACTCATGTGGATCCCGGCGCACACCACGATACCGCCCTTGGCCACGGCCCGGAGCGCCGTCGGCACGAGCGCGCCGACCGGCGCAAAGAGGATCGCCGCGTCGAGCGGCTCCGGCGCGGCCTCGTCGGATCCCCCGGCCCATTCGGCGCCCAGGTCCCGGGCGAAGGTCTGCGCCGCGGCGTCGCCGGGGCGGGTGAAGGCGAAGATGCGGCGTCCTTCGTGCCGCGCCACCTGGGCGATGAGATGGGCCGCGGCCCCGAAGCCGTAGAGCCCGAGCCGCGTCGCGTCGCCCGCGGCCGCCAGGGCGCGGTAGCCGATGAGCCCGGCGCAGAGAAGCGGCGCCGCTTCGACGTCGCCGTAGGCGGTGGAGAGCGGGAAGCAGTAGCGCTCGTCGGCCACGGCGAATTCGGCGTAGCCGCCGTCCAGCTGCCACCCGGTGAATCGGGCGCGGTCGCAGAGGTTCTCGCGGCCCGATCGGCAGTAGCCGCAGACACCGCAGGTCCAGCCGAGCCAGGGCACGCCGACCCGGTCACCGGGCCGGAACCGGGCGGCTCCGGCGCCGAGCCCGGCAACCCGGCCCACGATCTCGTGTCCCAGCACGAGCGGAAGCTTCGCATCCGGGAGGTCGCCGTCGGCGACATGGAGATCGGTGCGGCACACCCCGCATGCCCGGACTTCGAGCAGCACCTGACCGGGGCCCGGCTCGGGCCGGGCCAGCGTGGCCTGGCGAAGCGGCGTCCCCGGCCGCTCGAGTAACATGGCGCGCATCGCGGGTGGGAGGTTGACCCCGGCGGCGGGCGCGCGCAAGCGCATGTTGGCCGGAACCTTCTAACCGGCAAACCCGTCTATATTGGTTACCTCGGTTCCCTCGACCCGCACCGCCGGACGCCGATGATCGATACCCTCCGCACCGCTCTCGCCGACCGCTACCGCGTCGATCGCGAGCTGGCGCGCGGCGGCATGGCGACGGTCTTCGTCGCCGAGGACCTCCGGCACGGGCGCACGGTGGCGATCAAGGTCCTCCGCTCGGAGCTGGCCGGCCGCGGGCTGGCCGAGCGGTTCCTGCGCGAGGTGCGCATCGCGGCCCGCCTCACCCATCCCCAGATCGTCCCGCTCCACGATTCCGGCGAGTGCGCCGGCTTCCTTTACTACGTCATGCCTTTCATCCCCGGGGAGTCGCTGCGGGAGCGGCTGGAGCGGGAGCCACGGCTGCCGATCGCCGACGCGGTCCGGATCGGCCGGACGGTGGCCGGCGCACTGGACTACGCGCACCGCTCCGGCGTCCTCCACCGCGACATCAAGCCGGAGAACATCCTGCTGCACGAGGGGGAGGCGGTCGTCACCGACTTCGGCGTGGCCCGGGCCCTGTCTGCGGCGTTCACCGGGCGGGAAGGCATTTCCGAGCCGGGGATGGCCATCGGCACGCCCTCGTACATGAGCCCGGAGCAGGCGAGCGCCGACGAAGAGCTCGACGGGCGGAGCGACGTTTACAGCCTCGCCTGCGTGGTGTACGAGATGCTCGCGGGGCGGCCGCCGTTCGCGGGCACGAGCCCCCGCCAGACAATGGCCCGCCACGTGGTGGAGCCGGCGCCGGGCGTGCGGACCCTCCGGCCCGAGGCGCCGGTGGCGCTGGAGCAGGCTCTACTCCGCGCCATGGCGAAGAGTCCGAGCGAACGCTTCGCCACGGCCGGTGACTTCGCCCGCGCGCTCGAGGCCGCCCCGCTCACGACCGCCGTCTTCGCGGGCGTCGCCCCGCCTCGGACCGACCGCCGCGCCATCGGGGTGCTGCCGTTCGTGAATGCGAGCCCCGACCCGGAGACGGAGTACTTCGCCGACGGAATGACGGACGAGCTGATCGACGCGCTCACCAAGGTGGAGGGGCTCCACGTGGCCTCGCGCACGTCGGTGTTCGCCCTCAAGGGCAAGCAGACCGACATCCGCACGCTGGGCGCGCTCCTCGGCGTGGCGGTGGTCCTCGAAGGGACGATCCGCCAGTCGGGCCCGTTGCTCCGCATCACCGCGCGGCTCACCGACGTGCGGGACGGGCGGCACCTCTGGTCCCAGCGGTATGACCGCAATGTCGAGGACGTGTTCGCGGTGCAGGACGAGATCGCGCTGACCATCGTCACCACGCTCCGCGCCACGCTGCTGGGCGACATCGGCGATCCGACGCCGCGCCGATACACCGCCGATCTCGCGGCGTATACCCTGTATCTCAAGGGCCGGTACGCCTGGAACAAGCGCAGCAACGAGGGGATCGCCGAGGGCGTCCGCTACTTCGAGGAGGCGATCGCGCGGGACGAGAGCTACGCCCTCGCCTACACCGGCCTGGCCGACTGCTTCGCGCTCCAGCTCGACTACCGGGGCGTGCCGGTGGCCGAGGGCATGCGGCGCGCGAAGGAGTTCGCGCTCCGCGCGCTCGCCATCGACGAGACGCTCGCGGAGGCGCACACGTCCCTCGGCTGGGTGCTGTTCATCTACGAGTGGGACTGGGACGCGGCCGCCCGCGAGTTCCAGCGCGCGCTCGAGCTGAATCCGCGGTACGCCACGGCGCGGCAATGGCACTCGTGGCTGCTCATGGCGCAGGGCCGGCTGGAGGAGGCCGTGGCGGAGGGCCGGCTCGCGGCGGAGCTCGACTCCGCCTCGGTCTCGATCCGCCGGAGCCTGGGCTGGCTCCTCTATTACGCCCGGCAATACGAGGCCGCCGCCGAGCAGCTCAAGCGGGCGGTCGAGTTGAACCCGACCTCGGAGGAGACCCACCGCATCCTCGGGCTGGTGCGGCTCCAGCAGGGCAGGTTGGACCAGGCGGAGAGCGCGTTCCGCGAGGCGATCGCGCTGTCCACCGAGCTGGCCTACTCCCGCGCGGGACTGGCCTGCACCGTGGCCCGGGCGGGTCGCGTGGCGGAAGCCCGCGCGATCCTCGACCAGCTCCACCGCGAGGCCAAGGAGCGCTACGTCTCCCCGGTCGCCTTCGTCATGGTGCATCTGGGACTGGGCGAGGTGGACCAGGCCTTCACCTGGCTGGATCGGGCCCACGAGGAGCGCCGCGGGTGGCTCTGCTACCTCAAGGTCGAGCCGCAGCTCGACGAGGTCCGCAGTGACCCCCGCTTCCGGCGCCTGCTGGACAGCATGCGGCTCGGGTAGGACGCGCGACCGCTGGACCGGACGTCCCGGCCGTGCTATTTCACAGGTTCCTAACGGGGAGGAACCAATGGCACGCGTGAGCTCGAACTTGATGCGGTGGG